>Ga0179587_10000268_pt1 | contig 21887 bp, 24 predicted proteins | sample CZODoug2_1_08_16_FD_185932 | JGI IMG/M metagenome (GOLD analysis project Ga0179587, IMG submission 185932) | Vadose zone soil fungal communities from Angelo Coast Range Reserve, California, USA - CZODoug2_1_08_16fungal | ecosystem: Environmental > Terrestrial > Soil > Vadose zone | place: USA...
CGGGAAATAATGTGCTTTGAGAACGATCCTCGCCTTCGATAAATCGCTTCATCCTTCGCTCCCGCTACTCCGAACAGGGATGCTCTAAGCTAACAAAATTATCGGCGTTTTCACACACCCTCGGTCGAGTGCGGCCACATGCAATCGCCATTGCCGCGGCGGAGAGAGTGTGGGAGTCACTCAATTTATTTTTGTGAACTGCTGCGTGTGACTGTACGTGTGAATCTCGGGGCAATGCGGGGATACGTGAGGCCATGAAACCGCCGCCCCTTCAGCGTCGATTCCCAAGACTTTCCCATCGGATCAATGTCTTGACCCGAATCTTGTAGCCCTGCGTGGTCCGCGTTGCCTGAGAATGGAGCGGGCGATGGGAATCGAACCCACACGGGCGGCGCTTTCGAGCCTCTAGAACAAGGCATTTGGTGCGATGGCGGATACCAAGTGTGATTAGCGTGTGAATTTTCGCGGTATGTGGGGCCACGCAAGGCTACGTAGGGATATATCGATGTGCGAGATCCCGGAGTCGTAGGTATCCGATCGGGCCATAACCGGCCTCCCGGCTCCGAATCGGCGGGCTGCACGCAAGCGGACATAGACTAATCAATGTATCGTGGGACCTTCGCTGCTTGACCTTATACGGCAGTGCCGTATAATCCTGCGATGTTCAGCTTCATCGAGACGCGCCTCTTTACGAAGCTCGTTCTCGGCTACATGACGGATGATGAGTACTTAGCACTGCAGACAGCGCTGATGGCGGATCCGGAGGCTGGACCGGTAATCCCGGGCTCGGGCGGTGTCCGCAAGCTTCGCTGGGCAGCACCGGGGCGCGGCAAGCGGGGCGGTTACCGCGTGATTTACTACGTCCGCCGTGCACATGGTGTGATCTGGATGCTCACGATGTATCCGAAGAACGTCGCCGACAACATCCCTGCTCACGTACTCCGGCAGATCCGGAAGGAAGTGGAAGATGGCTAAGACAAAGAGAAATGTGGGCCGTGAGATCCTGGCTGGGCTGCGCGAGATCAGGCGCGGCGAGTACGGTCGCGTGACCAACGTGCCGGATGTCGCGATGATCCGAGAAAAGACCGGACTTTCCCAGTCGCGGTTTGCGTCGTTGCTCGGAGTATCTGTGCGTACGTTGCAGGACTGGGAGCAGGGACGGCGTGCACCGTCGGGCGCCGCGCGGACGTTGCTGCTCGTTGCCGCCAAGAACCCGCGGGCGCTGCTCGACGTCGCGTAGGCTGAGTCGGAATCCGCCGCGAGGCCGCGCAGGGACGACACCGGCAGCAAGATCAATCCGGCGGCAGTCGGCCAACTGCGGCCCGTGGCAGTCATGAATGAAAGACCAGAAAGCGGACATTCACTTCTTGACGTAATATCGGGTCCATGAGATTTGAGATTTCGAGCCTGCCGATGCTTGATTGCACACTTCCCGTAAGAAAGCGATTCCCGCTGATGAGCAGCTTGATATCGTTTGCCTGTCCACTGCTCGCTTTTGGCGCAATAACTGCGAACGATGTTGCCTTCGTGTCCGCTCGGCTCGTCGACTACCATGATCAGCAAGAACTGCCAGTGCCACGCTCCGCCGGTCTCGAGGAACTGGTTGGCCGCAACCAGTCGGATCGAGCGGCGTCAGTTATTTCCCCGCAAGAGCCTAGTGACCTGCCTCACCGGCCACTGCTCCGCATCGAGTTCAGATCACCAGTGGACTTACGTGCCGTCGCAAGGCGCGATGCCACTGTTTTCCTGCATGCTTACTTCTGCTCACATCAGGACGATTTAGCCGTCTTAAGCGCACCAACCATCTATGCCGACGGTGAACCTATTCGCGCACGCGAGCAAAGGACAGAGAACTCAGCGGCCGGCATTCCGGGGCAAGACTTTAAGTACTATTTTTACGTAAATACTCTCCGCAAAGAGAACCGCGAATCCCGGCCCCCTCAGATGGGCTTCGACCTTCGTGTTACCGCAGAAAATATCTGCTTTTACGTCACTGGCAGCGGTGCGTCTGGCCTGATTTACAAATCTACCATTGGAGTAATCCCCGTACAGGCCATCTTGGCGGCATTGCACTGACTTTAGTGAAACAAAAGCATTGCCGTGATGACTTAAAGCGGACAATCGCCGCGGGCGGCTTCGGGGTCGAGTCCAGCCGCCTGCGATCGCTCTCGCTACGAGGGGAGCGTGGGAATCACACAATTTATTTTTGTGAACTGCCGCGTGTGACTGTACGTGTGAATCTCAGGGCAAAACGGGGATACGTGAGGCCATGAGACCGCCGCCCCCTCGGCGTCGATTCGCAAGACTTTCCCGTCGGATCAATGTCTTGAACCCAATCTTGTAGCCATGCGTGGCCTGGCGTTGCCTGAGAGTGGAGCGGGCGATGGGAATCGAACCCACACGGGCCGCGCTTCCGAGTCTTTAAAACAACCGGTTTGGCGCGATGGCCGATGCCAAGTGTGATTAGCGTGTGAATTTCCATGGTATGTGGGGCAATGTAGGGATACGTGAGCGAACGGTCATGATCCCTTTTGGACTACACGGCATTGCGTGCCACCACGCGGTTCAGGATCTTTCAGACGACTTTTGACAATGCTTCGGCCATGCGTGTTTGCCAGCCGGGACCCGTGGCCTTCCAGCGCGCCAATGTTTCCGGCGGCAATCGGAGAGAGATTGACGTACGCGCCTTGCCCGACTTCGGTCGCCCACGGGGCTTCAACATTTTGGCAGCAGTCCCGGCCCCGAAGATTTCCGGCAACACGTCACGCGCCTTGCGCGCGCGCGCAAAGGTCTCCTTCGTCCACGCCGGGTTCTCTCGATGGATCTTCTGGGGATTAGACTTGCGCTTCATATCGTTTGACCTCACGTTTATTGGCCTTGCGCAGACTGATCACATGCGCCTTGTTGGCGCGTGGCGTAAACACCATCATATGTAATCGGTCTCCGATCAAACCCAGTGCCTGAAATCGCCGTTCGCCGTAGTCCTTTCGAAGATCCTCGGCTATGAGCGCGCCGTCCCACTCGAACTCAGCTGCCAATTCGAATGGTATGCCCCGCGCGAGCAGATTCTCCTCGCTCTTGGCTGAGTCGAAGCTAATATCCATTTTTTATTGTATATACGTATATACAATAATGCAACCTCTTCCTAAGCGCGCCAGGTTCCCGCCATTAATCGGAGCATGTTGCGATCCTTCGTCGTGACAGACCGCTGTCGGCCCGCCATCTCTGAAGCCGGTTTGGTCGTCGAATAGCAGACACTGGCTGCATCACGTACGATCGTGTTCCACGCCTATTGCCATCATAAGAAGGCACGACAAATGACCGGCCCTATTCGACGAGTTTTGATAGCGAGCCTGATGGGAAGTGCCATTGAATGGTTCGATTTCTTTCTGTACGGAAGCGCCACAGCAATCGTCTTCAACCGGCTCTTTTTTCCCGCTGCCGATCCACTTGTATCGCTCATGCTGGCCTACCTGTCTTTCGCGCTACCCTTTTTTATCCGCCCGCTTGGAGGAATTATCTTCTCTAATATTGGTGATCGTATAGGACGAAAGCGCACTCTGGTCCTGACCCTCTCACTCATGGGCGGCGGTACAACCCTAATCGGATTTTTGCCGACCTACGCGATGATCGGTGTCGCCGCTCCTTGCATGCTGATCTTGCTACGTTTGATTCAAGGCATCGGGCTCGGCGGCGAGTGGGGTGGCGCGGTACTGTTGGCTTTTGAGTATGCGCCGCCAGAGCGAAGAGGGCTCTTCGGCAGCATCCCCCAAGCAGGAGTGACAATTGGGATGTTGTTCTCGACGATGTTCATAGGTCTCGCCTCGTTGCTACCGGATGATCAATTCCTGTCGTGGGGTTGGCGCGTGCCGTTTATTCTGAGTGCGGGCCTTGTAGCGCTGGGGCTATGGATCCGAAATGGGATCGACGAGACTCCACAGTTCAAAAAGCTACAATCCGAAGGGAAAGTCGCACGGTTCCCCGTTGGCGAATTGTTGCGGAACTACCGACGCGAGGTACTGACTGCGGTACTCGTGAAATTCGGAGAGACCGGTTCCTTCTATATGTTTGCAGTATTCCTCGTAAGCTACGCCACGACCAATCTCGGGTACTCGCGCCCGACGGCCCTAACGGCGATTGCCGCCGGGGCCCTCATCGCCACCTTTACCATTCCATTGTGTGGACTTCTGTCCGATCGAGTCGGCAGACGACCGGTGTTTCTGGCGGGTTCGGTTGGTCTAATCGCCTTTTCCGCACCCTATTTCTGGTTGCTGTCGCAACGGTCCACGGTTTGCATTCTCATCGCATCGATCATTGCCATAGGCCTGATCTGGCCGCTGGTTACCGCCACCCTGAGCTCGCTGCTCGCTGAAATGTTTCAGCCACGGGTCAGATATTCGGGAATCTCTTTCGGATATCAAATCGGAGGTGCGCTGGTTGGGGGCACGGCGCCGCTCGTTGGCACGCTGCTACTTGCCCACGATCATGGGCGATGGCGCTGGATTGCCTGCTACATCGCGAGTATCTCGCTAATTTCGAGTATCGCTGTATTGCAAAGCGTGACGCGACCAGCCGCTGGACCAACCGCGGCGTAGTGGCGTAAGGGATTCTGGAACCTCCATTTATCGAGAGCCTCATGACAGCTACTTCCGAAGATAAACCGTACGTGTTGGGTACTACTGACGCAGAACATGACCGTCTGCTGCGACAGGCGGCGCGGCTTGAGCCGTTTACGGAGCGATTATTCCGCGATGCGGGGATCGGTCCCGGCCAGCGCGTACTGGACGTAGGGTCAGGGGTCGGCGATGTTGCATTCCTTGTGGCCCGACTCGTTGGGCCTACCGGCGAAGTAATTGGCATTGATCTCGACGGGACCGCTTTAGAGAAGGCGCGAGCACGAGCGTCACAGCTTGGACTTCGCAATGTGCGCTTTGTTGAATCTGACGTGACGGCGGCTCCGACCGGCACCCCTTTCGATGCAGTTGTTGGCCGCCTCATTCTTCAATTTCTTCCTGACCCCGCCGCCGCTCTTCGATCCTTGGCGGCCAAGGTTAAGCCCGGCGGCGTAGTGGTGTTTCATGAGGCTAATTGGGCAAGTTTCCTTTCGCAAGCGGCGCATTTGCCGCTGCGCTCCCTGTGTGGATCGCTGATCGTCGAAACATTCCGGCGGTCGGGCGCAAGGACCGATATGGAACTTGCTCTATTCCGCGGCTTCCTCAACATAGGTTTATTGCCTCCGGACTTGCGGCTTGAGACACCGATTGGTAACGACCCGGAGAGTCGGCGGTGGGTTTACGACTTGTTCTGTACGGTGTGGAGAAGATTTGACGAGTTCGGCATTTCCGCCACAGCAGTAGGTGACATGGAAACTCTGTTTGACCGGCTCGAAGCAGAACTCGAATCAACACAGTCGTATGCCGCGTGCATCGGACTCGTCGGCGCATGGGCCCGCAAGCCGCATACGTAGTCTGGATCCCTCCGGTAAGTTACCCATAAGCTGATGCTCGTCACCGGGGGGTAAGGGTCGAGTCCAGCCACCTGCGATCGCTCTCGCTCCGAGGTGAGCGTGGGAATCACACAATTTATTTTTGTGAACTGCTGCGTGTGACAGTACGTGTGAATCTCGGGGCAATGCGGGGATACGTGAGGCCATGAAACCGCCGCCCCTTCAGCGTCGATTCCCAAGACTTTCCCATCGGATCAATGTCTTGACCCGAATTTTTTAGCCCTGCGTGATCTGGTGTTGCCTGAGAATGGAGCGGGCGATGGGAATCGAACCCACGGGGAAGGCAGTTCCGAACCTTGAAAACAAGCGGTTTTGTGCGATGGCGGATGCCACGTGCGATTAGCGTGTGAATTTTCGAGGAATGTGGGGCAACGTAGGGCTACGTGGGGATACTCGAGTGCGAAGTCCCCGGGCTCGAGCCTTTCAGTCGTAGGTCTCTGACCGGCCAAGAATTGACGGTCGCGCCGCGAAACTGGTCGCCGTGAACCAGACCCTCACTCTAAATCGAAGGCGCCGGGAGATGCGAATTCGCCCACCGCTCGAGTGTCGATGACGTACCCACCGTCCGCGAAATCAGCCGTACGGCGATCGGACCAAGAGTGAGGATCGGATATCTGGGATTGTCGGGGTGCCCGCCTGTCGCATGATGGCCGAAAGCTCGCGGTTAAGGATGTCGATCACCGCTTCGACGCCGGGGCGGCCGAACGCAGCCAGTCCCCACGCTTGCGGGCGACCCAGTCCGACGGCGGTTGCGCCGAGCGCCAGTGCCTTGAACACGTCTGTACCCCTGCGAACGCCGCCGTCGAGAAATACAGGGATGCGACCGCGCGCGCCAGCTGCAACTTCTGGCAGGCAATCCACCGTGGCACGCTGGGTATCTTCGTTGCGGCCGCCGTGGTTTGAAACGATAATCGCATCAGCCCCATGCTCCACGGCAAGGGCGGCGTCTTCCTCGGTAACCACCCTTTACCTCGACTCGAAGCCTATCGAGAAAGGCCGGCCCCAAATCGGGTGGTACGAGTGTAGTAACTCGCGAGACATCCAAGCCCGCGAACATTGGGCCCCGGCGCCACATGTCATGGGAGTTGCCTACGTGGCAATCCGTGCAATGCCGGCTATCGGCGAGCATTGCCCGCTTCAGAGTCTCGTTATTGCGCGCGCCCCGGGAGTCCGCGGTAAGAACGATATCAGGACAGCCTGCATCCCGTGCGTGCCGAATGATGCCGGTCGTTACGGACCAATCGTCGGTGGGGTAGAGCTGCTGCCAGACCGCTCCACCGCGGGCGGCAACTACCGACTCTATCGGCAAGGAAGTACCCGTGGAGAGCATCATCTGCACCGACCGGCTGGCTGCTGCGCTCGCGACTGCGATTTCGCCGTCCGGATTAAAGGCGCGCATTGCAGACACAGCGGAGAGATAGATCGGAGTGGACCATGCCGCGCCAAAGATCCGGGTTGAGGTCGTCAGATGTGTCAAATCGCTGAAGCGGTGGGCGCGGATCTCGTAGTGTGAGAACGCATCGTGATTTCGCACAACGGTGCGGTCGTCGTCTGCTCCCGTGGCGATATAGCCGAAGTGGGCCGGCGGGAGAGCCGCTCGCGCCAGCGGCTCAAAGTCCTGGACATTCAACACCTGGTCGGCTGATGTGACGGCAGGCGGGTCGCGGCGGAACTTAGCCGCGGGGGACTGCGCCGGCGTTTCCGATGCCGCAATGCCCGGGGCAGTCCCGAGCAGCGCGGCCATGGAGTTCAGGAACGTGCGCCGATTCAAGAGTTTTCCTCGTCGAATGGCCGCTCCCTGCAGTCATTTCTTCAGCCGGCAGTCTACTGCAAGAATGATCCTACCGACTAGAGAATCATCGTTGGCTGCCGTTCTTCCAGTCACGATACGGGGCAAACAAGCCCAAATGTGGATGATGGCTGCCGAGCGTTGGTCGGGCGTGAGACGCCCAAGTTGTTTTGGCCACATGAATTCAAACCTGAGTGTGAAGAAATTGCTTCTCCATAGCGGCCGGTCACATCAGGCAGCACTCGGTCGATAACGGAGATTGGACAGCAAACGGCAGCGAGCGGCCGGAAGCGGAACTCCAGCACAAAATAGTAGAAGCCAAGAAGCGGCCGTTAGTCACGTGCGGTAAGCTCTGTGCAAACAGCCCAGCCGAAGCGCAAGGAGTGGCAAATGGCCAAGGTGGCATTGCGTAACACGTCAGTATCCTGCCTCGCTATTTGGGCGGCGATCTGGCTTATGTTTCTGATGATGCGTTTCTCGCCACTCGATATTCGTGTCATTCCGGGTATCGGTCCGATCATGCTGATGGCGCTCATAGTTGCCTTGGTGGCTCCGATCGTGGCGACGGGGATTGCGGGCGCGGCGCTAGTTCGACAGCCCCGGTTATCACTGAACTGGCTCACATTCGGGTGCGCGATCGCCGTTCTCGTCGCCCAGGGGATTCTATTTACGATCACAAGTTGGCTATGATGACTACCTCACGTTGGAGCGGACAGCATCGGATCGATTACGGTGCACGCTATGACTGACTGCCCTAAGGCAGCCGCTGACGACCGTCAAATTAGGGTCGAGTCCGGCCACCGGCAATCACGATCGCCGCGAGGCAGAGACTGTGGGAATCACACAATTCATTCTTGTGAACTGCTGCGTGTGACTGTACGTGTGGATCTCGGGGCAAAGGAGGGATACGTGAGGCCATGAGACCGCCGCCCCCCTCAGCGTCGATTCCCAAGACTTTCCTATCGGATCAACGTCTTGACGCCAACCTTGTAGCCCTGTGTGGCCTGGCGTTGCCTGAGAATGGAGCGGGCGATGGGAATCGAACCCACGGCTCAAGCTTGGGAAGCTTGGGTATTACCATTATACGACGCCCGCCTCCCGTCCATTGTAGTCCCATGCTGATGCGAGCGGCAATAACAAGCGTACGCGGTTCGTCCGGGCGCGCAGAACCGGTTGATTGACCGGGATCATTTGTCTATCCTCGCCTCTCCACTGCGAGTTTAGGGAAAAGCTCGGGGCGCGAGCGCCGCCGCATCGGCGGCTCGCGATGCGTCAGCGCTGCCTCGCTTGGTATTCGAGCAGAACTAAAATATCGAAGGGGATTCCAATGTTGAGTATTCCGATCCGCGTGCGGCGCGGCGCGCTAGCGGCAATTTTGCTTGCTTCCTCCCTGCACGCGAACGCTCAACAGACGGCGGCCTCCGGCTCCTTGGAGGAAATCGTCGTCAAGGCGCAAAAGCGCGAACAGAACTCGCAGGACATCGGCATCTCGCTATCCGCGATCAGCGGCGCCGATCTGAACTCCTTGGGCGCGGTCACTGCGACGGACATCACCAAAACCATGCCGGCCGCGGTGCTGACACAACCGAACGGCCCATCCTCGTTCAGCCTCGCTATTCGCGGCGTCACGCAGAAGGATTTCACCGATCATCAGGAAAGCCCTGCCGCCATTTACGCCGACGACGTCTACGTCAGTCAAATGGCAGGCCTTGCATTTTCACTCTTCGACGTGGATCGCGTCGAAGTGCTGCGCGGCCCGCAGGGTACTCTGTTCGGTCGCAATGCGACGGGCGCCCTTGCGAATTTCATCACCAGGAAGCCCACCGACCAGGACGGCGGCTATATGGACGTGGCATTCGGCCAGCGTAATCTCCTGCGTATCGAGGGAGGGACTCTGCATGTGGCTCGGCGCACTCACCTGCGCAACCCACGATATACGAGACAGACCGCTTCCAATAATTTCAGCATGTGCCGCACTCCGCTGAGGACGTGCGGCCATGATGTCTGATATGCGTCCATTCAAGAGACTGCCGACAATGAAAACACTCGCCGCCGCTTTCCTGTTGCTGATCGCATCGCCCTCCTTTGCGCAGGTCCTCGCGATTCGTGCGGGGACCGTCGTGGATCCGGCGCGCGGAAGCAGCGCGAAGGATCAGGTGATCCTGGTCGAGCACGGCAAGATTCTGCGCATCGGGCCGAAGGTCGAGATTCCGCCGGGCGCCGAAATCATAGACCTGTCGAAAGAATGGGTGACGCCAGGGCTCATCGACGCACACACGCACATGACCCTGACGGAGCTCGAGGGAAATGCGCCGTTCGAGTCGTTCTACTTGAACCAAAGTTCGACCTTGCGGGGACTGCGCGGCATGCACAATGCGCAGCTCGTCCTGAATCAGGGCTTCACCACGCTGCGCGATGTCGGCAACAGCGCCGAATACGCGATGAGCGATGTGCGCCGGGCGATCGACGCGGGTTGGTTCTTAGGGCCCACCATCATCGATTCGGGCAAGATCATCGCGCCCTTCGGCGGCCAATCGCGCGACATACCGCCGCGTCAGGGCGCATTCTGGCGGTTCGAATACATCGACGCCGATGGTCCGGAAGAAGTACGCAAGGCGGTGCGCACCAACATCTACTACGGCGCCGGCGTCATCAAGCTGGTCGCCGACAACAATCCGTACCACTACTCGATCGACGAGTTTCGCGCCGCGGTCGACGAAGCGCACCGCGCCGGAATACCCGTCGCCGTACACGTCTACAGCGGCGACGCTTTGGACAATGCCATCGAGGCCGGTGTCGATTCGATCGAGCACGGCTTCGATCTGACCGACGCGCAGCTTGGACGCATGAAGGCAAAAGGCATGTTTCTGGTCGGCACCGACTTCCCGCGCAAGCATCTGGATATCGTCGGCACTTCCGGCGGCATTCTGCCCGAGCCCGCCGTTCTCGCGCCGAAGATCATCGATCGGCTGCGCCGCGCCCACCGCATCGGGGTGCGCATGGCGTTCGGCAGCGACACCGTCATCGACATGCCCGGACGCACCCGCGCGGACCTGATGTTCGACTACCTTGCGGTCTGGCGTGAAGCAGGGGTGCCGCCCGCCGACATCCTCAAGGCAATGACGTTCAATGCCGCGGAGCTATTGCGCGTCGACAAGGAGCGGGGCAGCCTTCGCGAAGGCTTGAGCGCCGACCTGGTGGCAATGCCGGCGGATCCCTTGAGCGACATCGAGAATCTACGCAAGATCGATTTCGTGATGAAGGACGGCAAGGTGGTCCGCAAACCCAGCGGAAGCCGCTGATCGAGGACCTCGGCGGACTTCAATCGTTCAGGGCAGCGGTGCAACGTCGCGCGTCCACCCGAAAATATCGGGGGCGCGGCGCTCTTGAATGGCGAGCAGCGCCTCGCGCAATCGTGCAGCGACCACGTCGACATTCTTCGGACCGTACTCGCGCGGCGGCCCGTGTTCATCTCCAGCCGTCTTGGAGTCGCGCTCCGCCAGCACCTCGATCGGGCTGACGATGGCGGCCGTGCCGCAGGCGAACAATTCCGAGCACCGGCCGCTCTCGATCTGCGTCAGCAGTTCATCGATCGCCATGCGCCGCTCTACACCCTTGAAACCGAGGTGGCGTGCCAGCGTCAGCAGCGAGTCGCGGGTGATGCCCGGTAGAATCGCCCCATCCAGCGCGGGAGTATGCAACTCGCCGTCGATCACCGCGAACAGGTTCATGCCCGAGAGTTCCTGGATCCACTGCTGGTCACGCGCATCCAGCCACAGCGCCACCGTCATACCGCGCGCCACCGCGGCACTCGATGCGCGCAGCGATGCCGCATAGTTTGCGGCCGCCTTGGCGGCGCCGACGCCGCCCACCGCCGCCCGCACATCGGCGCGCTCGATGGCAACGCGCATTGCTCCGGAGGCGTAAACCTCCACTGGATTCGCAATCACCATGAATGTGAATGTCGTCGAGTTACGCAGCAGGTAGCCCGCTTCGGTCCCGAACAGGAAGGGCCGCAAGTACAGCGACCGTCCGGACTCGCGCGGAACGAGGGCGCTGCAAGATGCGGCAACGGCATCAATGGCTTGAAAGAATAACGCTTCCGGTACCAGAGGCATGGAAAGCCGCTCCGCCGAGCGGGCCAGTCGCAACCAATTTTCACGGGGTCGAAACAAGTTCGGATGGTCGCCGCCCACGCGGTAGGCCTTGAGGCCCTCGAAAACCAGTTCCGCATATTGCAACGCCCGCGCACCGGGTAGGATCTCGATGGGCCCGTAGGGTACCAATCGTCCGCGGCCCCACTTCCCGTCGGACCAATCCACCGTGAACATGACCGGCGCCGGCACCGCGCCGAACCCCAGCTTTTCGGGAAGTTTGAAGTTCTCCAGCGCGTCGAGTACGCCCGGCGCAATGTCCGGGCCCCGATCAGCGGCGCAGGTAAGCATCGCTGCCGTTGAGCCAGTCCTGCCGCGGCGGATTGAACACGTCCACGTCCAGCGTGTCCTCGAGCGCCAGTGCCCGGTGGGGCAGGTTCGACGGGATCACGAGAACCTCGCCCGCGCGGACGATGATCTCACGGTCGCCGTTCGGGCCCAACCAGAAGTGCAGCGCGCCTTCGAGGATATACGTGATCTGTTCATTCTCGTGCGCATGACGCGGTACGTCGTCGCCCTTCTTGAAGTAGACGTGCGCGATCATCATGCGCTCGCTGGTAATCAAGCGCCGCGAGATGCCGCCCTTCAAGGGTTCGGCCGTCATGTCGTCCCAACGATAGTGCTTTGCGTCGGCCGCAGGGTGCTCAGTCATTCGAAGATCCTCGGCGAAATCGCTCGTCGATCGGTAAATCCAGTGCCACCGCATGCCGATTGGTCTCGTTCGCGAGCCCGGTGATGGCCACCAGTTCGGCATGTTGTTCCGGCGTCATTCCCTTGGCCCTGGCCGCGGCGCCATGCGACGCGATGCAGTACTTGCAACCGTTCGTCACGCTGACCGCCATGTAAATGAGTTCTTTGGTGAGCGGGTCGAGCGCGCCCGGGCCCATGACTTCCTTCGAATTTGCCCACATACGCCGCAGCGACGGCGGATGATGCGCCAATACTTTCCAGTAGTTGTTGACCCAATCGGTTTTGCGAGTGGCCATGATGTCGTCGTACACGGCACGAACCTCCTCCGACGCGTCCGCGTACTCGATGGGCACCGCAGCCGCGCCGACTGTGCCGGCGGTGGTCATGGCACCACCGCGATCACGCGGGCCGGAAATCCCGACCCGTCCAGTACCTTCGGAAAGGCAACCCAGACGACGGCGCCCGCCTCCGGCACCTGGTCCAGGTTGGCCAGGAGTTCGATCTGATAGTGATTGAGGCCGAGGACATACGACTCGAGCGAATAGTCGTCCTTGGTGGTGGCCGCGCCCGGGTCCGTGTCGGTGGTCTCGTGCCCGGACGCCGCGATTCCTCGCTTCTCGTAGAGCAGCTGCAAGACATCCTTACTCCATCCGGGATAGTGGAACACGCCCGCCGAGTCCTTGTTCGCGAGCTTCGCATCGTCAGGCCATCGCTTGGACCAATCCGTGCGCATCGCGACGAAAGCGCCCTTCGGAACGGGCCCGTGCCGGGACTCCCACGCGGCGACGTCGCCCAAGGTCAGCACGTAATCCGGATTCTTCGCTACCTTGTCATGCACATCGATGACGGCCAGCGGCATCAGCATGTCCTTCAGATCGATCTGATCGACGCTATGCAGACCGGTGTGGAAATGCGCCGGTGGATCGACGTGCGTGCCCCACTGCCCGATATGGCAGTATTCGTTGATCCGGAAACCATCCTTGTCCACGGTGTACAGGGTCTTCACCCGCTCGTCGGGCGCACCTTTCCAATGCGGGATTCCCGGCGCGAACGCGTGGGTAAGATCGACGAAGCGATGGGCTTTCAAAACCGCCAGCGCGTCCGTCAATGCCGAGTTCTCGGACGCCGGCGCGGCGCCAGCCACCGCTGCAAATGCCGCGAACACCGCGCCGATGCCGACACGCCGAAGCCAGACTCGCATGCTCGCCTCCCGACAATAAAACCCGAGGATCAACGGCGCAAGATTAGCATGCGCCAGCGCTGTTCAGGACCTCGAGTCGCCGGTTGCCTCGATCTCCACCAGCAGATCCTCCCGGCATACGTCGGCCTGAAGGTAGACGATGGTGGTTGATGAATCGAGTGCGGCGGACAGCACGCTCTCAATGGCCGCGAAGTCCGAAGCGCGGCGCACGTAAACCTTGAATTTGAGGCCGTCGAGGGCATAGTGCGCCGATCCGACGATCCGGTTCGCCTCGTCGAGCAGCGCATCGATGTTCGTCAAGGTCTCTCGCGTCTGCGCCGACACGTCGCCGCTGTGCAGGGTCTCGTGACCCACGATGCTGGCGGTACCCGACACGAACAAGTTCGTTCCGGCAGATCCGTTCAATAGGCAGGCTCTGGAAAAGGTCGGACTGTAGGCGCCGAACTTCGGCGGATAGAAGTACGCGCTCGTCTGCCGCGGATTCTCGATCATGGTCGGCGGCCGGCGGGAGGCCAGGAAATAAATGGAGATGGGGCTGCCGGCGGGCGAGCCCAGCGCACAGGCCGCCGGCACTGTTCCCACGGTGCTGCGGCCCGCGTTTTGGAACGCGCATTGACGGGCGGTATTGAAATGGCGATAGCGCTCCTCGCCGTCGGCTTCGCGGTTGATGTCCGGCAAATAGTTCCAAACTCGAATCAAGTGGCGATGCTGGGTCTCCTCGAGCACGGCGAAAATATCCTGGTACGCCGTCATCGTCGCTTGCCGCAGCGCGCTCGAGCCTTCCCCGGCAACGACCTCCTCCTCGATGGTCACGGAACCGAACAGAAGCTCGTCGCAATGGCTATAGCGAACGCGGCCCTGGCGCAGCGACCGGGTGAAGGGTAGGGCATCCCGGCCGTCGGCCAATCGCCACACTTCGCACAGCGGATCGGCGGTGCCCAGCGGGCGCGTCATGCTCGCGGTGACGGGCACGTGCGCTGCACTGACCGAAGGCGGTCTCTCGAAGCCCACGACTCCCAATACCGTCCGCCACCACGAGTCGGCTTGGCAGGCAAGTTCATCCGTCGCCACATAGTCGAGTTGAATGTTCAAAACGCGACGTACGGGCCGGTGCCGACCGCGGTCCGTTGATTCTGGATGGCCGTGAAGACCCGGCGTCCGTAATAGAACGGCAGGCCCCAGTCAAATGTGTTGGAGGTGTTCGAACTGGTGGCGGTCGAAAAAGTTCCGGCAAGCGTCGGCAGCACGGAAAATGTCGGGTTGTTCGTGGCCAAGATTTGCGCGTTGTCCACGGTGAACGTCTCAGCGATGTTCGTGTTGTTGGTACCCATCAGGGTCGCAGTGAACGATGGCGAACCGGCAGGGCAATAAAAGCCCTTAAAATTGGGGTCGGAACAAGTCGTCAGAGCGGTATCGTCGAAGAAAATCCCGTTCGTGCCCGAATCCAGGAAGCTCTGGGTCAGCGTTTGGGAATTAAAGACCGTCGTGAAATCGCCGATCCCATCCACGGCGAGGATGGTCTCGCTGCCCGACGCATTATTGCTCTGCGTATCGATGCCGAAAATCAGGGATCCGGTCAGCTTGGTCGTTCCCGGCGCTGCCACGCTGGGCAGATCGAGGATGCTGCCGTCATTGTCGGTCGTGAACCGCGGAATGGGATTCAGCACCTGGCTGTTGAGGGCCACCGCGATTTCCGCGCATGCCGAAGAGGAGCAACTGTAGTAGAAGGTGTTTGCCGTATTGGGCGGCGCGCAGCCCGGTCCGCAATCCTGCTCGAACACACCGACACCTAAGATTCCATTGGCGCCGAAGGCCGCAACAGTGTCTTCGGCTGTGCCCTTGTTCGAGCAATTGGTGGGCACCGCGAAAGTCGAACTGCCGATCACTTGAACGGGCACCGAAGATGCCGCTTCCCCGCCTACTTGGATGTCGGCCAACGCAATCGGGCCCCAGCTGTAGCCGTCGACGAATTGGGTGCATTCCACCAACGAATTGCCGTCGGACGCCGTGGCGCCCTGCAGATTCAGGGTTAGCACCGACGCCAGCAGGCGCAGTCCGTTGGACCCCGTATCCACTTGAATGTGATCGATGGTCTGGCATGAGGTCGTGCTCCCCGGCACGCAGACCGTCACGGTGGTGTATAGCGTGTTGACGCTGCTGTTGTTGGGACCCGCATCGACGATGACCGAGACCACGTTCGAGGGATTCGTGGGAGCAGGCGTAGGCGCCACGCTTGCGCCGCCTCCCCCGCCACCGCAGGAAACGAATGCAAGGCTCGAGAGCCCAATCAGCCCCGCGGCCACCATACGGGCGACGTTCTGCATCAGCGTATCTCGTCCGCGGAGATACCGGACGGCAAGGCTTGCGGTAGGTAGGCGCGGCCTGAAAATGCGCGCATGTGCCCGCTCGACTGCATGACGAACTCGCTTTGCTCTATCAGAAGATGGCGGCGGGTGCCCTGCTTCGCCTGCGCCGCGGCAACGTATACATCGAAATAGCGTCCCAGCGCCTGCCGCAGGTCCGGGATGGCTGGGCCGCTCCAGGCGACGGCAAACACCTTGCCGTCAACCCCGGCAAATTCGCGCAAAACGGTGCCCGACGGCAGCTGGATTTCGTGCACCCGGTAATTGCTGCGAGCCGTGGATTTGATCGACCCTTTGAGATGCTGAACGTCGCCGGCAATGCTCGACTCCGGCTCTCCCAATGCGGCGCACGCCAGGCGCGGCGCCAGCGCCACCATGAGTGCGCCCACGCAACAACCGCCCCTGAAGCTGATTCCGAGTCGAATTTTCATGCGGTCATCTTCCGTCCCAACGCTTCGGCGTTCAAATTGATAGAGCGATTATCCGCAGAATGGTTCACGAAAAGCAGCATGTCGTATTCCCGCGACAGCGGCGCCGGCTCGCCTCAATCCTTGACCGGTGGTTTGGCGCGATACTGGCCTTGCAAGGCCAGCATCCAACCCGGATATTCCGGCGGGAGCTGGCTCACCTCGTCGAGCGTCCTGCGCTCCGAATCGGTCAGCTGCACTCGGGTCGAAGCAATGTTGTCCCGCAGCTGATCCATCGACTTCGCACCGATGATGACCGTGGATACGTACGGCTTGGCCAACAGCCATGCGAGCGCGATCTGTGCCACCGAAATTTTCCGCTCCGCGGCCATCGGGCGCATGACTTCGATGCACTGGAAGGCACGGTCCTTGTTCACCACCGGAAAATCAAAAGTGGTACGGCGGGCATCGGTCGGCCCCTTATCGTCCGCGCTCTTGAATTTGCCGCTCAGCAACCCTCCGGCCAGCGGACTCCAAACCATGAGGCCCAACTTCTGATCAGAGATCAGCGGGACGATCTCGCGTTCGAGATCGCGGCCGGCGATGGTGTAATACGCCTGCACGCTGCTGAATCTCGCCCAGCCATGCCGATCGGAAACCGCCAGCGATTTCATGATTTGCCATGCCGCCATGTTGCACAAACCAAGGTAGCGCACCCGGCCGGAGCGGACCAAGTCGTTGAGTGCCGACAGCGATTCCTCGAACGGCGTCAACGGATCGAAGGCGTGCAGCTGATACAGATCGATGTAATCCAGCTGCAGCCGCTTGAGACTCGCATCGACTTCATTGAAAAGATGGTGCCGCGACTGCCCGCGCCCGTTCGGTGTCTCGTTCATGGCACCGGTGGCCTTGGTCGCGATGATGAGCTGATCGCGCGGCAAGGCCAGCGATTTCAGCGATTGCCCGAGCAGCGTCTCGGACTGGCCGAGCGAATAGACGTTGGCCGTATCGATGAAGTTGATGCCGGCATCCACGGCGGTTTTCACCTGCTCGTTCACGGCGTCCTGTTGCAGCTTGCCGATGCTGGCCCAGATACCTGCGCCGCCGCCGCCGTATGTCATCGTGCCCAAGCACAACTCGGAAACATATAAGCCCGTTTGACCCAACAATCGGTATCGCATGCCAGCCTCCGGTGCGCAGTTTGTTGTTGAACTCCTCGCGGCAAGCATACAATCAATGGATGAAAACGCTACGCTCCATTGCAGTCTTGGCGGCGGCCGTCGGCATGGCATCGTGCCTGTTCCAGCTGGAGTACAATGTGGGCGGAACGGTGACGGGCCTCAAGGGCACCGGTCTCGTGCTCCAGGACAATTCGCGCGACGATCTGCGCGTCAACGCCAACGGCGCATTCACGTTTTCATCCAGGGTGGCGAAGGGCAACACCTACTCGGTCACCGTCAAGACGCAGCCGTCGAATCCCGCTCAAACCTGTACCGTGCAGGGCGGTTCGGGGACCATGGCGAAAGCAAACATCACCGGCGTCGTCGTCAGCTGCAGCCAGGCGGGCCGGTATGCGTACGTCGCCAACCAGACCGCGGGCACGATTTCAGCATTTTCCATCGACTCGGCCAATGGGTTCCTCACCCCTGTCGCGTCGTTCGCATCGACCGGCGCGGGACCCGTGGCGCTTGCCGTCGATCCCAATGGAGCATTTCTGTACGTCGCCAACAACACCTCCAACACCATAGGCCTCTTCGCAATCAACGACGCGACCGGGGCTCTGACGGTGACCGACTTTTCCATCGCGACGGGGACCGGTCCGGCGGCCCTTTGCGTGGATCCGACCGGCCGTTATCTGTATGTCGCCAACTCGGGCTCCAATACCGTCTCCGCGTTCGCGATAAAGAGCGGCATCGCCACGCCGGTCGGTTCACCCGTCGCGGCGGGAAATCAACCCGTGGCTCTGCAAACCGATCCCGGCGGCAACTTCCTGTACGTGACCGACTTCGCCGGCGGCAACGTGACGGTGCTGGCCATCGATGGGGCCACCGGCGCGTTGACCGCCGGCGTTTCCGGTTCGCCGTTTGGCGCCGGCGCCGGCGCGGTATCGATCGCGGTCGACCCCGCCGGTACTTTTGCCTATGTGGCGAATCAAACGGCCGCCACCATTTCCACCTATTCCATCGATCTGACCACCGGCGCCCTGACGGCTTCCGGCTCGCCCCTGTCGACCGCGTCCGCCCCTCAGTCGATCGCCGTGGATCCCGCCGGTAAATTCGTCTACGCGGCGAACGTCACGAGCAGCAACGACGTCGCGTCTTACGCCATCGCCAGTAGCGGCGCACTCAGATTTTCATCGACGGCCGTTGCGCGGAGTCTTCCCGTCGCCGTCGCCGTCGACCCCTCGGGTCAATTCGTCTATATCGCCAATCAGAACTCGGGCAACGTCTCGGTGTTTACCGTGGATGCCGCAACGGGCGCGCTGACGGAGGTCACCGGGTCGCCGTTCCTGACCGGCAGCGGGGCGCGCTCGGTCGCCATCGACTGATCGCGTCGCGTATCGAGGCGGGTGGCCTAACTGCACGGTATAGTATGAAGATCGGCTGCGCCCGCACCCGCGCCCCACAAGGAATCCTAAAGTAGATGAGCATCAACAAAGTCACCGCCGGTGACAATGTCCCGCACGAATTCAATGTCATCATCGAAATCCCCATGAACGCTGATCCTGTGAAGTATGAGATAGACAAGGAGTCCGGTGCGCTGTTCGTTGACCGCTTCATGATGACGGCGATGCACTACCCCGCGAACTACGGGTACGTGCCGCAGACCATCGGCGACGATGACGACCCGGTGGACGTTCTGGTCCATACGCCGTTTCCATTGATGCCGGGAGTGGTGGTGCGTTGCCGCCCGCTTGGCGTTTTGCGCATGGACGATGAGTCAGGGGGCGACGCCAAGTTGCTGGCGGTGCCGACGGACGACATTTGCCCGCTGTTCGTCCACTGGAAAACCATCGGCGACGTCCCTGACATCCGCCTGCGGCAAATCCAGCATTTCTTCGAGCACTACAAGGATCTCGAGGCCGGCAAGTGGGTCAAGGTCATCGGCTGGGCGGGACTCGATGTGGCCCACGCCGAACTCCTGAACGGCGTCAGGCGATATACCGCCCAAGACAGGTGACCGGCCGCAGGTTGAGGACTCCGCGGCCGGCCGCCGAACTTAACATTCATCAACCGCTTTTGGAGCTTGCGGCATACAGCGCCGCCAAACGCGGGTTATCGATCTGATGCACCGCGCGGGCAACCGATTGAGCGCGGCATTCCGCGACCGCCGTGGTGACCCAGCGGCTGCCGGACGTGGCGGGGCACACTTCCTCGGCAGCCTTGACGATGCGGTGATACAGGGATCGGACGCCGGTGTCCGTATTGAGGGTGTCGGGCGAGTACTTAACCACCCGCTGCGGCACCTCATCGGCGACGGACGCCGCACTGACCGCGCCTGAGGCAGCCGCGCCGACCACGCCGCATAGCACCATCAGCAAGGTGATTTTGGGACGGGATATGGCAACCTGTTTCATGGAAGATTCGTGAGTCATGGGGCTCTCCGTGAGTGTTGGACGACTTGGGTGTTTGACGACGACGCTATGAGACACTCTCGGGGCGCTGCACGTCTGCGGGGCGGCATCGAGGTCGTCCCGGCAACCCACGGATTCGTCCCTGCCCCCCCGCGATTAGCGCAATTCAGCCCGGGATTGCGCTAGGCTTCATTCCCATGACCGAGATCGATCATCCATCGTTACCGAACTATGCGCGCGGCTTACGCCCGCGGCAGTTCTATGCGATCGTCGGCTTGTTCTGGCTGTATGTGACGCTCTCGAACGTGCTGTACGCATACAGCATGCGCACCGGCATCGCGCATGTCACCGATGTCCCGCTGTTTGCCCCGTGGGACGCGCGCGTAATGCAGCACGTGTTGCTGCTGCCCATCTTGATGGTCTCGTACTGGGCGTCCCTGCGCGTGCAGTGGCGTCCGTTGTTGATTGCGGTACCACTGCAGCTACTCCTGGGTACCTTATTCGCCACGATCGCTTATCCGGCCATGCTGGTGTCCGAGTGGACCATGGACAACGCTGACTGGCACCAACACGTCGTGAAACACATGGCGGATCGGTTCATGCTGGATGCCAGCGATTTGTCGCTTTGGATGGCGAGTTTCATCAGCTTCATACCCGCCTATGGTTTCGGGCTTGCGTTGGTGACTGGCTTCGCTCTCTACACGCGCTTCCGGAATTCGGAGCTTCGGGTGGCTGCTCTCGAGCGCGAATGGGCCGCCGCGCGATTGGCTGCCTTGCGCATGCAGCTCTCTCCGCATACTCTTTTCAACCTGCTGCATACGATCCGGGGCTACATCGAGTGGGATCCGAAGGGCGCTCAATCCATGGTGGTCCAGCTTGCCGATTTGCTGCGCCGACTACTGAGCGCGGGAGAACGCGATTTCGCGCGGCTGACGGATGAACTGCAGTTCGCGAGGTTGTATCTCGAGCTGCAACAGCGGCGATTCTCCGACCGCCTCACCATCGAGCTGCCGGATACCAGGGATATTCCGTCGGTCTGGGTGCCGAGCCTGATACTTCAGCCGTTGGTCGAAAACTCGGTGATCCATGGCCTGGCCGCCCATCAGGGTCCGGTCGTAGTCCGGGTCGCCGTGGAGACGGCGGGCGATATGCTGGTCCTGCGGGTGAGCAACACCGTGGCGGAGAACAAGGTCGCCGGCGAGGAAGGCATCGGCATCAACAATGTGCGAGAGCGCTTGGCCGTGCAATTCGAAGGCCGCGCCACACTGAAGACATTGCCGCAGGGTTCGCAGTGGGTGAGCGAGATCACGATGCCGCAGATTCCCGGAACTCCGGAGCGGAAGAGCGTGCAACGGGCCGCTCCCCTGGTAGGCGTCTGATGAACGTCATCATCGTGGACGACGAGCTCGCCGGCCGGCGCACGCTGCGCGAGCTGTGCGACGCGGAGGGCGACCTCACCGTCGTCGGCGAGTTCGGCGACGGCACCGCGGCGCTCGCCGCCATTCGGGCGCTGCAGCCGCAGCTGCTCTTCCTGGATATACAGATGGACCCGCTGAACGGCATCGATCTCGCACGCGCCTTGGATCCCGCCGCCCTTCCGTCCCTGGTTTTCGTCACGGCGTACGACGCCTACGCGCTCGAGGCTTTCGAGGTATGCGCCATCGACTATCTGTTGAAGCCATTCGATCAGGAGCGCTTTCGAAAAACATTGAGCCGCGTGCGGCCGCGGCACGCGGCCACGGGGGTCGACCAGCGCCAGGCCTTGCTCGCCGGACTTCTCGCTCAACTCGAACGCGGTGCGCTCGATACCCATACGGAGCGCCCGCGCCTGCTGGCGGAGTTGGGTGGACGTCTGCACGTGCTCGATGCCGCCCGCGTCGAAATGATCGAAGCCGACCGGAATTACGTGGCCATCCGGGTCGGACGCGACACCTATCACGCTCGCAGCACCTTGATCCAGGCGGAGCAGGCCCTGCGCGCGCAACCCATGCTGCGCATCAGTCGATCCTGTCTGGTCAACGTCAACTATCTGAATGAAGTGAACCGCACCTTGCGCGGCGACTTCATTCTCGTGCTGGCCGGCGGCGCCACCGTGACGAGCAGCGAGGGCTTTCGCGCCAAAGTGAAAGACTACTTAAGCACGATGCGCATTTCGCCTGCGTGAGGCGCGAAGCCTACAGAAGCTCCTCCGGTGCGAACGGAG
>Ga0179587_10000272_pt1 | contig 21837 bp, 23 predicted proteins | sample CZODoug2_1_08_16_FD_185932 | JGI IMG/M metagenome (GOLD analysis project Ga0179587, IMG submission 185932) | Vadose zone soil fungal communities from Angelo Coast Range Reserve, California, USA - CZODoug2_1_08_16fungal | ecosystem: Environmental > Terrestrial > Soil > Vadose zone | place: USA...
GGTCGTTCCCGGCCTCGTCAGCGACGTCGACGGCAGCGTTACCTACGCGGCCTCGGATGATGCCGAGACTTACAGCGTCGTCGATGAAGTCGCGCGGCGCGCGCTTTGCACCGGCGCGAGGGTGATGGGCGCGCGGAGGGAGGAGTTGCCGGATCGAGCCCCGCTCACCGCCATTCTTCGCTACGCGTTTCATTGAAGAGCGCGCCGTATTCCCGCGCCACCGGTTAGCCGAGATCCTCAGCCGGAATCCCTGGCCCGATCGGTCGTTTCGATCGTGTGGATATCCCTCACCAGCGAGCGCAGCCCGTGGAACTGGTCGAGGAGATGCAGGATGATCGCGACGCCTTCGTCGTTGACGCCGAGATTCAATTTGAGATCCCGGATCAGCCGGGCCCGCGCGAGATCGGCATCGGAGAATTGAAGTACGCTCCCGCTGGCGCGAGGTAACAGCCATTGCTCTTCAATCCAGAAGTTCAAGGTCGCGGCATCAACGTGCGATCGGCTGATGAATTCCTGGGTCTCCACGGTCACACTCCCATCGATTGCCGTGGACTGTCCGCCGCCACCGGCTGCCACTGCGCGACGAATTTCTCGAGCTCCGGATCGGGCTTTTGCGGAAGTATCAGCTTCAGCGTGACGTATTGATCGCCTTTGCTGCCGTCGGCGCGCGGCACGCCGCGGCCCTTCAGCCGGAGAACCCGCCCGGTATTCGACCATTTCGGGACCGCCGCCGTGACCATTCCGCTCGGGGTCGGCACTTTGATCTTGGCGCCCAGCACCGCCTCCTTCAGGGAGATCGGCAAATCCAGGTAGATGTCGTCGCCCTTGCGGGTGAAATAGGGATGCGGCAGCACGCTGATCTCGATCAGCGCATCGCCGGGCGGGCCGTCTCCCACTCCCGAGCGACCTTTGCCTTTCAAGCGCAAAACCTGACCGTCCCGCGTGCCCGGCGGGATGCTGACGTCAAGCGCGGCGCCATCGGGGAGCACGAGAGATTGCTTGCCACCATTGATGGCATCCAGGAACGCAAGACTGAGATGGTAGTGCACGTCCTGGCCGCGCCGGCGGCGGCCTGCGCGGCCGTCGCGGCCGAAGATTTCGGAGAGAATATCCTCTGCGCCGGCGTAATCGTCGAAATCGGAAAAGCCGGCGTTGTTGGTGTAGGCCGACCAGCCGCCTTGATCGGCGAAATCGCGATAATATTGCTGGCGTGGCCGTTCCGTTCCCGAAGCGTCAATTTCGCCGCGGTCAAAGCGCGCGCGCTTTTTCGGGTCGCTCAGCATATCATAGGCGGCCGAAACTTCCTTGAACTTTTCTTCCGCCGTCTTGTTGCCGGGGTTCAGATCGGGGTGCAGCTTCTTCGCCAGGCGGCGATAAGCCTTCTGAATGTCGTCTGGCGTAGCGTCCTTTTTCACGCCCAGCGTTATGTAGGGATCCGCGGCCAATACCCACTCCTGTTTGCGCCTCGGCCATGCCGCGCGAATGCAGCGTCATGGTTGTTCCGTTTGCGACGATGGCTGCCGGGGCTTGGCCACCACCACACGCGCCGGCCGCAGCAGACGGTCGTGAAGCATGTAGCCGTTCTCCAGAACCTGGGCCACGCTGCCGGGCGGCTGGTCTGTCTCACCTGTCTCCATCACCGCTTCGTGCTTTTTGGGATCGAACGGCTGGTGGAGGGCCTTGATCTCCTCGACGCCGAAGTGATTGAGAATCTGAGTCAGGATGCGGTCGGTGGCGGTAACGCCCTCGATCAGCCCGTCGGTTCCGCTCGCCTCCCGATCCGCCGCGCCGGCCTCGATCGCGCGGCGGAGATTGTCGACAACCTGCAGCAACTCACGGGCAAAGTTCGTGATCGCGTATTGCCCGGCGTCCTGCGCGCGCCGTTCGCCTTGCCGCCTGGTATTTTCGGTCTCGGCCAGCGCCCGCATCAACCGCTCGCGCAACGACGCGATTTCGGACGCGTTGTCGTTGTCTTGGGCTTCGCCCGCGACTGACGGGCCGGCATCCTTATCCATGGTGTTCGTCGTCATGCCGTTCTCCTGCGTCTCACCGCGTCGAGGCAACCTGAAGTCTCAGGGGCCTCAGGATGCCTTGCGGTCGCGGGGATCGACCTCTTCAAACTCGGCGTCGACGACGTCGTCGCCGGAAGGGCCGCCCGCCGCTTGCCCGCCTGCGCCACCGGGTCCCTGCGAGGCCGCTTGCGCCTGGCTGAGGGCTTCACCGATCTTTGACGCCGCTTGCTGCAGACGGTCCGCCGCCTGACGGATGGTTTTGGGATTGTCCGCCGTCAGGCTCTGCTTCGCGTCGGTGATCGCCTGCTCGACCTGCTTCTTGAGATCGGCGGGAATCTTCGTCTCCGATTCCCTCAGCGCCTTCTCAGTGGAGTAGATCACCGCATCGGCGCGATTGCGCGCCTCGACGAGCTCCTTGCGGCGCTTGTCCTCATCGGCATGGGCTTCGGCCTCCTTGACCATCTTCTGGATGTCGGCCTCGCTCAGCCCACCGGACGCCTGGATCCGGATGCTCTGTTCCTTGCCGCTCGCTTTGTCCTTGGCCGATACGTTGACGATGCCGTTGGCATCGATATCGAACGTAACCTCGATCTGCGGCACGCCGCGCGGTGCCGGCGGAATCCCGACCAGATCGAACTGGCCAAGCAGCTTGTTGTCGGCCGCCATTTCCCGTTCGCCCTGGAAGACGCGGATGGTGACCGCGGTCTGGTTGTCTTCCGCCGTCGAGAACACCTGGCTCTTCTTGGTCGGGATGGTGGTGTTGCGCTCGATCAATTTGGTCATGACGCCGCCGAGCGTCTCGAGGCCGAGCGACAGGGGGGTGACGTCGAGCAGCAGCACGTCCTTGACGTCGCCCTGCAGCACGCCGGCCTGGATCGCAGCGCCGATGGCCACAACTTCGTCCGGGTTGACGCCCTTGTGCGGCTCGCGCCCGAACAGCTTCTGCACGGTCTCCTGGACCTTCGGCATGCGGGTTTGCCCGCCGACCAGCACGACCTCGCTGATATCGGACGCCTGCAAGCCAGCGTCCTTCAGCGCAGCATTGCACGGTTCGATCGTGCGCTGGATCAGGTCGTCGACCAGCGCCTCCAGCTTCGCGCGCGACAGCTTGATGTTGAGGTGCTTCGGCCCGTTCTGATCTGCGGTAATGAACGGCAGATTGACGTCGGTCTGGGTGGCGCTTGAAAGTTCGATCTTGGCCTTTTCGGCGGCGTCCTTGAGTCGCTGCAGCGCCAGCCGGTCCTTGCGCAAATCGATGCCTTGTTCCTTGCGGAATTCGTCGGCCAAATAATCCATGATCCGCTTGTCGAAATCCTCACCGCCGAGGAAGGTGTCGCCGTTGGTCGCCTTGACCTCGAACACCCCGTCGCCAATCTCGAGAATCGAGACGTCGAAGGTGCCGCCGCCGAGATCGTAGACCGCGATCTTGCCGCTGCCCTTCTTGTCCAGCCCGTAGGCGAGCGCGGCCGCGGTCGGCTCGTTGATGATGCGCAGCACTTCAAGCCCGGCGATGCGGCCGGCATCCTTGGTCGCCTGGCGCTGCGCGTCGTTGAAATAGGCCGGCACGGTGATTACGGCCTGCGTCACCTTGCTGCCGAGATTGGCTTCCGCGGTCTCCTTCATCTTGGTGAGGATGAAGGCGCTGATCTGGCTCGGGCTGTATTTCTTGCCCTTGATCTCGACCCAAGCGTCACCATTGTCGCCGCGCACGATGTGGTAAGGCACCATCGTCTTGTCTTTTTCGGTGATCGGGTCGTCGTAGCGCCGACCGATCAGCCGCTTGATGGCGTAGACCGTATTTTCCGGATTGGTGATGCTCTGGCGCTTGGCCGGCTGCCCGACCAGCACTTCGCCATCGTCGGTGAAGGCGACCATCGACGGCGTGGTGCGGGCGCCCTCGGCATTTTCAATGACCCTGGCCTTGCTTCCTTCCATCACGGCAACGCAAGAGTTGGTGGTCCCGAGATCGATGCCAATTGCTTTCACCATGATCAGGCTCCTTGGTTAGGGGCGCGTTTCGCGCTCTCAATGCATAGGGCGTCGCCGGTCCATGCCTCGGCGGCAATTCAATCGTCTTTCGACCGTGTGCGGGGCGCGCAAGCGTTGGAGGAGGGCACCGCCAGCGCGTCCCGCTACCGCTCGGCGTCTCAAGCGGCTTCCTTGACCTCGATTTTCTTCGGTGCTGATTTGGTCGGTTTCGGAATTGTGAGCTTCAAGACTCCATTGGACATCGTGGCTTGGACGCTCGATGGGTCGATGCCAGGGGGCAACTGCAACACGCGCAGGAATACGCCATAGCTGCGCTCGCTGAGCTGGATGTTTTTGTCCTTCTGGTTTTCCTCGACCTTCTTCTCGCCGCGGATCGTCAGGGTATCGTCCTCGATCGAGATCTCGACGTCCTTGCGTTCGAGTCCCGGCATCTCCGCACTGACCTCGATCGCCTTGTCGGTTTCGGTGATTTCGATGTTGGGGATGATGGACTGTGCGCCGCCTGGACCGATGCCTTGCGCGAATTCGCTGAACAGGCGGTCAATCTCCCGGTGCAGGCCGAACAATCCGAAATCCGGCCGCATCAGCGCGCCGCCTTCACGGAACGGAACCAGCGATTTTAACCTCATGGGATTCTCCTTTGTCTTGGATGAGACGATCTCTGACGAACGCTGCCGCTCGCCGTGCTACGGACTGACTACGATCCGATCTTCGACGTGGGTGATGCCGGGCGCCGACCACGCGACGCGCTCGGCTTCCTCGCGTTCGATCCATGAACGGACGGTACCCTTCAGGATCACCTCGCCGCCGTTAGCTTCGACGGTGATCCGATTGGCGTCCACCTCGGCGTTGCGCTTGAACGCTTCCTGGATCTTGCGCTGGATGTCGGTGGGTTGGACCTTGGGCTTGACCGTGATGACGTTGGTCACGCCCTTGACGCCTTTCACCTTTCGCACGGTGCTCTCGGCGGCGGTCTTCTGATATTGCCACTCCGCCGCCCCCTCCAGGGTGATCCAGCCGTTCTTGACAATGATCTTGATCTTGTCGTGCGAAATCGGCAGCTCCGACTTCAGGGCGGCAACCGCATCCCGGGCAATGTCCGGATCCGGACGCTGATCGATCGCTGGCAGCCGGACCTCGATATCATTTGCGACCGCGTGAACGCCGGCGACGCGCTTGACGGCAAGTTCGGCTTCCAGCCGGTCGGTGTAGCTGTGGGTAAAGCCCGCCAGCGTAACGACGCCATTCTTGACGGAGACGGCGATGTCTTCGGCGTCAAGGTCGGGATCCCATTTCAACTCTTCACGGACATCGCGCTCGATTTCACTATCGGATTTCATGGTTGGCTCCTGGTTTGCGAATTGCGGGCTCGGTGTGATAACGCTACCGAACGTATTCGATCTTATGAGTGATCGCGCGCGCGGCCATGACGATGGTCAACTTCCGCCCCAAGTTTATCGTCGGTTGTAAAGCGCAGTTCGTCGGCCGCAGATGTCGCCATGCTCTCGGCAGGCGACAAAAGGTTCGTGCTGGATCGACGGCGACAGGTCTTGGCGACAGGTCTTGGACGCAAGTCGCGCTATGGCTGTCCCAGCCGTTCATCACCGAGCCATGGATCCGGGCGCAGCGAATGGAGCGGAAGATCGTCCGTTCCTCGCGACAGTTCGATTTCATGAACGTGGACCGCGTCGCCGCCGTGCCGCATCAGGATCTCCTGAGCTAGCGCTTCCTTCTCCGGCGAGTTGATCCGTACCCAGATCAACAGGCCGTCCCATTCGGAAAACTTATCCAGTCCTCGCCTGCGCTCCTGGTCGAATCGGCGACGTACCACGAGCACGACGATGCCGGCGACGACAAGCCCGCACAGTATTGACAGAATTCCGATGACGAGCGGCCTCGCATCTTTCACCACGAGGAAGCACGCCGTTGCCACCGCAGCGGCGCAACCGGCAATGCTGCCGACGACGGCCTGGGTGCCGGCGATATCGTCGCCGCCGGTGAAAGGGCGCCTCGGCGCGATCGGGATATCGGCAAGATCTGCCGGCGGAATCGAGGCGTAGTTCAAGCGCCGCTGCATCTCATCGGCAGGGGCGCTGACATCGATGTCCGCGCGATCGAATCCTGCAATAAGCAGTTCTTCGGCGGCGTCGACGAGCGCCTTCCGTGAGTGGAAGACGCCCGTCACTTCGCGGGTGCGCATCCGGTCTAGGATATCGTCTGGCGACGCGCGCATGGATGTTTTCCGAGCAGCGGCTTCGATCACGCCGGATAGTTGAATGCCGACAGCTTCTTCAGTTCGTCCTTGGACGCGCCGGGCAGGGTGATTTTCTGGCCGGTCTCATCGATGACAAGGCTGTCATACGGTACGACCACAAGCTGCCCGCCGAGGCCGAGGAAGCCGCCGACCTGCAGCACCGCGAAACTGAGCTGTTTCTTGTCCTTGTCCGCGACCACGTCGTCGACGGTCCCGATCTTTTCGTTCTTGTCGTTGATCACGGTGGTGCCGATCAGCTTGCTCATCCGATAGCCCTTCGCCACGACCGAAAGATCGACCTTGATGAGTTGCACTCCCGCCTGCGGCAATGCCGGACCGGCAGCGAGGGCGACCGCAAGCGCGGTCCAGATCATCCAGCCTGAAGAGCTTCGCGCCGCACGCGTTGGGCTCTGCGGCAACGGAGTCGCATCAACATGCGATTGGGATGGCATCTGAAATCCTGCGAAGGCAACCATGGCTCTCTCCTGAGGTTTTGAACTGGGTTGCAAGAATAATCCGGAAGCCTCGATGCGCACTGATCATTGTCAATTCGTGGAGGGTTTTTGAATCGCAAATCGCACCGATGCCGCCCGCGGAGCTGCTATGCGCTCGTGTCGGCGGCGAGACGCATCCGGATTCCTGCCACCAGGGAGGCATAATCGTAACTGCCGTCATGCCGCACGCCATTGATGAAGAAAGTCGGGGTGCCATTCACGCCGCTGCGGATTCCACCCATGAAATCGCTGCGCACCTTGTTTCTGTATTGCCCCGTTTCCAGAGCTTTCCGCAGTGCCGTTTCGGTTAACCCGAGTTGTTCGGCGCTCAGGAAGATCGTTGGCAGGCTCAACCTGCTCTGGTTCGCAAATAGGGCGTCGTGCATATCCCAGAATAGCCCGGCGGCGCCTGCGAATTCGGCACTTTCGGCGGCGATCTCGGCGTGCGGATGAACTTCGGTCATGGGGAAGTGGCGGAACGCGAACCGCATGCGCCCGCTGAAATACAGTTGCACACGGTCGACGATCGGATGGGCCAGCGCGCAATGCGGGCATTCATAGTCGCCGTATTCCACAAGCGTGACCGGCGCCGATTCCGGTCCGCGAACATGATCACTTTTCGTGATAGGCGTTCTCAAATTGGCCATGGCCATTGGCCTGATCTGTGAGTTTTTCGAGGGCGTCGAGAATTCCGTCGGCGCCGGGATTGACCGCGATCGGAGAGCAGTAGCTCCACGCAATGACCCCCTGTCGATCGAGAACGAACAGCGCGCGTTCGCAGATCCCTTCATTGGCACGATAGGCGCGGTATTTCCGCGCCACTTCGCCCTTGGGTTCAAAATCGGCGAGCAACGGAAAGTGCAGGCGGCGGTCGCGGGCAAAGGCGGCATGGCACCAGACGCCGTCGACCGAGACACCCAGCAACTCAGCCCTGTGCTTGTGGAACTCCGGAAGAACCTCGTTGTACAGCGTCACCTGATCGCCACAAACCGGGCTCCAGTCGGCCGGATAGAACGCCAGTATTACGGGCCTTCCTCGGAGGCTCGAGAGCGTGAGGTTTTGATCAGGGGTGACCCGCAGCGTGAAATCCGGTGCAGCGGTCCCGGCAGCCAGAATGGATGACATTTCGTGCCTCACACGTGTCGGGAGGGACGGATCGTTCGGAACTGCAACGTTACAATTAGCGCGACTTCGCGTCGTTGACTGTAGTCAACTTCCTGAACCTCCATGTTCCGGCCATCCGATGTTGCACCCCGTCCCTATTGTGACACGCGCAGCTGCATTACGTACTTTTACGGTACGCAGTTTTGCCAAATTCATCGAACGTTCCTGCAGCGCGATAGTTCACCCTGCGCTAGGCTTCCGAAAAAATAAAAATGAAGGGTGCGACGATGAAAACAAAGATCCATCCAGCGGACTACTATCGGCGGATGCTTTCGACGCAGCCCCATGCACTGAAACGCCTCGATGCGTTTGCCAAGATCATGGCGTGCAACCGCGGTCAGGAAATACCAAATAACCCGGGGCCTGCGGGCCACTGGTACTACGTCATCACCGGCGCGGTCCGGCGATGCGCCATGCGTTCGGACGGAAGGCGGCAGATCGTCGACCTGATGCTGCCGCGGGACTTCTTCTTTGTTTCGGACAGTGAGAATGAGGCGACAATCGAAGCGATCGCCGATGAGACGGTGCTTGCGAGCTATCCGGGCCAGCGGGTCGAACTGGTCGCGGAACGCGATGTCGAGTTTGCGAGAGAACTTCGCGACGTCGCGTTCCAGTCTCTCACCCGCTCCCAGGCCCAGCTTCTGATCATTGGCCGGCTCACCGCGCTCGAGAAGGTTGGCTCCTTCCTGCTCTCACTTGACGGGCGTGCTTCCGATGCAAGCGGGCAGGTCGTGTTGCCGGTCTCGCGATATGACATTGCCGATTATCTCGCAGTGTCGGTTGAAACGGTTTGTCGCGCGCTGACCGATCTGAGGCAGCGGGGCGTTATTCGTCTGGCGGGTAAACGAACAATCAAGATACTGAACCGCAGTGCACTGGAAGACCGCATGGGCGAAAGTTCGATGGTGGCGGGCGTTTGAGCTGCGCCATCATTTGTCGGCGGCTGGCGCGACGCTCAGCTTCGCCATCACGCCGAGGCGGATGGCTTCCGCGAGCTGGCGTACCCCAAGGCGCTCCATCATGCGCGCGCGGTGCACCTCGACCGTGCGTACGCTGATTTCCAGCTGGTAGGCAATCAGCTTGTTCGGACGGCCGGCCATCAGCCCGTCAAGGACGTCCCGTTCGCGCGGACTGAGGCTTGCCACGCGCCGAACGGCGTCGACGATTTCGCGATCGCTGGTCACGCGATGTTCCCGCTCAAACGCGACCTCGATGGCCCCAAGCAGGGCGTGATCGCTGTAGGGCTTCTCCAGGAAATCGCTGGCGCCCGCCTTCATCGCACGAACTGCTGTTTGGACATCGCCCTGGGCCGTCACGATAATGACCGACAGATCGCTTCGCATCCGGTTGAGCTGCGCCTGAACGTCCAGGCCGTTCATGCCTGGCAAACGGACATCGAGCAGGACACACCCAGTTCTGAATGTCTTCGCTGCGTTGAGAAACCTTTCGGGCCGCTCGAAGGTAACCGGCTCGAAGTGGGCAGAGCTCAGCAAACGTTCCAGCGAACGAAGAACGGCTTCGTCGTCGTCCAGAACGTAAACGGTTCGTTCAGCTGGCATCGGCCGCTCCGCCGGATGGCAGGGTAAAGCGGAAGATGCTGCCGCCCCCGGGTTTCTGCTCCGCCGTCAACTTGCCGCCATGCGCTTCGACAATCGAACGCGAAATCGCCAGGCCCAACCCCATGCCATTGTGCTTGTTCGAGACGAATGGCTCGAACAGCCGGCCGGCAATATCATCGTGAATTCCGGGTCCGATATCGCTCACCGCAACTTCGACCATGCCGTCGCCGAGAACTCTGGTTGCCAGGGTGATTTCGTGCGATTCCTGATCCACCATTGCCTCAAACGCGTTGCGGATGAGATTGACGAGAACCTGCTGGATTTGAACCCGGTTTACGAATACGTCCGTGGCTTGATCGTCAAAGTCGAACGTGAGGCGCGCCGCGAGCGGAGCAGCGCTGCTCAATGCCAGGGCGCCCGCTTCCTCGATCATCGAAGGAAGCGCCTCGATTCGCCGCTCGGTCTCGTCCAGGCTGACGAACTGGCGGAAACCGCGGATAATTTCGCTCGCCCGCAATGCCTGGCTAGCCGCCTCATCTGCGATGTCCTGCACTATCGCGAGGCTGGCGCTATCCTCTCGTGCCAGCAACCGCTTTGCTGCATTGACCGAGTTGATGACTGCCGTGAGCGGCTGGGTAAGTTCGTGGGTGAGGGCGGCAGCCATTTCGCCTGCGGCCGTGAGGCGCGCCATATGGAAGAGCTCGTCACGCAATTTCTGGATACGGCGATCGGCCTGCTCGCGCTCGAGATTATCCGCCAGCAGCTTTCGGTGCGCGACCTCCAATTCGATTGTTCGTCGCTCCACGCGTCGTTCGAGATTCTCGTTCAGAAGGCGCAGTTCCCCTTCTGCGGCGGTGAACCGTCTCTTGTCGGCGTCGCCCAACCACTGCTGGAGGGCAATCGCCGCCTGATTTGCCCCGGTCGTCAGCAGCAGTCGTTCCGTTTTGGTGGGAAACGTTCCGCGAGAGGAACCGGCGGCAAGTACGGCATCGCCGCCCAGTCCGATCGGTGAGGTTGCTACGTGCACGTTGCCGCCGGACGCATTGGCGACAATGAACTCCTGTTCGAAGCTAAACGCTGCTTTTTCCTGTTTCAACACGGTCCGCACATGGTCCAGGCTAGCGGGATTCAGGTCAGGTTCGCTGCGGATCAGTTCGGCGAGCTGATTGCCTTGGCCGGGGAGTATGATGAGAACGAAATCGGCGGCCAGCATGGTGATGAGCGCGGCAACAATGCTGTCGCCGATCTGGCGCTCATCATAGTTTCGCCACGCTGCGGGAAACGTTGAAAGCGCGACGAGATCGCGAATGCAACGCCGCAACTCGTCAGAATTTGCAGGCGGCTCGGTCCACGGCATTCGCTGCGCCTTGCGTCATTCTTCGCGGCGGCCGGGATGATTTGACGCCGATCTTTCGGAGTTGGCAACGCACAAAAAATGGGCGTTGTCCGCTGCGGGCGCAACTAAAAATTGAAATATTATTGTACGCTACCATAAGTTGCTGGGCGTTTGGAAAAGTGTCATTGAAAATTCATTTCGATCAACGCGGCCTTTTCGCACCAGGATGTGATTTCATCCGTCGTTTGGGGACGCCCAGGCGGGCCAGGGGAATCCAGGCGGGAGGATCACTCGCGGGAAACGTCTCAATCAGGCTGAGGGTGAGTTCATCGTCGACGTCGGTCGGTTCCGTCTCACGCGTCGGCCGGGCGCTAGCCCGGCCGGTTTGACTTTGCTGACGCTTGCGGTGGTGCATCGTCACGGGTTCACCTCAAGCGGCGGTCCCGACGGCCGTGGGGTTGGCGCCCTGATGCTGACGCGACCGAAGCCGGAACGAGAAGATGACCAGCGCGATGCCAAAGGCGAGGGCGTAGGCGCCCATCCACCAGGTCAGCACGAGGGCACCGATCAGGGGCGCAAGGATCAGCAGCGCGCCATACGCAAGCGACAACAGCCCGCCCAGAACCAGCCACCACCGGCCATGCTCTATGTTCAGGCGGAAAGCCGCGGCCGTCATCAACGCGCCGGTGACAATTGCCCAGGAAGCAACGAGCAACACGAAGGCAAGGACGGTAAGGCCCGGCCAGAGGAAAGCACAGATACCCACGGCGATATTGAGCAGGCCTGCGAAAATTAGAAATCCCCAGCGGCCATTTCGACGCATCGCCCGCACGGCGGAGATGATCTCGGCGACCCCGTCGACCAGCATGTAGGCGGAGAACAGCAGCACCAGCGACAACATCGTTGGCCCGGGAAAGGCCAGCGCGAGACATCCGAAGATAATGGCAAAAACGCCTCGCAGCGTGAACAGCCACCAGTTTTGCGCGAGCGTCGCCGTCGCAGGATCGGTTTGAACGTCAGAAGCGCTGTTAAAAGTGGTGCTGGCCATGACATGCTCCCGCAGCCGGTTGGTCGGTTGACGCGCGGTCATGTTTAGCGCTTGCGGGACGGCACGCATTGACGCCTGTCAAAAAGCGGGTTTGCCGATCATGAACGGCAGCGGGTTATTCTTCGAGCACCATATGGACGAGATCGGCGGCGTTCCCAGCGCCAGCTTTTTCAGCAAATTGGCGCTGTGGAAGTCGACCGTGCGTGGGTTGATGCCGAGCGTCCGTCCGGCTTCCTTGGCGGGTTTTCTGCGTGCATGAACGAGATTACCGGCTGCGGCCCTGACGTCGGTCAGTTTCGCGGATCAAATGCGTCGGACGGGCGGTCAACGCCGTCGGCTATCGGGATCGCGCTACGCGTTTTTCCGTCGTGGCGGTGTGCGTCGTATGCGAAAGGTCCGGCTCGCTGACCCTCGGTGGATTGAGTGCGGCCTCGATTGCGTCGTCGACGCGCTCAAGCCAGACGAAACGAATCCGGTTGCGGGCGTTTTCGGGTATGTCCTCGATGTCCTTGCGGTTGCGCGCCGGAAGCATGACAGTGGTGATCCCGGCCTGGATCGCCGCCAGCACCTTTTCCTTCACGCCTCCGATCGGAAGCACCAGTCCGCGCAGCGAGATTTCGCCGGTCATGGCGGTATCGCTGCGGATCGTGCGTCCGGTCAAAAGCGACGTCAGCGCCAGGAACATCGCAACTCCCGCACTCGGACCGTCCTTGGGGATGGCCCCGGCCGGAACATGAACATGGACGTCGGACTTCTGCAACTCGGCCGGGTCGATGCCGAATTCGGCGGCGCGCGACTTGACCAGCGTCAGCGCGGCTTGCGCGCTTTCCTTCATCACGTCGCCCAACTGGCCCGTGAGGATCAGCTTGCCTCGGCCGGGAATGCTGGTCGCCTCGACGAACAGAATATCGCCGCCCGCCGGCGTCCAGGCGAGACCGGTCGCAACGCCCGACACGCTGGTGCGCATGGCGATCTCCTGCTCGAAGCGCTTCGGCCCCAGTATGGCCTGAAGGGCCGCCATCGTGACGATGACGCGCGTCGCGTTACGCTCGGCGATCCGCATCGCGACGTGACGGCAAATCGCTCCGATCCGGCGTTCGAGATTTCTGACCCCGGCTTCACGGGTGTAGTCGCGGATGATGGCGCGCAGGACGTCGTCGCTGATCTGGCATTGCTTCTCGGTCAATCCTGCCGATGCTAATTGTCGCTCGACCAGATAACGCCGGGCGATCGCGAGCTTCTCGTCCTCGATGTAGCCGGGCATCTCGATCATTTCCATCCGGTCGCGAACCGCAGTCGGGATATTGTCGACGACGTTTGCGGTGCCGATGAACAGGACTTTTGAGAGATCGAAGGGAACGGCAAGATAATTGTCGCGGAACGTGGCATTTTGTTCGGGATCGAGAACTTCCAGCAACGCTGCCGCGGGATCGCCGTGAAATCCGGCACCCAGCTTGTCCATCTCGTCCAGCATCATCACGGGATTGCGGGTGCCGGCCTTGTGGATCGACTGGATGATATTGCCGGGAAGCGCGCCGATGTAGGTCCGCCGGTGTCCGCGGATCTCGCTCTCGTCGTGGACGCCGCCGAGGCTCAGGCGGACGAATTTTCGATCGGTCGCGCGCGCGATGCTTTGGCCAAGCGACGTCTTGCCGACGCCGGGCGGCCCGACGAAGCAGAGGATCGGGCTCTTGCCGTCGGGGTTGAGCTTGCGGATCGCCAGATATTCGACAATCCGGCGCTTTACTTTCTCAAGGCCATGATGATCCTCATCGAGGATGCGCCGCGCTTCGGCGATATCGATGCGCTCCGGATCGAGCTTCGACCATGGCAGTTCAACCAGCCAATCGAGATAGCTCCGCACCATGCCGTATTCGGCCGCCATTTCCGGCATGCGCTCAAGCCGCCTTAATTCGCGCCTGGCCTGCTCCTCGGCATCCCTGGGCATGCCGGCTTTATCGATCTTTTCAGCAAGTTCCTTCAGCTCAGTGGACTTGACGTCGTCGTCCCCAAGCTCCTTCTGGATCTGACGGAGCTGTTCGCGAAGGATGTGCTCGCGCTGCTGCGACGACAGGGTTTGCTGCGTCTGTTCGCCGATCTCCTTTGAAAGTTCCAGCACCTGGATACGCTTCGCGAGCAACCCCAGTAGCTTGTCGAGCAGTAGCGTGACGTCAAACGTCTCCAGCAGATCCTGCTTTTCACGGACCGGGATATCGATGATGCCGGCAATAAAGTCGGCGAGCATCGTCGGCGAGGCCAGACTGTCGATAGCGGGCCCGATCTCCGCGGGCGGGTTCGGCAGCAGCCCGAGCGCGTCGCGTGCGCGCATCTTGAGCAGATGCATCCGCGCCTCGATGTCGGGCGTGATCGCTTCGGATATGCCGATCTCGGTGATGCGCGCGACGAAATGGGGAAAGCCGGGGAGAAATTCGCCGACACGGAAGCGCCGCAACCCGCGGCAAATGACGTAATGGGTTTCTCCCGAGGTCACATAGCGCAGGACCTCGGCAATGGTGCCGACGCGCCGCAGATGCTCAGGTCCCGGCTGTTCGACGGCGGGATCGTCCTGCAGCAACAGGCCGATCTTGCCGCCGCTTCGAACCGCCTCCTGAGCCGCGGCGATCGAGGCCGGCCGGCCGATCGTCAATGGCAGTACCATGCCCGGAAACAGCAACGTGTTTCGAACGGGCAGGATGATCGTTGCATCCGCAGGGATGGAAGGATGGCTTCGATCGGGCACTGTGCCCGGATTGTTGGCCGCATCAGACATCGGACCGCTCTTCCGTCAAAGGCTGTTTGGAGAATTTCAGCATCAAGCAGCCGTCGGCGAATTCCGCCTGACCAAGCTGGAGGCCGGCCGCTGGAAGAGTGATCCGACGTTCGAATCTCCCGTAAGGAATCTCCAGCCGATGAACCATGCCGCCGCGCGGAATCACGTTCGCCCGGCGGACGCCGGTCACGATGATTCCGTCGGTATCGACCGTCACTTTCACCGCGCCGCTGTTGACGCCGGGAAGCGCTACGCCAATCAGGAGTTCGAAATCGGTTTCGATGATATCGACTGGCGGTTCCCAGCAGAGGTCGCGGACCGGCGCGGCCGTCGGCTGGAAGAACTGGCGATGCAATCGCTCGGCGCGATCAATCAGCTCGCAAGCCCTGGCCCACATTAGCGTTCCTGGATCGATCGCGGCCATGAGGCAGGTCCCTGAGCTGGTGCGAAAGCGCCGACCGAACCTATGATGCGACGCGTGGCGCCACCTTGACGGCCGTCAATCGCTGGCGGGGAGATCCACAGAACCGCAGTCAGTGTGCGATGAGCAGGGGGACCGGTGAACGATGCAGGACCCGGCTGGTCGTAGATCCCGGCAGCAAATCGTGTAGTTGAGAGTGGCCATAGCTGCCCATCACCAGCAGGTTTGCACCGAGACTGCGGCACTCCGCGATCAGTACGTCGGCCGTCTCGTCTTCCTCGCCGACGGCGCGATATTTGATGGCGTTGATGCCGTGATGGCGAAGGTGCAGAACGGCATCGTTGGCATTCAGCGCGTCGGTTTTGGTCTGATGCTCACTTTCCACGACGAGAACGCCAACCTTGCTCGCTTGGTGCAGGAAGGGGAGGGATTCGGCCAGCGCGCGCGTCGATTCCCGGCTCCCGTTCCACGCCACGACGATGTTGTCTAGGGGCGTGAATCCTTTCCAGTCATCGGGAACCAGAAACAGATGGCGTCCGGTGCCGAACAGCAGGTTTTCAATCAGGTCTTCCGGTTCGTTCGACCGATCATTTGGCCGGAGCGCGACGAAGGTATCGGCGGTGCGCACCACAGGCAGGGCGGTCCCGGAAATATCGAGAACACCGGTCACGTCGAACCGCCGCAGATTAGTCGGCTGCTGCAACTGGGTCAGCCGCTGAAACAGCATGGTCTCAACGGCGTCTCCGGCTCGCCTCGCAGCGTCAGGCGCTTGGGCGGCTTGATTGACGTTGGCGCCATTGAATTCGTCCGGCACAACATTGAGGAACAGTCCGGTGATATGGCTCTGGAAAATCTCAGCGATCTGTGTTGCGGCGGCCAGACGCGCGTCGTCTCCGGAGCCTCCATCGAGCCGAACCATCACGTCCTTGATCATGGAGCCTTCACACCTTGATTTGCAGTTCGAACGATTTGATCAAGGCCATGGACAGCACGACCGGATCGACTGTGACAACCCGAAACGCGTGGAGCTTGCGACCCTGCCCGCTGATCGAGACGTATTCACCCGGCCAAAAGGCATGCGCTTCAAATCTGCAGCCGGCCTCGTCGTCATCATCCTCGCTGTCACTGTAGTCGAAGACCCAGCGCGCGGGGTCCGCGCCGCCAGGCTTGTGGACGAGACGACCGACCTCGTCGTCTTCGCCATCCCAGAATCGGCGAACGCGGCAATAGTCCCGATACTTCTTCCATAACACGGGATCGATATGGCCTTGGACATCCAGCGGCGCGATGAAATCATATCCATGACGGGACGAGCCATCTGGGAATTCCCTGGAGCGGGCAAGATGGAGCAGGATGCGATTAAGGTCGGAGAGTTCAGTCAACTCGGACAAGGTTTCCATGGCGCGATCCAAGGTGTGGCTACAGTAATGAAACCGGACTGGCAGGACAACACCATGACGATTGTCAAATCGGTCCTGGTTAATTGCAGGGCCAGGCGCGTAACGCGCGACAATCTCGGAAGTTGATGGTCATCAACGTGTGGTGCAATGCGCGATGTAGCCTGCACGGCGCCGCACGAATGTGACGAAAGGATCTGATCGCCAGTGCCGCGAGTTATGCCGGATCATGAAAGGGGTGAATTCTGGCCGCCTGAGAAGTCCGCGCCGTCACTCGATTTGCGGGCGCGCGCGGCCACTCAGGCGACCATTGCCGTCGCGATCATGCTGCTGGCAGTCTGGGTCGCGCGCGATTTTCTGGTGGCATTGACCTGGGCCGCCGTGATCGCGATCACATGCTGGCCGATCTACCTGTGCTTCGAGCGGCTCGTTGGCCATCGTTCGCGATCGCTGGCGCCGCTGCTATTCACGCTTGTGACCGGTCTCGTTCTGCTTGTACCAATCATCGTGACGGTGCATCAGCTTGCGCAGGGCAGCGAGGCCTTTGTCCGCGCGCTCAATCGCCTGCGAGAGAGTGGGATCGCGGTCCCGGCCTGGCTTGCCCAACTGCCGGTCGCCGGTGAGTACCTTGATCTCTGGTGGCGCGCCAACCTCAGCAATCCCGACGTGCTGGTGGAATGGTTTCGCGGCGTGAATGTCGAAAATATGACGGCGTGGACCGGCACACTCGGAGGCGCATTGCTGCATCGACTGCTTCTGTTCGCCATCACGCTGGTCGCGCTGTTTCTGGTATTGCGCGACGGGGCATGGCTGGCAGATCGCGCGCTTGTGACCGCTGACCGCCTGCTCGGTGATCGCGGGGCGCACCTCGTCGGCAAGATCGCCGATGCGACCCGCGCCACCGTGAACGGGACGATAGCGGCTGCGATCGCAAAAGGCGCTGTCATCGGGATTGCGTACATCCTGACGGGCGTGCCGCATCCGGTGCTGTTCACGTTTCTGACCATGGCGTTGGCGATGGTGCCACTTGGAGCGTGGCTGGCGCTTGGTGTCGCCGCCCTGACCTTGGCGCTTCAAGACGGCACATTGTTGGTGCCGGCTGCACTGTTTGTCTTTGGCGCGGGGACGTTGCTGATCGGTGACAATATCGTTCAGCCGGCGCTGATCGGGGGATCTGCGGAGTTGCCCTTCCTGTTGGTGCTGATCGGAATTCTCGGCGGCATCCAATCATTCGGATTGGTCGGTCTCTTTCTCGGTCCGGTAATCATGGCGGCCCTCCTGACTGTATGGCGTGAATGGATCGGCGTCGAGGACTGACAGTTGGTGCGCCTGCGTCCTGCCGCTCCACGCTTCCGCAGTCCAAAAGAAAGGACCGCGCGGCTTTCGCCGGCGGTCCAAGTCTAGGGAGGAAACGCCCCGGGGAGGGGAGCGACATGGGAATGTCGCAGGCTCTATCTCGCATTTCGAAGAACCCCATGCATTGACGACGCTCAATTTACACTCGCGGCATTTGCAATGCGCGCCGGACGTGTCGTCGATGCGCCGGGCCAAAGCAACACTGACAACCATCAAGGTGTCGATCGTTCGCTTGATGCACCATCAAAGGGAACCGGGATGGCGGAGGCATCGCGCAATGGCAAATGGCAGCCTCGATATGATTTCGCAAGCCGGCGAACCGGGCACCGCGCCCGTAGCCTCCCGGCGTTCGTCTCAAGAGAATCGGGAAACTTCCGGTTCGACGCAGGCACCCGGCGAGCAAAGCGCGCCGGCCGCGTCACCGGGCCGCTGGCGACGGCCGCTCCTGATCATGGGTCCAGTTACCCTGGTCATTGGCGCGCTCGGCCTTTATCTGGCGACCGGCCGCTACGTGTCGGAGGAAGATGCCTTTATGCAAGCCGTGAGTGCCTCGATCAGCCCGCAGGTCGCGGGCCAGATCGTCAGCATCGCAGCGAAATCGAACACACAGGTCAGCAAGGATGCTCCGCTGTTCAACCTCGACCCCGAGCCTTACCGGTTCGCGCTCGCCAACGCCCAGGCCCAGCTCGGCATTGCGCGCGATCAGGCCCACACCCTGATCGAGACCTATCGCGCCCGTCAAAAGCAGATCGATGAGGCCAAAGCGACGGTCGACTACACGCAAACCAATTTCGAGCGCCAACAGCATCTCTTTGATACTGGCGCCGCGCCGCGGGCCACGCTCGATGCTGCGATACGCGACTTTCAGGCCGCGAAGGCCAATCTTGCGAGTCTGGAGCGGGAGGCCGCGGCGGCGCTCGCCCAGCTCGGCGGCAATCCGGATTTGCCGGTCGATCAGCAATCCGCGGCGAAGCAGGCGCAGGCGGCGGTCGATCTCGCGGCGCGTAATCTGCGGCTCACCGCCATCGTCGCGCCGTTCGACGGTGTTCCGAACAATGTTGAAAGCATCGCAGTCGGGGTGTTTCTGAATGCCGGCCAATCTGCCTTTCCGCTGGTCTCGGCCAGCGATCTCTACATCGAGGCCAACATCAAGGAGACTGAGTTGACCTATGTGAGGCAAGGCAATCCGGCGCGCGTCGTCGTCGACGCCTATCCGGATGCTCCGCTCGCGGCCAAAGTGACGACGGTGGCCCCTGCGAGCGGTTCGGTGTTTGCGCTGTTGCCGCCGCAAAATGCCACCGGCAACTGGGTCAAGGTGGTACAGCGCGTGCCGGTTCGGCTTTCCTTCGGTCAGAACCCGGAGCACCTCGCCTTGCGCGCCGGCATGAGCGTCAAGGTCTCGATCGATACCGGCCACCAGCGCTCGCTCCGTGAGCTGTGGCGCGACCTTACCACGATCTTTGGAGCCTGACATGGCGGGCGATGCGGCCACGAGCGGGGTCATCAATCGGGGAATAGTCACGACAACCGTGATGCTTGCGACCCTGATGCAGGCACTCGACACCACGATTGCGAACGTCGCGCTGCCCTATATGCAAGGCAGCCTGTCGGCGACCAGCGACCAGATCAACTGGGTGCTGACCTCCTATATCGTGGCGGCTGCGATCATTACGCCGGCGACCGGCTGGCTCGAAGCGAGGTTTGGCCGCAAGCCCTTGTTCCTGACGGCAGTGATCGGCTTCGTCGTGACCTCGATGCTATGTGGGGCCGCGGTTTCGCTGGCGCAAATGGTTGTGTTCCGGCTGCTACAGGGCATCTTTGGTGCTCCGCTGGTGCCGCTGTCGCAATCCGTGCTGCTCGACGCGTATCCGCAGGAGCAGCAGGGCCAGGCGATGGCGGTATTCGGGCTTGGCGTAATGCTCGGGCCCATTCTCGGGCCGACACTCGGTGGCTGGCTCACGGACTCCTACAGCTGGCGCTGGGTGTTTTATGTCAACTTGCCGCTTGGCGTGCTGTGCGCGTTCGGCATTTTTCTGTTTCTCGGGCGGCGCGCCGATCGGCCCTTGGCCCGACGACTGGATTGGCTCGGCTTCGCGTCGTTGAGCCTCGGCATTGGCGCATTGCAGCTTTTGCTCGACCGTGGCGAGCGGCTCGACTGGTTCGCCTCACGCGAAATCCAGCTCGAGGCTGCATTGTGCGTGCTCGGTTTCTACCTCTTCACCGTGCACTCGCTGACCGCGTCCGATCCCTTCATCGACCTCGCATTGTTCCGCGACCGGAATTACGTGATCGGAATCATGCTGATTTTCATTGTCGGCGTCGTGCTGCTGGCGACGCTGTCATTGCTAACGCCCTATCTCGAAAGGCTCATGAACTATCCGGTGCTGACGGCGGGCCTCGTTCTCGCCCCCCGCGGCGTCGGCACCATGGCCGCGATGCTGCTGGCCGGACAGCTCATCCGCTTCGTCGATGCGCGGCTCCTGATCGCCACCGGGCTTGGCATAACCGCATTCTCGCTCTACTTGATGACCGGCTTCACCCCGGATGTGTCGCAGGGCACCCTGGTCCGCACCGGCCTGTTGCAAGGCTTCGGCATCGGCTTTGTCTTCGTGGCGCTGGGCACTGTGGCATTCGGCACGCTGCCGCCGGCGCTGCGCACGCAGGGAACCGGGCTGTTCAACCTGATGCGCAATATCGGCGCGAGCATCGGCATCTCCATGATGGGTTATCTGCTGGTGCGCAATTCGGCCGTCACGCAGGCCGGGCTGGTCGAGCATGTCACCCCCTTTAGGCAGGTGATACGCGACCACGCCCAACAGCTCGGTCTTGCCATCCCCGGCGGGCGCGCCGCGCTTGCCCAGCTTGTGACCGCGCAAGCGGAAACCATCGCGTTCATCGACAATTTCAAGCTGATGATGTTCGTATCGCTGCTGGCGATTCCCCTGGTGATGCTGGTACAACGGCCGCGCCGACCGCCTGGCAAGGAACGTCAGGCGGGAACTCTTGCAGAAGCTTGAGATCGCGCGGCGCACCGGAGGCTCTGATGCCGATCAAGCAGGAGTTTAGGGAGGCGAGGGAGAAATTCAGGCTGTTGTCGCTTTATCAGCGCTTCGAGCACTTCGTCGTCATGTTCCTCACGGCGCTGATCGTGGTCATAGTCGTGGCCGCGCTGTGGACCCTGACGCTGAAGATATTGTTCGGCCTGGTACTCTCGGGAGGCCTTGACCCATCCGATTACTCGGCGTTCCAGGCCGTGTTCGGCATGATCCTCACCGTGATCATTGCGCTCGAATTCAAGAAATCGCTTCTGGTGGTGGCCGAGGGCCGCGACACCGTGGTCCAAATCCGATCGGTCGTGATGATCGCGCTGCTGGCGATCTGCCGCAAGGTCATCATCCTCGACCTCACGGAAACCGATGCGCTGCACATTTTGGCGTTGGCAGCCGCGATCCTCGCGCTCGGCCTTATCTACTGGCTGATCGGTGTCCGCGACCGGAAGGGCGACGAGGCGGACTGACGTGGGCGGCGCTATCGATTATTGCTGACGAAGACCGGCAGTTTCTCGAGTGCGCTACGGCTGGCTCCGGGCAGCACAACGTAGCCGGATGGATCGTCCAGCTTGAGGTTGCGGAAAGGGACCGCAATCAGGTGGCCGCCAAGGCCGGTGAAATCGCCGACGGCGAGGATGGCGTAGGTGTTGCCGTCCTTGCCGAAGATGAAATCGTTGATGCGCCCGATCGTCTCGTTCTTGTCGTTGACGACAGGTTTCAGCTTGATGGTTTCGGCGCGGTAGCCTCTCGCGACCTCGGTCGCCTCCAGGGGCGTCAGGGCGACTTCCTGTGCCGCGGCACGATCGGTCCACGGAATGAGAGCGACGATCGCAAGAACGACCGCGGCTGACCACGAGAGGTGGAACCTGTTCATGATATTACCTTGCCCGATCCGATTTTCTACCGCGAAGGCCGATCGGAAGTATTGGTGCTCGATCCGCCGGTATTCGAGCCGGTGGTGCTCGAATTGTCGTCTGTGACGATCTG
>Ga0179587_10000276_pt1 | contig 21778 bp, 16 predicted proteins | sample CZODoug2_1_08_16_FD_185932 | JGI IMG/M metagenome (GOLD analysis project Ga0179587, IMG submission 185932) | Vadose zone soil fungal communities from Angelo Coast Range Reserve, California, USA - CZODoug2_1_08_16fungal | ecosystem: Environmental > Terrestrial > Soil > Vadose zone | place: USA...
AGAGTCCCAATGCGCCCGGCGTACCCCGAACCCTGGGCGTGATGCCGGGCGGCGGGGCGGCGGTGAATCAGTCGCTCGATTCGGTCGCGGAGCCCCCGCCGATTGGGGCCCCGGGCGGCCGCGCCCTGGGCGAGCCGCTCAATCTCTCCACCATGAGCGGCAACGGGCTCGATCCCGGATACGGGCCGCCTGCGGGCGGCCTGCCGCCCGGGATGCCGCCCCCCGAGGGGCGCAATTCAGAGGGGCGCAATCCGGCTGCCGGCAGCCAGATGGCGACTTTGCCGCCCTCGGACAGTCCGAAGGATTATTATGACCTCGCCTACGGCTATATCTTGCGTAAGGACTATGCCCTGGCGGAGGATGGATTTCGCACCTTCCTGCGCAAATATCCCAGCGACCGGATGGCGCCCGAGGCCCAATACTGGCTGGGCGAAAGCCTGTTCCAGCGGCAGCGGTATCGCGATGCCGCTGAGGCCTTCCTGAATGTCTCGACCAAATACGAATCCACCGCCAAGGCGCCCGATGCGCTGTTGCGGCTCGGCCAGTCGCTCGCGGTGCTGGGAGAGAAGGAGGCCGCCTGCGCGTCGCTCGGGGAGGTGCTGCGCAAATACCCGCGCGCGGCGCTTGGCGTGAAGCAGGGCGTCGATCGGGAACAGAAGCGTGTCGGCTGCTGAGCCGGCAGCGCCTGTTTCGGCCGCCGAGGCGAAGACACTGTTTGCCGGCCTGCAGTCCACTCCCGCACTCCTGCTTGCGGTTTCCGGCGGCCCTGATTCGACCGCCCTCTTGGTCCTGGTGGCGCGCTGGCGCGCCGCGTTGACGCAAGGACCGCAGCTCCTCGCCGTCACGGTCGATCACGGACTGCGTGCCGAATCAGCCCGCGAAGCGCAGGTCGCAAAACGGCTGGCGCGGCGTCTGGGCATCCGCCACCGCACCATGCGCTGGATCGGTCCCAAGCCGGAAACCGGATTGCAGGAGGCCGCGCGCGCGGTTCGCTATCGCCTGCTGGCAGACGCGGCAAAGAGCGCGGGCGCCCGTCATATCCTCACCGCCCATACGCTCGACGATCAGGCTGAAACCGTGCTCCTGCGCATGGCGCGCGGCAGCGGGCCGACCGGGCTTGCCGCCATGGCGCGGGAGACGCCCCTGACGGTGCCGGCCGGCGCGGCCGGATCTACGCGGCGCCCATCTACGGGGCGCGCTGCGGCTTCGCGGCGCGAAGGGACCGGTTCGGTTCTGATCGTGCGCCCGTTGCTCGATCTGCCGAAAGCACGGCTGATCGCAACGCTCGACGCGGGCCGCATTGCCTATTGCGACGATCCGTCAAATTGTGATCCGCGCTTCACGCGGGCGCGGCTGCGGGGATTGATGCCGGTGCTCGCGCGCGAAGGACTGGACGCCAAACGGCTCGCATTGTTGGCAAGTCGACTGCGGCGCGCTGAAGCGACCATCGAATTTGCCGTCGCCGTCGCCGCGGGCGCCGTATCGGACGCGGCTTGGACCGACGGCAGTCCGATCCTGCTCGATGCTGAGAAATTCATCCGACTGCCCGCGGAGGTGGCCTTGCGCCTGCTCGGTCGCGCCATCATGCATGCCGCCGGCGAGTGGCCTCTGCGGCTCGGCCGGCTCGAAGCCCTTTACGACGAGCTTGTCGAATCGGATCTCGCGCGCGGGCGACACACGCGCGGGCGACACAATCGCGTCCGCCGCACGCTCGCGGGCGCGCTGATCACCCTTGCGGGCGAGCGACTCACGATCGAGCGCGCTCCGGCGCGCTTGAAACCGGCCAGCCACGCCCCGTCGCGCTCCAAACCAGTAGACCCAACCGGCGCAGCCCCGCCGTACCCCCCGGCCGCCCGAAAAGCCACGGCGATCCGGCGCAGCGCCGCCTTAACCACGCGCATATATGGTATGCGCCGCCGCCCCAAGCCTCGTTAGGATGATAAGACTAGGGTAATAAGAAATGGGGCGCTTCCCTTGGCAGGAGCCTACCCGACACCTAGATTGTGGCACGGTGGACGTGAATCGGCCACGACTCGCCGGCATGGTCAATCCAAGGCATCACCAAGCGCAGGCCTCTCTGATGGGCCAGCGGGTCGGGGATGGTCACAAGGGACGCACGGCATGAACGCCCATCTGCGCAATTTCGCCCTCTGGGTCATTATCATCCTATTGCTGCTGGCCTTGTTCACTCTGTTCCAGAATCCGAGCCAGCACGCTGCGTCTTCCGACATCTCGTTCTCGCAGCTTCTCAATGAGGTCGACCAAGGCCGTGTACGCGCCGTGGTGATTCAGGGGCCGGAAATCCACGGCACCTTCTCGGACGGGCACAATTTCCAGACCTATGCCCCCAATGATCCCAACCTGGTCCAGAAACTCTATTCGAAGAACGTGGAAATCACTGCGCGACCGCAGCAGAACGACGTTCCCTGGTTCGTTTCGCTGCTGATCTCGTGGTTGCCGATCTTTGCCATGATCGGCGTGTGGATATTCCTGTCGCGCCAGATGCAAGGCGCCGGCGGCAAGGCGCTCGGCTTCGGCAAATCGCGGGCGAAGCTCCTGACCGAGGCGCATGGCCGCGTCACCTTCGAGGACGTCGCCGGCGTCGACGAGGCCAAGCAGGATTTGCAGGAGATCGTCGAGTTCCTGCGCGATCCCGGGAAATTCCAGCGGCTCGGCGGGCGCATTCCGCGCGGCGTGCTGTTGGTCGGGCCGCCCGGCACCGGCAAGACGCTGCTGGCGCGCGCGATCGCGGGCGAGGCCAACGTTCCGTTCTTTACGATCTCGGGTTCCGACTTCGTCGAGATGTTCGTCGGCGTCGGGGCGAGCCGCGTGCGCGACATGTTCGAGCAGGCGAAAAAGAATGCCCCTTGCATCATTTTCATTGACGAGATCGATGCCGTCGGTCGCCACCGCGGCGCTGGCCTCGGCGGCGGCAATGACGAACGCGAGCAGACCCTCAACCAGTTGCTGGTCGAGATGGACGGCTTCGAGGCCAATGAAGGCATTATCCTGATCGCCGCCACCAACCGGCCCGACGTGCTCGATCCGGCCTTGCTGCGTCCCGGTCGTTTCGACCGCCAGGTCATCGTGCCCAATCCGGACGTGGTCGGACGCGAGCAGATTCTCAAGGTTCACGTGCGCAAGGTGCCGATGGCGCCGGACGTGAACCTCAAGACCATCGCGCGCGGCACCCCCGGCTTCTCGGGTGCCGATCTGATGAACTTGGTCAACGAAGCCGCCCTGATGGCGGCGCGGCGCAACAAGCGCATGGTCACCCAGGGCGAGTTCGAGGACGCCAAGGACAAGGTGATGATGGGGGCCGAGCGCAAGTCCATGGTCATGACCGAGGAGGAGAAGCTCCTCACCGCCTACCATGAGGCCGGTCACGCCATCGTGGCGCTCAACGTCAAGGCCACCGATCCGGTGCACAAGGCCACAATCATCCCGCGCGGGCGCGCGCTCGGCATGGTGATGCGCCTGCCGGAGCGCGACCGGCTGAGCGAGACACGGGAGCGGCTCACGTCCTCACTGGCGATTGCGATGGGGGGCCGGGTCGCCGAAGAGCTGGTGTTCGGGACCGAGAAGGTGACGACCGGAGCGTCGAGCGACATCGAGCAGGCGACACGGCTCGCGCGCGCCATGGTGACCCGCTGGGGCCTGTCGGAGGTACTCGGCACCGTCGCCTATGGGGAGAACCAGGACGAGGTCTTCCTCGGTTACCAGGTGGCCCGCCAGCAGAACGTATCCGAGGAGACGAGCCGCAAGATCGATGCCGAGATCAGGCGCCTGCTCGAGGCCGGCCATGCGGAAGCCGAGCAAATCCTCATAGCCAAGCGCACCGATATGGAAGTCTTGGCCAGGGGACTGCTGGAATTCGAAACGCTGAGCGGCGATGAGATCAAGGACCTGCTCGCCGGCAAACGGCCGACCCGCGAATCGGTGATCGAGCCCGCAACCCCGCGCGGCTCCGCGGTTCCGCCCGCCGGCAAGCCGCGTCCGCGCCCGGAAACCGGAGGCCTGGAGCCGCAGCCGCAGTCGTAGAGGCTTGCCCGGCGCCCCCTCCTCGTAAAACGATTAGCCCAGTGTCAAATTGCCCGCCATGCGGCGGGCATTTTGCGTCATGCGTATCGCACCCGGCATTGCGAGGCAGGGCTCATGGGTCCTGGACCATCAGCCGGCCATACTCTTGGGCATTTTGCTCCGGCGATTGAACCTGAGCCCATCGCGCCCCGACAAATTTGCTACTGCGGGGATTGCTTCATCTCAGGCACGTCTGGATTTTGTAGTTGCCGTTCTGGCCACGATTCGGGGGAGACTTCGCATGCAAGAGGATCGGGTAGCCATCTCTAAGTCGCTGCAAGCACGCAAACCGGTCAGGCGGTCGCTGGCCCGGACCGGGGTCGCGCTGCTGTTGGCATCGGGCTTGGGCGGGAGCGCTTTCGCCCAGGCGGTCACCGCGCCCCCGGCGGCCATTGCCGCTCCCAAGCCCAAGCCGCCAGCCGTCGCGGCGGAGCCTGCCGCTCCCGCCCTCGCGCATGTTTCGAGCTCGCCGATTCCGACCCTGGACGAAGGCACCGGGCGGCGCATGGCGAGCGCCATGCTGACCTATTCGGCCATCGAGGTGCGCGGCGGTTGGCCGACCCTGCCGGCTTCTGCCAAGCTCCCCCCGGGCGCGCGTGGGCCCGATGTGGCCCTGCTGCGGCAGCGCCTGGCCATGACCGAAGACCTGCCAGCCAACAAGATCAACGGCGATGTCTTTGACGACGTCTTGACGGCTGCGGTGCGGCATTTCCAGGCGCGCCATGGCCTGCCGGAAACCGGCAGCGTCGGGCCGAGCACGCTGACGGCCCTCAACGTGCCGGTGGGCAGGCGCCTGCATCAGCTCGCCGCTTCGATCGACCGGCTCGCCGCCATGGATATCAACTTCGGTCAGCGCTATGTGGTGGTCAACATTCCCTCCACGGTCGCGGAAGCGGTGGAAGGCGACCATGTGGTGCGGCGCTATGTGGTGGTGGTCGGCAAGACCGACCGGCCCACGCTCACCACCATGATCACGACCGTCAATCTCAATCCGACCTGGACGGTGCCGTTGAGCATCGCCAAGAAGGACATCATCACCAAGATGCGCAAGGACCCGGGCTATCTCGCCCGCATGCATATGCGGGCGCTCGATGCCCAGGGCAACGAGATTGATCCCCAGCTCATCGACTGGAATTCCGACCGATCGCCCAATTTCACGCTGCGGCAGGATTCCGGAAACTGGAACGCGCTCGGTGCCGTGCGCATCGACATGCCGAATCCCTATTCGGTCTACATGCACGACACCAATCACAAGAACCTGTTCAGCAACGACTACCGCTTCGAATCCTCCGGCTGCACGCGTGTGGCCGAGGTGCGCGATCTCGCCGCCTGGCTGCTGGCGGACAATCCAGGCTGGGGGCGAGCCGAGATCGATGCCGGCATCGACAAGGGCCAGCGCATCGACATTCGGCTGACCCACAAGGTTCCGGTCGCCTGGACCTATCTGACCGGCTGGGCGACACGCGATGGGACCATTCATTTCCGTGACGACATCTACGGGCTCGACGACAAGCCGGCGCAGCCCGCGGTGGCGGAGGCGCATGAGCCCAAGGCCCTGGTGGCGGCGCGCGCCTCGGGCTTCGTGCTGCAATCGGCTGATACGAAGCCATTCGCGATCAAGTCGGTCTCCTATCTCGACAGCCAATAAGCGGGCGGCTCCGCGGGAGCGCGACGGCCCAGCAGGAAGAAGCGACATCGGTCCGAGATGAGCCAGGAAAGAAGCGACATCAGGTCCGAGACGAGCCAGACCATCTTTTCCGACGGGTGACCTCGCGGTGCCGATATTGAAGCGGATTGCGAGCAAATAGCGCTTCAGGGCAATTGTGCCCGCGCGTTCCCGAGCGTGTCCTCGGGCGCGCCGGCCGCATCGATCCGCGTCCATTCCAAGGGCCCTAGATCGTGGCTCTCCTGGGCGCGTGCCACCGCCGCATCAGCGTCGGAAGCATCGCGGCTGCGCGCCCCGACTCGCTTGATGCGGGTGGCGAGCGGCGCTTCCAGAAAAAGACCGTGGAACCGAACGCCCAGCACCGCGGCGGATGCCTCGGCCAGAAGGCGTTCCGACGGCTCGCCGAACACTGCGTCCAGGATCACCGAATGACCGGCCGCGGCCGCCCGGCGGGCCTTGTCGGCGATCACCGCATAGACCCGCAGTGTCACGCCGGTCGTATAGGCGACCGCCGGCAGCTTCTCGTCCTCGTCCTTGTCGAACAGCGCCTTGCGTTCCGTGTCCGAGCGCAGCACCACCGCGCCCGGCATGGGCGCCAGCTGCGGGGCGAGCGCGCGGGCGAGCGCCGACTTGCCGGTGCCGGAGCGGCCGCCGGTCGCGACCATGACCGGCGGTGCCGGCTCGATCGCGCGCCGCGCCAGGTCGAAATAGCGGCGCGCGCTCTCACCGATCGCGGCTTGCTCGGACGCGGTCGCTCGCTCCCGCCGCTCCGCCGCGACCTTGGCGCGGATCGCCGCCCGCATCGACAGATAGAACGGCAATGCGGCCAGCGCGTCGAGATCCTCCGCGCGCCGTGACTGCGTCAGATAACGATTGAAGACCACATTGGCGGCTTCCGGCAGGCCGCGCTCCACCAGGTCCATGAGCAGAAAAGCGAGATCGTAGAGAACGTCGCCCGACCCGATGAGCGGGCTGAACTCGATGGCATCGAACAGGACCGGCCGGTCGGCGATCAGCGCAATATTGCCCAGATGCAGGTCGCCATGGATGCGCCGGATGAGACCGCGCCTGCCGCGCTCGATCATGAGGGGACGGATGTGCTCATAGACGGCGCCGCTCAAGCGCCCCAATGCCGTCACCTCCACGGGCGGGAAGAGATCAGGCGCCTTGCCGAGCGCGGTGACGTGCTCCGCGATATAGGCCCCCATGGCGTCGATCCACGCCTGCGGCTCGACCGGCGCCGCCTGGGCGTGCGCGGCCGCCACGATGCGGCCCAGCGTGTCCGCGAGCGCAGGGTCGACGCGGCCCTGGTGGGCCAGATTGTCAAGAGTGAGGGCATCGTCGAAACGGCGCATCTCGACCGCCCATTCGACCGGCTCGCCGCTCCCAGCGAGCGCCAGCGTGCCGTCCGGTGCGCGCGTGATCGCCACCACCCGGCGATAGATTTCGGGCGCGAAGGCGCGATTGATCTCGATCTCGGCTTCGCAGGCGGCCTTGCGCTGCTCGAGCGTGGAGAAATCCAGAAACGGAAAGCGCACCGCGCGCTTGATTTTGAGGGCGCGCTCGCCGGCGAGAAAGACCGAGGCCGCATGGGTGTCGATGCGCTTAACCTCGCGCCCGCCGTGGGTCGCGGGGTCCGCGAGCAGTGCCAGGACCGGCTCTTGCGTGTCGGCAACGTGATCCAAAGTGTCCAAGGGGTGCAAGCGATCCAAGCGATTCGCAACCTTCCGGCCTGCCGAACATGCCGATTCGAGGCGGGTGGCGCAATCTTGCGCCCTTTTCCGGACCCTTGCAGCAGACCCTTGCAGCATATGCGGCAAAAGCCGGAAAATCGCCAGGGGTCGTCCGCGGCCGTAAGCCTGCAGAGTGCCTAAGAGTGCCCATTTGGTAATGCGGGCATTGGTAATGCGGGCCACTCCCGGCCAAGCCGAAAATGAGCTATAATGAAACATGTCGACTGTGTTCAGTCCTCGCCTCGATATTCTGCCTGACGCCCAGCGACGGCTGTGGCCGGAACTGGCCCAAACACCCGAGGACTTCACGCTTTACGGTGGGACTGCGATTGCGCTGCGATTGGGTCATCGGCATTCCGTCGACTTCGATTTCTTTGCGCTGGCATCGACCTTCGAGCCCATCATTCTTCTGCAGCGGGTGCCCTATTTGAGAGATTCGGTAGTCCGCCAGTCGGCCGCAAATACGCTAAGCGTGACGGTGGATCGTGGTGACCCGGTTCAGTTGTCCTTTTTTGGGGGCCTCGGTCTTGGGCAGGTTGCCCCCGTGGGGGTGGCGGAAGGACCGCGGCTCAAGATTGCCGCGCTCATTGATCTGGCGGGAATGAAAGCAGCTGTGGTGACGCAGCGGGCAGAACTAAGGGACTATCTGGACATCCACGCGTTGATGACCGAAGCCAACATAACGTTGCCCGAGATGCTTGCCGCAGGGACCATCATCTATGGGACTCAATTCAGCCCTCTGCTCTCGCTTAAGGCGATTGCCTATCACGACGATGCCGCTCTGGCTGAGCTACCAAAGAACGTGCGGCACGACTTGATTGAGGCCGTCAAGGCCACCAATCCACAGCGGATGCCGGCGCTGAGTGCAGTGAGAAGGTACGAGGCCAAGCCATGAAGCCGCTTCCGCGCAACAGTGATCTGCTCCAGGTGGCACCCAACGTGGTTTGGTTTGAACCGCCCGAAAAAGCGCTGGCCAACCCGGTTCGATTCCTGGCTTATCTGATGACTTACGGCACTCTGGAGGACGTTGCGGTCGTGCAGCGCTATCTTGATCTGGAGGACTTCCGGGAAGCGCTTGAGCAGGCACCGCCAGGCATTATCGACGAACGGTCTTGGGCCTACTGGAACACAGTAACCGGACGCTATCCCGTACCGCCGATGCCTCGACGCGTCATCCCCGACAGGTAGCTCTCCGTCGGCGCGCCGTGCACGAACAGCCGCCCGCCGACAAAGCTATTGACCGCGGCGGGCGAAGCCGAAAGATGTCGCCGCCGTCGCCCGGTCCCGGTCGCGGCCGATGCCAACAACAGGGAAATCCCAAGGGAAACTCCATGCGCCCCAATGACGGCACCAGGACCGCTGCCCAAGTGCTGATCGACCAGCTCGTCCTGCATGGCGTTCGCCATGTTTTCTGCGTGCCCGGCGAAAGCTACATCGCGGCGCTCGATGCCATGCATGATCGACCGATCGCGGTGACCGTCTGCCGGCAGGAGGGCGGCGCCGCCATGATGGCGGAGGCGGTCGGAAAGGCCACCGGGGCGCCCGGCATCTGCTTCGTCACGCGCGGCCCCGGCGCCACCAATGCGGCCGCCGGATTGCATATCGCGCGCCAGGATTCGACCCCGATGATCCTGTTCGTGGGACAGATCGCGCGCGACATGCGCGAGCGCGAGGCCTTCCAGGAGCTCGATTATCGCGCGGTGTTCGGGACCATCGCCAAATGGGCGACCGAGATCGACGATCCGGCCCGCATCCCGGAGCTCGTCTCGCGTGCCTTCCACACCGCCACCAGTGGTCGCCCCGGCCCGGTGGTGATCGCGCTGCCCGAGGACATGCTGGTCGAGCCAGTTTCGGTCAAGGATGCGCCAGCCTTCGCGCCGGTGGAGACCTGGCCGGGCCAGAGCGACATGAGCCGGCTGCAGAAGCTGCTGTGGGCGGCGGCGTGGCCGATCGTGCTGGCGGGCGGCAGCCGCTGGTCGGAACCGGCTGGTGCCGCGCTGCAGCGATTCGCCGAGCGCTTCGCGCTGCCGGTGGCGACCACGTTTCGCCGCGCCCATGTGATTGACGCCCTGCATCCATGCTATGCGGGCGACCTCGGCATCGGCCCCAATCCCAAACTGCTGGCGCGCATCAAGGCGGCCGATCTGGTCGTGCTGATTGGCGGGCGGATGGGCGAACTGCCGTCACAGCGCTACACGCTCTTCGAAATACCGGCGCCGCAACAAACATTCGTGCACGTGCATCCGGGCGCTGAGGAACTGGGCCGGGTCTACGCTCCCCATCTGGCGGTGCATGCCGCCCCGACCGCATTTGCGGCCTCGCTCGAAGCCTTGCAGCCGCCCAATGAAATTCCCTGGGCCAAGGCCACCAAGACCGCGCATGCGGAGTTCCTGGCCTGGACCGACCATCCGACCGCGGTCCCGGGCCCCGTGAACATGGGCGAGATCGTCACCGCCCTGCGGACGAGCCTGCCGGTCGATGCCTTCATCTGCAATGGGGCCGGCAACTTCTCCATCTGGGTGCATCGTTACTACCGCTACCGGCGATACGGGACCCAAATCGCCCCCATCGCCGGCTCCATGGGCTATGGGGTGCCGGCGGCGGTGGCGATGAAGCGGCTGCATCCCGAACGCACCGTCGTCGCCTTCGCGGGGGACGGGGATTTCCTGATGACCGGACAGGAGTTCGCCACCGCGGTGCAATACGATCTGCGGATCATAATCATGGTGGTCGACAACGGCATGTACGGCACCATCCGGATGCATCAGGAGCGCGACTATCCGGGCCGGGTGCTCGGCACGCAGCTTCAGAACCCGGATTTCGCCGGCTATGCGCGGGCCTTCGGCGGCTTCGGGGCGACCGTGGAGCGGACCGCTGATTTTGCCGAGGCGTTCGCGGCGGCGCAGCGCTCCGGCAAGCCCGCGATCCTCCATATCAAGGTCGATCCCGAGGCGATCACGCCGACCACGACGCTGGGCGCCATTCGGGCAAAGGCTCTGAGCGAGCACGGCGGGTAGTCCGCGTCGAATCACCCGTCGGCCTTAAGTTCGGGCACACGTATTTCGCCACCATCTTGTTTTTCAGATGCGCATGAATCACTATTCATTTTTTAGAATCGCGGCTCGCTATGCCTTATCGCCGCACCGAGAATGTCACCCGCAAGGCTGCGGCGCGCCATGGCGCCATCATGGCGGCGGCTCGCGCGCTTGCCTCTGAGGGTGGGTTGGGGACAGTGCAGATCGCCGCGGTGGCGGCGCGCGGCGGCATCGCGGCCGGAACGGTCTATCGCTATTTTCCCTCGAAAACCGAGCTGATCGCGGCTTTGGTGGCGGTCCAGTCCACGACCGAGATCGCCGCCCTCAACCGCGCCGCGGACGCGGCGCCCGGACCGCTTTCGGCGCTGGCGGCCGCGATCGTGACCTTCGCGGCGCGCGCGCTGGCGAGCCGGCGGCTCGCGCTCGCGATGCTCGCGGAACCGATCGAGCCCGAGCTCGATGCAGCGCGTCTGCGCTATCGCGGCGCGCTCGCCGGTGCTTTCGAGATTCGCATCCAGAGCGCGTTGGAACGCGGCCATCTGCCAGGCCAGGATGCGGCGGTGGCGGCGGCGGCGCTGGTCGGGGCCTTGATCGAGGGACTGATCGGGCCGCTCGCCCCGGTAGTGGCCGACGCTCCTGCCCAGATCCGAGCGCAGGTGCAGACGGTCACGCTGTTCGGGCTGCGTGGGCTCGGGGTCGTCGACGCCCGCGCGCGCGGCTTGGTGGTGCAGACCGCCTTGCCGTTGCCCGAGGCAAGAGTCTGAACCCAGCAGTCTGAACCCAGCGGCGTGATCTGAAGCGATGCCACTCAATGCGACATCAGCACCGGGATCGTGGATGTGGTCAAAACCGTGCGGGTGACGCCACCGAGGATGAATTCCCGCAGGCGGGAATGCCCGTAGCCGCCCATCACCATGAAGTCTGCGCCGGTCTCTGTCGCATGCGCGGTGATCGCGGCCGGCACATCGACATTGCCGGCGGACAGGCGCTTGAGCTCGACCTTGAGGCCGTGCCGCGCCAGGTGCCGGGCCATATTGGTGCCCACCAATTCGCTGCCTTTGCCCCGCTCCCCGCTGACCGCCACAATATCAATGGCCTTGGCGCGCCGCAGAAACGGCAGTGCATCCGCGATGGCGCGCGTGGCCGGACGACTGCCGTCCCAGCACACCAGCACCCGATCAAGCGTGACGCCCTGCGTCTGGACATGGGGCACGACCACGACCGGCCGCCCCGATTCGAACAGCGCTCCCTCGATCAGAAGCTCTTCTGAGGCGCCCTCCTGGGGTCGGGCCTGCCCGACCACCGCGAGATCGAATCGCCGCGCGATGCGTCCGAACAGGTCGGCGGCACCCGCCACGCTGGCATCGAGAAGGCGCACTTCCGCCGAAAGCCCGGCCCGGCTCGCCGCCGCCTCGAATCGATCGGTCGCGACTTTCGCGGCTCGGGTGTTTTCCTCGCGCTGCGCTTCGATCAGATCGGTCGGGATGCCGCCCATCACGGTGCCCGGAATCACCGGCTCATAGATGAATCCGATCCCCGCAATGTGGGCGTCGAACAGCCGCGCAAGCGAGATCGCATAGTCGGCTGCGAATTCCTGTGGGGCATCGCCGGTCAGGTTGACAACGATGTCCTTGACCATGGCTTGGCGCTCCCTATCCGGATCCGGCACCGAGCGCTGCGGCCCGTCGATCGAGATCGATCACGGGCCGCGCCGCGCCTTTGGGCTTTGCGAGCCCGACAATTACTTCTTGGAGCCGTCGTCCTTGAACTGGTCGAGGTAGGCCCACAGGCCCGCGACCTCCGCCGGATCCTTGATGCCGCCGAAAGCCATGCGGGTGCCGGGCACCATCGCGGCCGGATTGTCGATGTATTTCTTGAAGTTGGCCTCGTTCCAAGTGATCCCGGAGCCCTTGTTGGCATCCGAATAGTTGAAGCCCGCGACGCTGCCGGCCGGGCGACCGTCAAGCCCGTTGAGCGGGGGGCCAAGCTTGATCTTGGCTTCTGGCCCCACGTCGTGACAGGGGCGGCACTTGTTGAACGACTGCTCGCCCGCAGCGGCGTCCTGCGCCAATGCGGCCCCGGCCGACGCGACAACGAGTAGCCCGGCAAAAACCCACGTCCTCATCAGTCTCTCCTCTCGTTCCTCTTGTTTTGATGTCGCTCCGACGGCCCGATACCGCCGCGGGCGGACCTCCACCATGCTCGAATGGCGCTCCGTGCCGCAACTGTCAACGGCAGGAGACGCCAAGAAGATCCATGTCGGGTGCGCTTCCCCCCCGGCGGCTCTAGCCACAGGGCTTTTGCACGAAGCGAGTATCGCACGGCAAATTGCGGCTATAAACAGCGGCGGCCAGGAATGCGAAACTGCGCGCCTTGCCGGGAGCGGATTTGGGGCCCTGCCGCAACCAATGCCTGCGGCCCGAGGGACGCGCCGATGCCGGTCAAAATGCCCGCACCCGACCATGCCGTCCTCAACGGCCGCGACCGCATCGTCAAGGCGCTGCGCGCGATCGTTCCGGGTGAAGGCGTGATCGCGACCGAAACCGAGATGCGACCCTACGAGTCGGACGCGCTCACGGCCTATCGCCAGCTCCCCTTGGTGGTGGTCCTGCCCGATACCGTCGATCAGGTGTGCCGGGTGCTGCGATATTGTCATGCGGAAGGCATCAAGGTGGTGCCCAGGGGGGCCGGCACATCGCTCTCCGGTGGGGCGTTGCCGGCACAGGATGGCGTGCTCCTCGGCATGGCCAAGTTCAACCGAGTCCGCGAGATCGACCTGGAAAATCGCGTGGTTGTGGCGGAACCCGGCGTGACCAATGTGGCGGTCACGCAGGCGGTCGAGCATGCGGGGTTCTATTACGCGCCTGACCCGTCCTCGCAGATCGCCTGCACGATCGGCGGCAATGTGGCGGAGAATTCCGGCGGCGTGCATTGCCTCAAATACGGGGTTACCAGCAACAATGTGCTGGGTCTCGAGATGGTGCTGATGACGGGCGAGATCGTGCGCGTCGGCGGCAAGCACCTGGACTCAGGAGGCTATGATCTCCTTGGCGTCATGACCGGCTCGGAGGGGTTGCTCGGCGTCATCACCGAGGTCACGGTGCGCATCCTGCGCAAGCCGGAATGCGCCAGGGCCATGCTGGTGGGGTTTGCGACCTCCGAGGCTGCCGGCGATTGTGTTGCCCGGATCATCGGTGCCGGCATCATACCGGGCGGCATGGAGATGATGGATCGGCCGGCGATCCACGCGGTCGAGCAGTTCGTCCATGCCGGTTATCCGCTCGACGTCGAGGCGCTGCTCATTGTCGAGCTCGACGGCGCGCAGGCCGAGGTCGATCACCTCTTGCCGCGCGTCGAGGCGATCGCCCTGGAATGCGGCGCGCAGACCTGTCGGGTAGCGGGCTCGGAGTCTGAGCGGCTGTTGTTCTGGGCCGGCCGCAAGGCGGCGTTTCCGGCGGTCGGGCGCATCTCGCCGGACTATTACTGCATGGACGGCACGATTCCACGGGCCCAGCTGCCGCGCGTGCTCAAGCGCATGCGCGAGATGGCGAAGGTCCATCGGCTCGCGGTCGCCAATGTGTTCCATGCCGGGGACGGCAATCTGCATCCGCTCATCCTGTACGATGCCAATCAGCCGGGCGAGCTGGAACGTGCCGAGGCTTTCGGTGCCGACATCCTGCGGCTCTGCGTCGAGGTGGGTGGCGTGCTGACCGGCGAGCATGGGGTCGGGGTCGAGAAGCGCGAGCTGATGCCTTCGATGTTCACGGATATCGATCTGGCCCACCAGCAGCGCCTCAAATGTGCCTTCGACGAGCGGGGGCTGCTCAATCCCGGCAAGGTGTTTCCGACCTTGCACCGCTGCGCCGAGCTCGGCCGCATGCATGTGCGGGCCGGCAAGCTGCCGTTTCCCCACCTTCCGCGGTTTTGATCCCACCCCATGACCGATACGCTCAAAGCGCGCGATGCCAAGGACGTGGAGGACGCCGTGCAATGGGCGCTCGGCGAGGACAAGGTGCTCGAAATCCTCGGCCATGGCTCCAAGCGCGCGGTTGGCCGGCCGCTGCAAACCGACTTGATCCTCGATCTGTCCGCCCTGTCCGGCATCACGCTCTACGAGCCCGAGGAACTGGTGTTGAGCGCGAAGGCGGGCACGTCGCTCTCCGAGATCGAAGCGCTGGTGGCCGCGAAGGGCCAGCGCCTGGCTTTCGAGCCGATGGACTGCGGGGCGCTCTTGGGCGGCCCGATCGGCCGCGGAACTATCGGGGGCACGATCGCGGCAAATTTGTGCGGCCCGCGCCGGATCACGGTGGGGGCCGCCCGCGACCACCTGCTCGGCTTTTCGGCGGTCTCCGGGCGCGGCGAAACCTTCAAGTCGGGTGGCCGGGTGGTGAAGAACGTCACCGGCTATGATCTCTGCAAGCTGATGTCGGGTTCCTGGGGCACGCTCGCGGCCCTGACCGAGGTGACGATGAAGACGCTGCCCAGGCCCGAAACCGAGGCGACCGTAGTGATGTCGGGGCTGGCCGATGCCGCCGCGACGCGCGCCATGGGGGCCGCCATGGGGTCGAGCTGCGAGGTATCGGGCGCCGCGCATCTGCCGGCCGCAACGGCGGCGCGGTTCGCGATGGGGGCCGCGGTGGCGGCCGGGCGCGCCTTGACGGCGCTGCGGTTGGAGGGCGTGGCGCCGTCGGTGGCGCACCGCAAGGTCGCCCTGCAGGCCCTGCTGAAGCCCTTCGGGGAGGCGGCCACGATCGACGACATGGTCTCGCGCCGGCTCTGGATGGCGATACGCGACGCAGCTGCCTTCGCGTCCATCCGCCCCGGCGGGGATCAACCTTTGTGGCGCATCTCGACCTCGCCGACCCGCGGCCACGAGCTGGCGGCGCGAATCATCGGCGAGATGCAGGCCGAGGTGCTCTACGACTGGGCCGGAGGTCTGGTTTGGATTGCGACGCCGGCCGCGGATGCTGCTGCCGCAGAGGCTGCCGCCGGCCGGGTCCGGGCGGCGGTCGGGGGGGTCGGCGGCCACGCGCTGCTGGTTCGCGGGTCGGCGCAGTTGCGCGCCTGGGTCGATGTGTTCGAGCCGCAGGAGGCCGTTCTTGCCGCGTTGACGAAACGGGTCAAGGAAGGTTTCGACCCCAAAGGGGTGCTCAATCCGGGCCGGATGTGGGCTCATGTTTGATGCTGGAACAACGACGCGAATTGATGATGCAACCATGATTCAAGCCTGATCCGATGCAGACCCTGTTCACCCTCGCCCAGCTGGCCGATCCGCAGGTCGCCGAATCCGAGCGCATCTTGCGCACCTGCGTGCATTGCGGCTTTTGCACTGCGACTTGCCCGACTTACCTGCTCGGCGGTGACGAGCTCGATAGCCCGCGCGGCCGCATCTACCTGATCAAGGACATGTTGGAAAATGACCGGCCGGCAAGCCCGGAAGTGGTCAAGCACATCGACCGCTGCCTGTCATGTCTGTCCTGCATGACCACCTGTCCGTCAGGGGTCCACTACATGCACCTGGTCGATCACGCCCGCGCCCGAATCGAGGCCACTTTCGCCCGCCCGTGGCTTGATCGCTTGTTACGCGAGCTGCTCGCCCGGGTCTTGCCGGACGATCTGCGGCTGCGGCGGGCGCCGCGCGCGGCGCGCCTGGCGAGGCCGTTGGCCGGGCTGTTCGCGACCCTCGGGCTGAAGCCTCTCGCCGCCCTGCTGCGGCTCGCCCCCGGGCGGTTGCCGCCCGGGTCGGCGACGCCAGGGCGACATGTCCTTGCGGCCCAAGGCGCGCGCAAGGGGCGGGTTGCCCTCCTGTCGGGCTGCGTCAGCCCGGTGATCAAGCCGTCGATCAACGAAGCCGCGATCCGGGTCCTCACCCGCCACGGCATCGAGGTGGTGTTGGCGGAAGGTCAGGGCTGCTGCGGCTCCCTGGTGCATCATCTGGGCCGCGAGCATGACGCGCTCGCGGCGGCCCGCGCCAATATCGATGCCTGGACGAAGGAGCTCGCGGGCGTGGGCCTCGACGCCATCTTGGTCACCGCGTCGGGCTGCGGCACCACCGTGAAGGACTATGGCTTCATGCTGCGTAGTGATTCGGCCTATGCGGCCAAGGCCGCGCGGATCTCGGCCCTTGCCCGCGACATCAGCGAGTATCTGGCGGGCCTCGAATTGTCCCCTTCAGGCGAATCGAAAGGCCTGTTGGAGGGCCTGTTGATTGCGTATCACTCGGCTTGTTCGCTGCAACATGGCCAGAAAATAGCGCGCCAACCAAAAGAATTGCTTTGCAAGATTGGATTCGTGGTCAAAGATGTGGCAGAGGGTCATCTCTGCTGCGGTTCGGCCGGTATCTACAACATTTTGCAGCCGGACATCGCCAGGAGGTTGCGCGATCGCAAGGTGGGGAATATCGAGAAGCTCGCGCCCGACATGATCGCCGCCGGCAATATCGGCTGCATCGTCCAGATCGCGGCGGGCACGGGGATCCCGGTGGTCCACACGGTCGAGTTGATCGATTGGGCCACGGGGGGTCGCAAGCCGGAGGCGCTGATGGACAGTGCTCTCGGGAAGGCTTGAAGCCGAGAGTGCTCGCGGTGCCGCCGCTATTGGGCCGCGAGGGATTGATGGTTACGAGCGAGCGGAAGCGACTGTGCCTCCGCGGCAGGTGTGGCGACGGCGGGTGTCTGCACGGCAGGGGTACTTGAGCTGCACCTGCCGTACCGAAATCTGAGCCGAACCGATCGGGAGACGATCATGGCGAAGAAAGCGAAGTCGAAGACGAAGAAGTCGAAGAAGTCGAAAGCGAAGAAGGCCAAGAAGACAAAAAAGACTAAAAAGGCCGCTGTTGCACGCAAGAAGCCGCGCGCCGCAGCAAAGAAAAGCGCGGGCAAGAAGCCGGCCGCCAAGAAGGCCAAAGCCAAGGCCGCGCCCAAGGCCAAGCCGAAGGCGCGCAAGGCGGCTGCCAAGCCGAAGGCCGCAGCGCCCAGTCCGATGATGGCACCACCACCTGCGCCCAAGCCGATGGCGGCGCCCGCCCCCAAGCCGACGGCGCCGCCCGCGCCCAAGCCGATGGCGGCGCCTGCACCCCGGCCGGCGCCCGCGGTCCCGCGGCCGGCAGCCCCACCGCCGCCCCCGCTGGCGCCACGCCCGAGCATGCCCGCGGCCGCGAGCACCCATAGCCCGGCGGCACCGTCGCAGCATTCGTCGACGCCCGAAGGTGGCCACGGCTCCGGTGGGGGTCATACGCCCGGGGGTCATACGCCCGGTGGCCATACTCCCGGCGGCGGCAGCGAAGGCGGCCACGGCGGCTCGTAAGCGGGCTTGGTCGTGGACTTGGCAGGGTCCCGCGCGGTGGCGCGGGACCTGCTCCGCTGGTTCGGGTCGCTGTTGGTTCGGGCCTTTCGCGCCCGGCTCCGTTAAGAATTAGTTGTCAACCGCGGGTCTTGCAACCGCAGGTCTTGCAACCTCCGCTCCAGGGTCCCGGCGCGGCTTTGCCCCGCAGCTCTTCGCATCCTCCGCTGACGCCGGCGATCCCCGAGAGCGCGCGCCCGAAAGAGTTCGGACTTTTTCGGAACAATCAAACAATCGAAGAAGTACTTAGAGTATACTTAGAGTGGTGAGACGATTGCTCGGGGCGTGGGCGCTTCGAATCAAGCCGATCTCTGCCCGGCTGTTGCGCGCAGCCGCTGCCCTTCGGCCGACCCGAAAGGCCGATTTCCCAAGGCCCGGACAGGGCTTGAGCGCCTCAGCCTGTGCTCAATTTACAACACTTGAATTCTTTCGACTGGGAAAACCCGCGAAAGCACAAAAATGTGGCAACTGACAATGGATTTGCCTTGCTGGATTTTCTTAAGATGCGGTTAGTTGAGGTGCGAGGAACGTCGCGCGACCGCAAAGGGGACTTGGAGTCGCAGGTGACGAGTTTGGTGCCCAATGAAGGGCGCATACTGACGAAAGGGGCTTGAAGATGAAGAAGTTTATCCTGTCCATAGTGGCTGCCGCAGCGCTCGCGACACCAGCGCTGGCCGCCGATATGAAGATGCTCACGAAGGCGCCGCCGCCGCCGCCGAGCCCGTGGGATTTCGCGTTCGGGGACGCGATCATGACGGATTACATGTGGCGCGGCATCACCCAATCGGCCCACAAGGGGTCGGTGGCGGCCTATTTCGAGCCGCGCTACAACTTCAACGATTCGCTGCAGGGCTATCTCGGCCTGTCGGGTGAAAGCATCGACTTCCCGAATCACGCCGCTGCCGAGATCGATTTCTATGGCGGCATCCGGCCGACCTTCGGCAAGCTGGCCCTCGATTTTGGGGCTTGGCTCTACTACTACCCGGGCGGCCAGTGCTTCAGCGCTGGCACCTTCACGGGGCTCGGCGGGGGTGCGGCCTGCGAAGGCTTCAGTGCAGGCGGCAATTGGCAGGGCATGGCATTGCCGATCAACGCGAATGCGGCCAAGGCCTGGGCAAGCTTCTATGAAGTCTACGGCAAGGCCACTTACACAGTGACCGACCAGTGGTCCATCGGTGCCCAGGTCTACTACTCGCCGTCGGTCTCGAATACGGGGGCCAATGGCACTTACGCGGCCGGCACGCTCAAGTTCACGGCGCCGTCCGGCGCGCCGCTTCCCAAGGATGTCGGCTTCTACGCATCCGCCGATGGCGGCTATTGGTGGCTCGGAACTACTGACGCCTTCTATGGGATGGTTTCTGCGCTTGGATCCTTCCCCAACGGCATCAAATACACGAGCTTCGCGAACGTGGATGTCGGCTTCGGCTTTACCTGGAAGGTCTTCACCCTCGATTTCCGCTACTACGACACCAACCTGAGCAAGGGTGATTGCAACGCCTTCACCAGCGATCACACGGCCCGCGGATTGGCTCCGACCCCGATCAACGGCTTCGGCGCGTCCTCGAACTGGTGCAGCCAGACCTTCGTCGCCAAGCTGTCGTCCGACCTGACGCTGGCTAATCTGAAGTAAGCATCTTCATCGGCCCCTTCGGCGGGCGGTGGCTCCAAGCGAGCCGCCGCCCATTTCATTTTGGCGTACGAGGCTCTCGATCGCGCCACATTGGCGCTAGAGCATTTTCAGGAAAAGCATGCCCCCCGGCTTGGTCGGGGGTGGAATCCGGTTTTCCGTTCGAAAATGCGACCACGCAAAAATGCTGGAGCGGTTTCTGTTTCCAGCCAATGTGATACCGCTCTGGCGAGCCAGCGCTCCAGGTATTGCGTCGTCATCTATTGGCGCCAGCGATCACGCGCCATTGTTAGTGCGGGATGGCGCCGCGAATTCGGCGGCAGATGGGCAAAGCACGCAGGCGGCCTTCGACTTCGAGCCGCGGTCATTGCGCCGCACCAAATCGCGCATCCACTTACTTGCGCTGTACTGACAAAACCCCTTAGCATGACCAGGCCGGGTTACGGGAAATCGCTCAGCGGAGCATCGGCGCTGCGCCCGCCTACTCGTGGGCGGGGTCCATCCGGCACCGTCACACTCGATGTCAGGAGGCGCTGAACGCCGAACAAATCCAAGCGCCAATCGCCACTGAACGCAAAAAACGGGCGAAGGCGTCGATAGGGGGAAACGATGTTTACGCAAATACTGGATCCGACCGGCAATCTATTCGCGACTTGGCTGGTGGCGATGATCCCGGTCATTCTGCTCCTGGTCATGCTGGCGGTGTTCCGCGTTTCGGCCTGGCTCGCGACCTTGATCGGCTCGCTGGTGACCTTCCTGCTGGCGTGGTGGGTCTGGCAGATGCCGTTCGGTGATGGCGTGCTCGCCTATCTCTACGGCTCCGCGACCGGCGTCTGGAACGTCGATTGGATCACGTTCTGGGGGGTCATGCTGTTCAACACCCTGGTCACCACCGGCTGTTTCGAGAAGCTGCGGCGCTGGCTGGTCGCACAGGGAACGCAGGATGTCCGCGTCCAGACAATTCTGTTTGCTTGGGCGCTCGGCGCCTTGCTGGAAGGCCTCGTGGGATTCGGCTATCCGTGGGCCTTCGTGGCCCCGATCCTGATCACGCTGGGCATCCCCGATCTCGATGCCCTGCGGGTGGCGGCGATTGCCAACAACGCTCCGGTGTCCTATGGGGCGCTCGGGGCGCCCATCATCGCGCTCGCCGCCGTGACCGGCATGCCGCTCGTCGCCCTCTCGGGCTCGGTCGGCAAGCTCGTCGCGATCCTGGCGCTGCTGCCGCCCTGGATCCTGATCTATCTGGTGGCCGGAAAGGGAGGTTTGCGCGGAGGCTGGCCGCTCGCGGTGGTCGGTTCGCTCGGCTACATCGCCGGCCAGCTCCCCACGGCGGTCTATCTCGGGCCCTATCTGCCGGACGTGATCGGGGCGATCGTTTGCTTTGCCTGCCTGTTGATCCTGCTCAAATTCTGGCAGCCCGCGCAGCCGCTCGCCTACGGTGGAACTCCGATTGCGGCCGGCCGCACGCCTGTGGGCGGCGCCAACGAGATGACCGCGGGCGAAATTTTCCAGGGCTGGCTGCCGATCATCGTGCTGGTCCTGGTGGTGGTGGCCTGGACCGGCCCGTGGTCGTCGCTCCCCGGCGTTATTTGGCTGCACTTGGTGGTCTCTGCCAAGTCGGCCTTGACCGAGAACACCACCATCGCGGCGGTCTTCGACTTCAAGCCCTGGGTCGGAGGCTCGGCGATCCTGGCCTCCTGGGTGATCGTGGCGCTGCTGCTGCGGGTGACCGCCAAGCAACTCGTTGAGATCTTCAGCAAGACCTGGTCGCAGATGTGGGGCGCCCTGCTGGTCGGGGTGTTCATCTTCGGCTTGGCCTATGTGTTCAACTTTTCCGGCATGGCGGGCTCGCTCGCCAAGGCGTTCGCCGAGCTTGGGACCGCCTTTATCGTGGTCGCGCCGATCCTGGGCTTCATCGGGGTGGCGTTGTCGGGCAGCAACACGTCCACCAACGCCATGTTCGGCAAGTTCCAGGCATTGGTCGGTCAGTTGCTCGGCTTTCCGCCGATGTTGCTGCCCACGCTCAACTCGGTCGGCGCCGAGATCGGCAAGCCGATAGCGCCGCAGACCGCCAGTGTCGGCGTGTCCACCAGCCGATTCGTGCGCAATGAGGGCGAGGTCATCCGCCACAACTTCGGCTGGACCATCGTGCTGCTGTGCTATCTCGTGCTGATCGGCATCGCCTGCTACTTCTTCTTCCCGGGCATCATGGCGCTGCCGAAGTAACCCGGCCCATCCGCCACCACCGGATGGGCCGCGGCTGCGGCCGGCGCAATTCCTGCCGCATGCGCGGTGC
>Ga0179587_10000278_pt1 | contig 21685 bp, 21 predicted proteins | sample CZODoug2_1_08_16_FD_185932 | JGI IMG/M metagenome (GOLD analysis project Ga0179587, IMG submission 185932) | Vadose zone soil fungal communities from Angelo Coast Range Reserve, California, USA - CZODoug2_1_08_16fungal | ecosystem: Environmental > Terrestrial > Soil > Vadose zone | place: USA...
GCTTCGCGGTCCTCTCCCATAAGCCAAGTGGCCAAACGCGCCCGCTCACGAACTTCTTCAATGTTGCGCATTTGCCAGGCAACATCCCCCAGAAACAGGATCTCCTGACCGTCCGCGCGCTTGACGTATACCATTTGACTGCCTGGGGTGTGGCCGGGCGCTTTGATCAACACCACGCCCGGCGCGATCGTCTGATAGGGCTCATCGTCAATTCCCTGATAGCCGTCGAAGACGGTCGCAGGTATGTTTAGCTTGGATATCGGAGCTTCCCGAATGTATTTTTTCAGCTCGGTAACTTGGACTTGCGTAAGACGCGCCTTTCCCATCAGATCCTTGAGATTGGGCTGAGCGAGAAGCCCGCCGACATGATCCGGATGCTCATGAGTCACGATGATCAGCTGAGCCGTCGCGAGCGCGGCGCCGAGCCGCGCATAGGCCGCGTCATCAAAGACATTTGCATCCATCTGCTTGGCAACGTAAGCGTTGAAGGCCGTATCGACGATGACAGCATAATCTTTATAGACGATTTCATACGCAGAAACGGGCATATCCAAATTCCGCCAACCCCCGCCTGCCATGACGAAGGTTTCCGGCGCCAAGAGATGTCCGATGGTCTCCACCCGGATCGCTACGGGTAGATCGACCACGCCCGCATCTGCTAGCCGGCGGACGGCCGTCATGTCAATCGAATAGTGAGCCGAGGAGGGAGCGTGGCTCTCTATGGCAAGCCACCAATATGCGGGAACGCTGATGATGATCAGCGCCAGGACTGTGTACCCGAGCCATTTGAGTACTTTCATGAGAAGCCCAGGGTGACGAGAAGCTCGTCCAGTTGCGCGAACGTCTCGGGCATCCCACTCTCCATCCCGGCGTTGGCATCGAGAGCTTCCTTCGAGGGATAGAGTTCGTGCATGACCAGCAGCGTCTTGCCACGTTTTTCCTCGAAGGTCACCGTGGTGACGGCACCGTCGTCACTTTCCTCATTGGTCCAGACGAGGCGCGAGTGCGGCGTCACTTCGATGTACCTACCGAAGAACGCCATAGGCTTTGAGGAGGCCTCGTGGCCGAACTCGAAACGGTACCTGCCCCCGACACGAACATCCGCCTCGCAGGAAAGCAGGGTCACGCCTGTCGACTTCGGTGCCCACCACCGCTTGAGCAGCTCAGGTTTGGTCCACGCCTCGAACACGATGCGCGCCGGGCCGTCGAAGGTTCGAGTAACGACCAGCTCGCGCTCGGACTTCCGTTCCACCGTCGTGCGGTTCTTCATGGGGGTAGGCTCACTCTCTCTTCTTGCGTCCATCGACATTCTCCTTCCGTTTCAGTTCCTCAACAACCTTGTCCAGCTCGTCGAAGCGTGCGTCCCAGAGCTGGCGGTACCTCTCAATCCATGCCGCCTCTTGCTCCAGTCGGCGCAGGCCGAGCTTGCAGGTGCGCACGCGCCCGACCTTCCTCGTGGTGACGAGCCCCGCCTGCTCCAAGACGCCGACATGCTTCTTCATGCCCGTGAGGGTCATGTGGAACTTCTCGGCAAGGTCCGTGATTGAAGCGTCTGCACGCCCGAGCTGCTCCAGAACGCCACGTCGGGTGGCGTCCGAAAGCGCGGCGAACGAGGCATCGAAGCCGGCCCGGGTATACTGAACCATATGGTTCAGTATTTAACACACGGATTGGCGGCGTGCAAGGGGAGGCCGAGTGCGCGCTGCGTTGCCGGCCGCATTCACTCCCAAATCGGCCTCATTTCGATGCAGATTCGATCCCATAGCGGCAATCTATGCGCAAAGCCGTCACCTCTCGGCCAAGTTACGCATCTTCGTCGACTGGGTCAGCGAGCCAATCCAGCAAGATCCAATCTTCCAGACGCGCTCGAGCGCCAGGAGCCGCAGTCAATCGGAACGTGCAGGGATGCGCGATCTGGGTAGTAGGGCAGGCCCGCGTCGCGGTTCACGCCGATGGCTGGGCTTCGCGATACCGGCTGCATCAAATATCTTTCGTGCCTCCATCATGGCAGGTTGATGCTTCCTGACCCATTCAGCGACCGCAATTAGGGGCTCGCGAAGGGTGCGGCCCAGCTTCGTCAGCTGATACTCGACGCGCGGCGGGATGGTGGGATAAACCGTGCGCGTGACCAAACCGTCGCGCTCGAGCTCGCGCAACGTGAGGGTCAGCATGCGCTGAGAGATATTGCCAATCGTATGGCGAATTTCATTGAAGCGCGTGGGACCACTGGCAAGGAGTTCTACGACCAGCACTGTCCACTTGTCGCCGATCCTCGCAAGGGTCTCGCTAATTGCCCGGCATTCCTCGTCGGGCTCGTATTTGTTACTCGGTGTCAAAAAAGTGCCTCCTTGTGCGAACTCTTCTTGGTCACCATTCTAGCGTCAGTCACCAAAGGTAACCAACCCGGCCGCTCCCGCAGCCGGCGAACAGAGGATTGCGAATATGACCATCATTTCCGTCATTGTCGGTAGCACCCGCGAGGGCCGCTTTTCGGAAAAACCTGCGAAGTGGATTTTGCGGCACCTGAAGAAGCGCGAGGGCGTCGATGCGCGGCTACTTGACCTGCGCGACTTTCCGATGCCGTACTTCGATCAGCCCGCAACGCCGGCGATGCCGGGTCGCGCGCCTTACAAGAACGAGATCGTACAGAGATGGACGGCCGCGATCGCGCAGTCCGACGGCTTCGTCTTCGTTACCCCCGAATACAACTACGGCACCTCTGCGGTGCTCAAGAACGCGATCGACTGGGTTTATCCGGAGTGGAATCGCAAGGCGGCTGGCTTCGTGAGCTATGGCTCCGCCATGGGGGTGCGCGCAGTTCAACAGCTCCGCGAATCGGCGATCGAGGTTCAACTCGCCTCGATTCGCTCATCGGTCCACATCCCTGTCGCCACGTTGTGGGCTCACTACACAGGCGGCGATGTCGATGCGGGACTGGCGGAGCTCGAGGCGGCTGCGGGCGCGATGATTGAAGATCTGCTGTGGTGGACGGCGGCCCTAAGAGCCGGCCGCGTCCGAAACGCCAATGACAATGCGGAGAACTCAAAATGACTTCCGCGTCGGCTAAATCACGAGCGCCTTACCCGACTCGTGCAATCACCCATCGCACGCGCGGTCTCATGCGCGGCCCCGCGACACGATTGATGAGTCCGTCGGACTTCGGCGAAATCCTAAAGCCCTTCGTATTTCTCGATTTGTTTGACCATGAGGGTCCGCCGTTCAATGGAGCGCTGCATCCACACTCGGGTATTGCTACCTTGACCTACGTCGCCGAAGGCGCCGTGACTTATATCGACCCGAACGGTGAACGCGGCATCCTGAGCGCGGGCGGCGTCGAGTGGATGCAGGCTGGGCGCGGCATGTGGCACGGCGGAGGTCTCGACCAATCCGGTCGGACGCGCGGCTTTCAGCTTTGGATTGCGCTGCCGCCGGAACTTGAGCTGGGGCCGACAATCAGCCTCTTTCAGGCTCCCGAGGAAGTCCGAAGAGAAGGGCCGGCGCGTGTGCTCTTAGGCAGCTACCGTGCTACATCGAGCGCTATTGAGTCGCCCGCGCCGATCAACTATCTCGCTTTGCGCCTGAAGGCCGGGCAGCGCTGGCGCTATACACCGCCTATGGGTCACACAGTCCTCTGGGTCGCCATCGCTTCAGGAACTGTTTCGGCGCCTGACATGCTTCGGGGCGGCGATCTTGCGGTCTTCGCGCCTTCGAACGAGCCGGTCGAATTCGAAGCTCTGTCCGATACGGAATTTGTTCTGGGTTCGGCCGCTGCGCACGAGCATGATCTCGTTACTGGGTACTATTCGGTTCATACCTCGGCAGAAGCACTTCGCGATGGCGAGGCGCACATCTTGTCAATTCACCATCGTCTTGTGAAGGAAGGCCGAGTCTAGACACATCATTCACGTTGCTGAACTTGTAGGGTACGTCTTCGGGCTACAGAATCTGTACTTCAAATGCACGCGGCCAGATGGCCTCTAAGGACGCGAAACTCTGAATAGTGCCAGCAACCAAAACGGCAGCACCGTGAAAACTCCGACCAGCGCGGTCACGGCCTGAATGTCCCGTAGTTGCCACACGTGTCCGGTCGCGTCCAATACCGAACCCGATGCGGAACTCAGCGTCAGGCTCAAGATCGGTGCAATCACGATCGAGGAGTAGGCAAGCAAAGGTTTCCCCCAATAACCGAGAATGTAGTCGGGTGCAACCGACAGATGCCGGGCATACACGGCAAAGGCCTGCAGAAACACATAGACCGTCAGGTACCAACCCAGAAAATTTGCCGGCGGCACCCCAAAGTAACTGCCGCCATCTCGCCAGATCCAGTTACTGGTGATCGTCGACATCTTCGGGTCGATGGTGAGATCCCAGCACACCATGATGAAGCTTGCGACTATTGGAGTTGCGTAGACCAGCCGGCCCGCAAGTCTGCCATCGGCATCACCGAGGATGGCGCGCGCCAGCGTCCAGGAAAGATAACCCACGCCGAAATATAGAGGGCCGATCAGAAGCGGTACTAAGAACAGTCGCGGACCCATCTTGTCGCCGTAGTGATACCAGCCGAACGGGAAGCCGGTCAGAATGCTGAGGTTCTCGAAAGCGTTGCTGACACCGAGGCATACAACGATAAAAAATACGATGCCCCGCCAGCCATAGGTCGATGCACCGTGAAACAGTCCGAATAACATCAGGGAACCTGCCATCATTGCGCCGGCCGTGGCCTGCGGCAGATGCAACAGCATTGAAGTCAGATGCGATAAAACGCTGGCTGCGGTGAGCAGCCACAAAAGCGGCGATACCCAAGGTGGGGCGTTTCGCGCTGTCTTCTGGATTGTTGTGGGGGTTGTCATTGGGTACCCATGCGTAGCTTCACTGAGTCGTGCTGCACGCATGCTACGGCTTTTTGGTATTTGTTCACGCCTTCCGTCCAATTCCGGCTCGATACAAGGCCCACATCGCCGTCCGGCCGAAGCCCGCCGGGGAGGAGCCGCCGTCCATAACTGCGAGGCCGACACGGTTCACAGGCATCAGAGTTCCATGTTCTTTTCCCAGGCACACGCTGGATCGAACGTTTCGCGCAGGCAGGTCAGAAGCGCTTGGACGCGGGCGAGGTGCGAGCGGCTGTGCGGAATCTGCGCGCGAATCCAGAACTGGGGCATGCGGAACGCGTTCAGGAGACGCACGAGTTGCCCGCGCTCAAGAGCGGTGCTCGCCATGTAAGACGAGACGATCGCAATGCCTACCCCGGCGAGCGCTGATTCCAGCAACATATGACCATCGTTCGTGGTCAGGTGCGGTTCGACGGTCACTGCGATCTGGCCCTCAGGGCCCGTGAAAGACCATATCAGTCCGGATGGTCCGAAATTCAGCAACCGGTGGTTCGACAGGTCCGCCGGATGCAGTGGCTCGCCGTTGATCGCAACATATTGCGGGGATGCGACGATGAACCTGTCGAGTGGACACAGGCCTACGTCGAGCACATCGTCGTAGCTCGCAGGCAGCATGCCCAACACAAGGTCGAAGCCTTCCTCAACCGGATTTACGGTCCGGTCGATGACGACAACGTCCAGCGAGACATTCGGGTGCGTGTGCTGAAAACGCGCCAGCACTCTGGCGAGAAACACCGCCGTGAGAGTGGTGGGCACCTTGATACGCAGAGGTCCTTCGAGGCCGCTGGTATTGCCCGAGATGCTGCTGATTGCGTCGGCTACGTCAAGAACGATGCGTTTAGCGACAGGCAGCAAACGTCGTCCCTGATCGGTTAGTGAGAGTTTTCGCGTGCTTCGCTCGAACAACGAAGAGCGCACATTCCACTCGAGCTGTTCAATCCGACTGGTCACGACCGATGTCGAAATATGCAACTTTCGGGATGCGGCCGAGAAGCTTCCGCACTGCACGACCTCGAGAAACGTTCTGAAATTGGTCACGATGTCCATTTTCGCCTCGCCAGTAACGCCAGATCGGGGTTCCCTAATGCGCCAATTATTCGGTAAAACAGAAAGCAGCTGCCTGAAAATAGGTTATTCACCATCTCCTAGCCCGCAATTATAGTCCGTCCCTAGCTTTTTCTTCCCGTGCATTCGGGCTACTGACAGGACGGTATTTTTAGATCGATACGGAGGACCGGTGACAATGATTACCAAATATGATGTCGCGGTCGTCGGCGGTGGCTCCGCCGGCGTCTCGGCAGCCGTCGGCGCGGCACGAGCGGGCGCAAGGGTTGCGTTGATCGAAGAGGCAGGCTGCCTGGGCGGTGCATCGACCACGCGCGGCGTGCTGACCTATTGCGGCATTTACACGCTGCAGGAGGAACCTCGGCAGGCCGTGCGGGGCGTAGCCGACAGCGTAATTTCCAAGCTTCGCGCGATGAGCGCCATCACGCCACCGCAACGGCATCGCGGTGTCTTTCTGATCTTCGATCCGGAAGCAGTCAAGCTGGTTCTCGACAAGGTTTGCCAGGACGCGGGTGTCGAAGTTCTTTTGCACTCGTGTGTGACGGAGGCCCAGCGTGCGGACGGCAAGATCTCCCGGGTTCGCTGTGCCGATCATTCAGGCGAACACTGGCTCGAGGCGGATGCATTCGTGGACGCCAGCGGCGATTGCGATCTCGCCGCGTTCAGCGGCGCCTCGACGCGGTACGGCAATGGCGGCGCAGTCAATCTTGGCACGCTCGGAACGCGATTCGGTGGTGTCGCGGCCGATGCGGATATCTCAGCGGAAAGTGTGCACGCAGCGATTCACACCGCCAAGCACGACGGCAATCGCGGCGACCGAATGCTCACGAAGGACAAGAGCGTAATTGCGCGTCTGCCGATTTCCGGCGACGTCGTCGCATATCTGGCGTCCGTCGACTACGATCCGCGCGACGTCGCAAGCTTGTCCAAGGCAGAAGCAAGCGGCCGGGAGCAGGCATGGCAATACCTGAAGATACTGCGCCGGCTGCCTGGCTGGCAGCGCGCATACCTCGCCAGCACGGGTCCGGAGTTTGGGACGCGGGAGAGCCGTCATATCAACAGCATCGGTCAACTGAAGTGGGAGGACGTGCTTGCCGGCCGCCGCTCGCCCGATGCGATTGCGCTTGGCACGTGGGGCGTGGAATGGCACGACCGTGTTACTTACGAAAGCAGCTTCGAAGCACCGCCAAGCGATGGAACCTACGATATTCCGCTTTCGTGCCTTATGAGCGTCGATACGCCGAACCTGTTCGCTGCCGGCCGCACGGCTGACGGCGATAGACGGGCTGGTGCCAGCTTGCGAGTCATGGGGACTTCGTTCGCGACGGGGCAAGCCGCCGGAGTCGCCGCGGCGCATTACGCTCAAACTAAGCGCGTGGACGCCGAAGAAGTACGACGCAGTCTGCATGAGCAGGGGGCGCTCATCGCCTCGAGCGAGGTTTGAAAACGCAATGTCCATATACAAGCGCTCAGGTGCCAATGGGTCGCGCCATCCCGTGAAGCTGCTCTACATCACGAGTGCGAGCAGGCGACCTAACCGCCTCGCCCTAGAAGAAAGGAGCTAGATTATGAACACCGTCGCAGACCAATTCGCAGAGCCCCTTGCAGCAGCCGGCGTCAAGCGGATTTACGGCATCGTCAGCGATAGCCTGAGCGGGCTGACCGACGCATTTCGTCGCCTGCGCAAGATCAGGTGCCCGCATATTCCTCACGAGGGGGCGGCGGACGTCACCCGGCGCAAACGTGCGAAGGAAGCGCAACGAGTGCAGGAACGGGAGCGCGACGAGATGCAGCTGCAGCAGGCCGCTAAAATGGAGGCGATTGGGCGACTGGCCGGTGGCATCGCGCACGACTTCAACAACATCCTCGGCGCTATTCTCGGTTACGGGGAGCTCGCGCAAAACAACCTGGGCGAAGGCAGCGCCGTGCGACACCAGATCGATCAGGTGATGCACGCAGGCATGCGTGGGAAGGAACTCGTCGACCGCATTCTCGCTTTTAGCCGCAGTGGGGTGGGCGAGCGCGTGCCGGTGCCGGTGCAATCGGTCGTCGAAGAGGCGCTCGAGTTGCTCTCAGCTTCTCTTCCCGCTCGCGTGCGGCTCGAGCGGCGACTCGATGCGGCCGACCTGGCGGTGGTGGGCGATGCGACCCAGTTCCACCAAGTCGTCATGAATCTTTGCACGAACGCGGTGCACGCAATGGAGCGGGCCGGCGTGCTCACAGTCTCGCTCGAGGGTGTGGTGGTCGGCGAACGCCGCTTACTTTCGCACGGTACGCTAAGTGCCGGAGTGTACGTGCGCCTCTTGGTGAGTGATACCGGCGGCGGCATTTCGCCCGCGGTGCTCAAGCGCATCTTCGATCCGTTCTTCACCACGAAACGTGTTGGCGATGGCACGGGGCTTGGCCTCGCGTTGGTGCTTGGTATCGTCGCCGATTTCGGCGGAGTGATTGACGTAGAGACGCAGCTAGGATTGGGCACCAGTTTCACGATTTGGCTGCCGGCCGCCGGACCAATGCCAACGCTTCTGGCGGAATCCGCGGGCGAGCTGCCGCGAGGCAACGGCGAGACCATCATGATCGTAGACGACGAGCGCGCGCTGGTTGCGCTCGCCGAAGAGACGCTTGCCGGGCTTGGCTACGAGCCATTCGGGTTTGACTCGAGCATCGCCGCTTTGCAGGCGTTTCGCGCGGAACCGAAGCGCTTCGATCTCGTGCTGACCGATGAGGCGATGCCCGACCTCACGGGGACAGAGTTTGCGCGCGAGGTCCTGCAGTTGCGACCGGAGATCTCAATCTTACTGATGAGCGGCTACGGTGATACACAACTGAGCGAACGCGCGCAGGCCGCAGGGGTCATCGATGTGATCCGCAAACCGCTCATCCTCCGCGACATGGCGGAACCGGTCGCGCGGGCGCTTCGGGCGCGCAGCTAGTTGATTTGCGAGGAGTGGGTCGGGTGTCGACATTGAATTGCCCAGCCCGGCAACTGACTCGATTGCGACGGTATTGGTGGCTGGAAACTATGTAGCCGCTCCCGATATATCTCTCAACCTCTCGGCTCTCAAGTCTCAACTCTCAACCGCCCAACGAGCAATAGCTACGCGCCAATTATTCTCAATTTAGAATAAGATAGTATGCGTAAGCGATTGATTTATCTGGCTCCCCAGGACGGAACCGAAATCGGCGAGAAAACGTCGAGAATTCCAGCGGTTTTGATTTCGATTTACTTGAGATACCCCCAAAGACACCTCGTCCGAAAGGTGGCTCAAACTCCGCAAATTCGACTATCGGGGAGTACAGTGATCAGGTTCGCTTCATGACCAGGGCCATCGCTTGAATGAAACGACGTGGAAATACGTTGCTGCGACCTCTTGCAAGACCGTTCAGGCTTGGGGTTGTGCGTTAGGTGGCTTCAGCGAGCATGCTGCAAAACCGGTTCATCGTCTTGAGCTACCCGTTGCGGGAGCGGTGATCGTATTGTGTTGTGGTGAATCGGTGACGCTGCAGCCCGCGTTACGCCCGGGCGACGCGACGCGCTCGAGTGCTTTCTTTGCGGGTCTCCAGGCACAGGCACAATGCGTGTTGCATTCAGGAATTAACGACTGCGTCGAAATCCGCGTGCCGCCGCTGGCCGCTTATGCGCTGTTCGGCGGCGCGATTGCCGAAGCCAATGAGGAACCAGTAAGCCTGTTGGACGTGATCCCAGAGACGATTGGCATGCTTCTCGACCAACTGCGTACGACGAGTAGGTGGGAACATCGATTCGCTGCAGTGGATCGATTTCTGGCACGGGGGTTCGCCGAGTCGAAACGGCGCGTTCCCCCTGAACTAACTTGGGCGTGGGGAACGCTTGATCAATCTCACGGACAAGTGCCCATTAGGGCGCTTGCTCGAGCGGTTGGTTGGAGTGAGCGGCATTTGATCAATCAATTCCGTGTGTATTTCGGCGTGCGGCCTAAGGCGACGGCACGGCGCCTTCGCTTTTCTTATGCGTTCGACCTGCTTGCAACGCACCCGACCGCAGGCCTCAGCACGATCGCAGCCCACGCGGGATTTAGCGACCAGAGTCATATGACCCGCGAGTTCCAGACTTTCTCCGGAGTAAGCCCAGGAGTTCTGCGGACGGCCCGATTCGACGATCTTCCGGGCATTCCAGCTGCTGTGCTCCTGAATCCTTAGAGGTCAGTTTTCTTCTAGACCGATACCGTAGTCCCGAAGATGATGCGCGTACCACCAACGCGAGGATTTATGCACGGCAACGTTTCCTTTATCGAGCTCGGCACGTCGGATACAGAGCGCTCCCGCCCTTTCTTCCAACGGGTTTTTGGATGGACCTTTACTCCAATGGCGCAAGGTGGCGGCTGGTTTCAGGCTCCCTCAATGCGAGTTGGTTTTCACGGCGAGGATACGCCGCAGATTTATGTTTTCTTCGAAGTCCCCGACTTGGAGCAAGCGATAGCATTGGTTCGAGACGCCGGAGGCGAAGCCGATCCCGCGGCTCCGGAGGAGCCTGGGTTCGGTCGAATGGCCTTTTGCCGTGACCCGCAAGGCATACGCTTTGGCCTTCATCAACAACCTGCTGACTGAGGTCGGCGCGACCAATGAACTGGCTGATAGCGGCCGGTCGTATATACAAGCTAAGGGTCGATCACGGGCTCCCGGGACGGAACCGAAATCACGCAGAAGACATCTGCAATTTAAGGGATTTCTGATTTCGGTTTGGTTTCGATACCTCCGAGTAGACGCGGGCATTGCTGCCCTCGTCCCTCACAGTCCCGCACGAGCGCGATTCACGCATGCGGTTCTTCGTGGCACAGCTGCCGCACCACCGCATTGCCCTTCCTCGAGTCGCCCCACACGTGGGTAATGCTGGGGCGTATCGCATGCGCGCGATTCCGACCAAGACGCAATAAACAAGAGTCTTTCTCGGTCCTCTAGCCATGCACAAACAAATGGATGTAACGGGTTGGTCGCGGTCTTGGCTCGCACGCTTAGCTTTGGTGAGTTCGCTCGCCGACTTCGGGAACTCGCTGGCTTACGGACTGGCGTGGCCCTACGTGGAATTGATCATTCGTCTATGGATCGCAAAACTCTTTTTCTCCTTCGGCATACAGGAGCTCATGCATTGGACGGCGGCCCTACAGGTTGTCAATGAGGAGAATCCCTTCCCACTGCTCGCGCCGATAGTATCGGCGTACTTAAGCACGGGCGCCAACCTGCTCTGCGCTAGCTTGCTAGCGTTAGGAGCCATGACGCGCTATGCGTCGTTGCCTCTTCTGATATTCGCAGTAATCACGCAATTTCGCTTCGAGCCCTTCGATGCCCAGCTGTTTTGGATCGCGTTGTTCTGCTGGTATGTCATCCATGGTGCGGGTCCAATTTCGATCGACAATTGGCTGCGTCGCGGCTTGGCGGACAGCGCGATTCCACTCATTCCGAGTGCGATTCGAGTCTCCCAGTGGCTAAGGTCTTGCGGCTCACCGTGGTACCTTGCAGGGCTGCGCTTATGGCTGGGCGCCGCGCTCGTAGTCGCCGCCTCCGCGGACGCGCGGCTGTCACTCGGCGTTAACGCAGAGCGGTGGCTGCCCCTTGACGTCGCAGTGCGTCTGCCGATGGTAGTCGCACTAGTGGGCGGCGCTGCGTTGATGGTGGGCGCGGGTACGCGATATGTTGCCTTGCTGTTGCTGCTCGGTCTATTCGCGTTTTCGGTGGTCGATCCTCGCTTAACCGATTCGATTTACCTGCTGATGCTCCTTGCCATACTCGGCGTACATGGCGGAGGTGCGCTGGCGATCGATACTTTGGCGAAGCGGTGGCACAGTCGTCTTTTTCCCATTTCGAGTAGTGGCGAACTGGCTTCGCGGAATTGGCCCCGAGTGGTAATCGTAGGCGCCGGTTTTGGCGGTCTGCGCTGCGCGCAGGCGCTCAAAGGCGCCCCCGTGGCAGTTACCCTGATCGATCGAAACAACTTTCATTTGTTTCAACCGCTGCTCTATCAGGTCGCTACTGCCGCGCTGTCGCCGGGAGACATCGCCATGGCGACGCGGCAAATCTTCCGAGATGCTCCCGCGACGCGGCTATTGTTAGGTACGGTCACCGGGATCGATACGGAGAAACGCGTTGTGCTGAATGAGCGCCGTGGGATTCCCTACGATTACCTGGTGCTTGCCACGGGCGCCACCCATAGCTACTTTGGAAAGGATGAATGGGCACGCCATGCGCCGGGACTCAAACTCGTTGAGGACGCCCTCGAAGTCCGCCGGCGGATATTGACCGCATTCGAACGCGCCGAGGAGAGTGAGAATGAGTCGGAGAAGGCGGCGCTGTTGACCTTCTTGATCGTCGGTGGCGGCCCAACCGGCGTAGAACTGGCGGGTGCCATCGCGGAATTAGCCCGCTTTGGACTGAATCAAGACTTCAGGACCATCGATCCAGCCAGGGCACGCATCATCCTTGTACAAGCGGGCGCGCGACTGCTGCCGACTTTCCCCGAGCGCCTGTCGGGTATTGCGCAGCGCGCGTTGGAGAAGTTGGGCGTGGAAATCCGGCTCGAAAGTCGCGTAAATCATATCGATGAACAGGGTGTTGGGGTTGGCGAGGAACGCATTGACGCGCGCACGATCCTATGGGCAGCGGGCGTCGCGGCATCGCCGGCTGCGACTTGGCTGAAGGCGCCATCGGATCGGGCGGGTCGCATTGTCGTCGGAGAGGATCTGCGCGTGCCCGGGATGGCCAATGTATTTGCTGTCGGGGACACGGCGGCCAGCAACGCTTGGAATGGCCAACCCGTTCCTGGACTAGCTCCGGCCGCCAAACAAGAGGGCGCGTATGTCGCCAAGCAGATCCGGGCTCTCATCGATGCTCGAGCCCCTGTGCCGGCGTTTCGCTATCGACATCTTGGCAGTCTCGCCACCATCGGCCGGAAAGCCGCCGTGGCGGATTTTGGCGCTTTCAAACTGTGGGGCGCGCCTGCCTGGTGGCTGTGGGGCGTGGTGCATATAGGTTTTATGCTGGGTGCTAGAAATCGTGTTGCTACTCTGCTCAACTGGTTCTGGTCCTACCTTAAGTTTGGCGGCGGAATCCGCTTAATCACGGGCGACAAGACCTAGGGTGCTGTGCGGATTACGAGCGCCAGTACGACCGCGTGTCCGAAAATCGCTCGTTTACCGAGTTGGTTGGTGCCCGACAAAACTTACTATTTCGGGGTCGATACTCTAATCCCTGTCGCGATGGGTCGAGATTGGATCTTCAAGCGCAGCGAGCATCCGGTGTATTTGTACGGATTGCCAGCCTTGGTGCTGGGCCAGGCGAGCGTGATGTGGATCTATTTGACTCCTATTCGCGGCCTTGTTCGGATTGTTCTATACGGCTGTCGTCGTGGGTCGCAATGTCCTCCTGGTTGATCAGCGTCGGCACAAACTTTCGCGACACCTGCTCGGCCTTGATACGTACCTCTGCTGCAGTCAATGAAGATGGAATCATAAGCGTATCCCTGGCCACTACCTCGCAGGTCGAACGGACCCGAGCCACTGTTCAAGCCCGGGCGCGTAGGTACGACTGGATCGATGTTCCGTGCCGTCGGAGAGCGTAATCACGTGTTCTCGATTCTCGACGCTGCGCAATTCCACGATGCACTTCGTGCGCACGATTCTCGAGCGGTGTATTCGAAGAAAAGCGGCCGGATCGAGCCTGCCTTGCAAGGAACTCATGGTCTCGCGCAGCAAATGCGAGCGGCCTCGCATATGCAGTTCCGTGCATTCGCCCGCGGCGCTAATCCATTCGATGTCTTCGACAAGCACGATCTGAGTTCTCTGGCCCGTGCGCACCAAAATATGCGAGGGATATTGCCCTATGTCTTTGTTGAGCATTTGCAGGATGCGCTCGGCCATTTGAGTTCTTGCAGTCGAATTCATCAGCTTGGCGGCGCGCTCGACCGCCGCGGCAAAGCGTAAATCGTCAATCGGCTTCAGCAGATAATCCAGCGCGTGAATGCTGAAGGCACGTAGCGCATGTTGGTCATGGGCAGTGACAAAGATGACGGCCGGCAATTTCTCCGCGGGCAAAACACGCAGCACCTCGAATCCATCCATGCCTGGCATTTGCACGTCGAGGAATACAAGGTCGGGCGCGAGCTCGAGAATCTCTTTAACCGCGGTCGGGCCGTCTCCGCATTCGCCGACGACCTCGACATTGGCAGCAGTCTTGAGGCGCAACGACACGCCCTCCCGCGCCAATGGCTCATCATCGATGATCAGGACGCGCACACGCTTTCGGCCCGCTCTGGCGCTTTTCGATACGGCAGCTCAATCCTCACCTCACAGCCTCCCGCTTCTGGCCACTGCAATTCAAACTTGTGCTCGCCGGCATAGAGCGTCTCGAGACGCTGCGCGGTATTGCTGAGTCCGACTCCATTGGTTGGCGGACTGCGCCGCTCATCTGGGGCAGAGGGAAGGCCGGAGTTTGCGACTCTGATGTGCAGTCGAGCGTCGTGAATCGAACTCTGAATTCGAATGCTTCCGCCCGCGATGAGCGGCGCTACACCGTGGCGCACCGCATTTTCCACCAACGGCTGCAGCAGCATACTGGGAACCAGCGCACCCAAGGTATCCTCAGGAATCGCGACCTCGACTCGTAGCCGATCCCCGAGCCTGATCTGCTCAATGGCTAGGTAGCGCTCGATGAATGCGATCTCTTCCGACAGGGGCGTCTCCGACAGGGCATCGCTCCTGAGGACGGCTCTCAGCAGTTCCGCCAATTGCGCCAGCGTGCGCGTGGCGGCTGACGCTTTGCCGGCCAGGACCAGGGTGGACACCGCGTTCAGAGAATTGAACAGGAAGTGAGGGTTGAGCTGATAGCGTAGGGCGCGAAGTAGCGCATCGCGTGCCTGAGCCTCGATTCGCAAGCCGCGCTCGCGCTCCCGCGCAGATTGCTGCCATTGCTTGACGCTGAAGTAAAGATTGCACCACAAGAACAAAATCATGGAGGAATGCACTGCGGAGGACAGCCAATCCCAGGTTCCTTTCCACCGCCCAATCGACCATTCATGCGCGAGGCCCGAGGCGGCGCCGGCCAGCAACGAGAATGCGAACGCACGCGTCTCCAGAGAAATCCACGGTAGATCGCGCCGCATGAGCGCGCGGCAAGGAAAACGCAGCAGGCAGCTGGCGGCGAACATCGAGAGTACCGAGAAGCTGATGACCCAAAGTTCCCGTGGCATCTTCAGCGACGGTAGGTTTGAACCGAGCAGCAGCAGATAGAAATAACCCCAGCCGATGGCCTGCGTCGGCCAGAAGCCGGGAAAGCCGAGGGCGTCGCGCTTCAGCATGGCCACTAATATACAACCGCGAGCTTCGGCTTATCGCCCAATTCCCGCGGCTCATCGCCTGCGCCACTCGGGCTGCAACATCGAGTCATCGGCGAAATGTCCACGATCTATATTCCTGCGTTCAAATCCAAAGCCAGGGAACCCCATGACGGAAAGACGCAGACAGGCAGTGCCAGCTCATCTTCGGCCCGCACCGCCAAGACGCCACGTGCTCTGGATGCCGCTCTTCTGCTGGGTCGCCTTTTGGCACGTTGAGTTTGCCGAAGCTCAGCGAATCGATGTTCTGGGGCCGCAGGTGCGCAAGTATGTACAAGTCAGCAGCCCCAAGGCTGTTCTTGAACACGTTCAGGTCATAGACGGCACGGGAGCCCCGCCGAGCCCCGATCAGAACATCTACATCGAGGACGGAAAGATATCCGCGATATCGCTCGGCGCCGATCTGCCCTCCAGCGTGGGCACTACCACCATCGACCTGCGAGGCTTTTCGGTCATGCCGGGTATTGTCGGCATGCACGACCCGCTGTACTCTTTGGCGCGACCCAATCTAGCAGCCGACCGCAGCTTTGAAGCCCCGGCGCTGTTTTTGCCGATGAGCTTCTCGGCGCCTCGCCTGTATCTGGCGAACGGCGTGACGACCCTGCGCACGGCGGGCGGGGTCGACCCTTATACGGACTTAAAACTCAAGCGAGGCATTGAATCCGGAGTTCTTCCCGGCCCCCACCTGGACGTCACCGGCACCTATCTCGACGGGCCAGGCAATCAAAACCTCCAAATGCAAGAACTCAGCGGCCCGGAAGATGCACGTCAGACCGTAGCCTATTGGGCGGAGCGGGGCGTGACCTCCTTCAAGGCCTACGCACATATTACGCGTGCGGAATTGAGTGCCGCGGTCAAGGAGGCACACAAACGCGGTCTGAAAATCACGGGTCATTTGTGCTCCATCACCTATGAGGAGGCGGCCGAGATCGGCATCGATAATCTCGAGCACGGCTTCTTCGTCAATACCCAACTGGATCTCGACAAAAAGCCCGACATCTGTACTGAGAGCGCCGGGGATTACACGCTTGAACACATGCTACCCGGAAGCGATGAGGCGAATCGATTGATCGCCACTCTCATCAAGCATCATGTTGCGCTGACCTCCACACTGCCCGGTATCGCTGCATCGGTGCCAGAATTGGGAAAGTCTGTGGACGGTCGACCGCCGCTACGGCCCGCGGCGCTTCAGGCCATGGCGCCCGCATTGCGCGAGGCGGTTCTTTATGGTCGCAATCGGGTTCCCAGCCAATCAACCCCCAGCGTTGCGTTTTTGCTGCGCAGAGACATGGATCTGGAGCGTGCTTTCGTCGCCGCGGGCGGGCTACTACTGGCGGGGCCGGATGGGAACGGCATCGGCGGCGTGATCCCCGGCTTTGGCGACCACACTGAAATCGAGTTACTGGTCGATGCCGGGTTCACGCCGGTACAGGCGATTCGTATCGCAACCTTGAACGGTGCCATCTATCTTGGCCGCCAGGATCACATCGGTTCGATAGCGCCCGGAAAAAACGCGGATCTGGTGGTTGTGAAGGGCGATCCAGCCACTCGCATCGCGGATATCGAAAACGTCGCCATCGTCTTCAAGGACGGCGTCGGATATGACGTCAATAAGCTGCTCGATTCGGTGAAGGATCGTTACGGAGAGTATTAGAGGAGGGTCAATCGTATGCGCAAACTGTTTATGTTATTGGCGGCGGTATTTTTCGCGCCGTTTTCAATAGCGCAGCTCGCCGCCCAGTCGCCGGCCATCGTGATTCTGGTAAAAGCCAGCCGCTTGCTCGACCCCCGGACGGGTAATGTGCTTTCTCCCGCCGCCGTGCTGATTGAAGACGGCACGATCAAAGAAGTTGGTTCTCCCTCTCAGCTGCAGGCTCACTTGCCAGCTGGCGTCAAGACCGTCGATCTCGGCAGTGCAACTCTGCTACCCGGTCTGATCGATAGTCACACGCATTTGTTGCTTGATGTGGTTGCGCCAGCGGAAGCCGAGCGGGCGCGTCGGTGGAACGGCAGCTTTGCGCCGGGGCAATTGCTGGCGATTGTCGAATCACCCAGCAAACGAGTGTTGCTGGGCGCGCAGATGGCTCGAGAGGATCTGGAGGGCGGTATCACCACCGTGCGAAATCTTGGACACTCCGGGATTGACGGCGATGTTGAGCTGAGGGATGCGATCAACGCGGGACGCCTAGTGGGACCGAGGATTCTTGCGTCGGGGCGCAAACTAATCACGCGCGGCAGCTACCTTCAAAGTCTCAACCCCGCGCTTTCCGACGCGATCCTCAATCAGGAATTCCTATTCATCGATGGCGCGGACCGCGCGCGTGAAGCAGTACGGCGCAATGAATTTCAAAACGTGGATGTGATCAAGGTCACGGCCGACGAGAACCTCACCGTCCCTGAACTGGCGGCGGCGATCGAAGAAGCGCACCGCAACCATTTGAAAGTCGCGGTTCATGCCGTCGACAAGACCTCCATACAAACCGCGATTGACGCAGGGGCGGATTCTATCGAGCACGGCAATGAGGTAACCGACGAGCAACTCAAGCAGATGCGCGACAAGGGCATGTTCTTCGACTTCACGCCGACTTCCTATGGCGGCTTTTTTACCAAGATTTTCGAGGCGACCATTGCGATGTCTTTAGAGCTGCGGCCTAAGCGTCTAGAGGCCGATGAGCGTAGCCGGCAACGGTACATTGATCTGGCTCAGCTCTTGAAGTCGGGCGCGAAGTTCCCCGATGAGTCCGATGAACGCGAGAACCAGCGATACAACCGTCTGGTCCAGCGGGTTCTGAAGTCACGAGTGAAGTTTGCGGCTGGGAGTGACAGTAGCTGGTTCTATCCGGGAAAAACTCGTGGGCAAACCTCGGTGTCGAGGTTTTCGGCTTTGCACGAAGCCGGGATGCAACAACTTGATGTGATCCGTGCCATCACCGTCAATGCCGCAGAAATGCTGGGATGGCGAGACAAGATTGGCGCCATCGAGCCGGGAAAATTGGCTGATTTGGTCGCGGTAACGGGCGACCCGGTAACCGACATAACCGAACTCGAGCGTGTCCGGTTTGTCATGAAGAATGGAGAGGTGGTCAAGAATGATTTCGGTGCGCACTGAAATAAAAAAACCACGCATCATCCTGGCGCTCGCCTGTTGTTTCACTTCTTCGACGCACGCTGTAGCGCAGGCGACAGCAGCGCCACGCGCTGCCGGCACGGTCTTTCGCGATTGCCGCACCTGCCCGGAGATGGTCGTTCTCCCGGCTGGCAGCTTTACGATGGGCTCATCAGCCGAGGAAAGATCACGGGCGGCAAGCCATGGCAGTAGTTTGGGATCGGTTGCTGATGAAGCTCCGCAACATCAGGTCTCATTGCCGTCATTCGCTCTGGGCAAGTATGACGTCACTCGTGGCGAGTACGCGGCATTTGCTCGGGAGACGGGATACCCGGCCGGCGATGGTTGCGGCAGCGGCCGCGCCATCTTCAAATGGGAGAAGGATCCGAAGTTGACGTGGGAAAATCCCGGCCATCCGCAGACTGACCGTGATCCAGTCGTGTGCGTGAGCTATCGATGAGATCTTGGAGACGCTGCTGACGGTGCTTACACAGAGCTCGGCCGCCGCGGATTACATCTGCCGGCTATGCGACGATAGGGTATGTCCAGAGCGCCGCTGTCCTGTGCATCAGCAGGCGCTGCGGTTTGCGCAGCGCAAGATACAGCCCGCCAATAAAGCCCCACGCTAGCCGTTCGGTCATGCCTATCTCGATCTTCATCCGTCAGGCGCTACGCGAGCACTTCGACGATATTCGCGCGATAAATGCCGAGTCAACCCCAGGCGTATCCTTGCTTGCACCAGACGCGTTGGGCGACATGGTTGAAACGGCGTCGGTCATTTGGGTGGCTTTGGTGAACGAGATGGTAGCAGGGTATCTGATAGGCTTCGCACCTAGCGCGATGTACAAGGGCGAGGAATTTGCATGGTTCAAGTCGCGAGTTCATGATTTTCTTTACATCGATCAGATCGCAGTCAGATCTTCTCATCGAAGCCAGGGAATCGGAGCGGCGCTATATCAGAAGCTCGAACAGTCCGCTGCACGCGGTCCGCTTTCGACCTTGGTGTGTGAAGTCAATCTAGATCCGCCGAACCCAGGATCGATGGCGTTTCACAAGCGAGAGGGTTTCGCGGAGATCGAGCGCCTCCACACGTCCGATGGCCGACACGTCGCATTACTGCACAAGCGACTCCAAACCGGCGAATGAGACCACGAAGTAATAAGATGGTTTGATGAAAGGGACAACAATGAAATCTACCATCGACGCTGGTGCAATGGAGTTTCGGTAGGTAGTCGCCAGCGTTACGTTATGGTGGTGACACGTGCGCCGCGACGGCTGCGGGCCGCAGCGAAGGCTTCAGCCGCTGTCCAGCGAGCTTCGCATCCCATCCGCAGATGTGCGCCAACCAATTCGGATACGCCCGACGTTCATGAGCTTCGAAAGCACGAGTCGTGCAAGCGAAACATAGAAAAAGAATAGGGATGGCGCGATTGTCACCGGACCGCCGATAAGCGGATTCAGTCGAGCCGAAAACACCTTTATCTGCGCGGGGCACCGAGCTTTTCGAGCACATTCTGCGCACCGCCTCGAATCTCACCGCGGCGGGCCTCGGTATCACTCCATGAGGATGCCGGTACCATACGAGATTCCAGAAGAGCAAGTGTCTTTTCCGCATGCTGCCGCGCCAGATCCTTCTGTCCAGCCTTCAAATAGGCTTCGGCAAGGTCCTCATGTGCATCGGCCGAGTCGGGATAGGCAAGGAGATTGAGCTTGAAGACCTCCAGTGCTGCGTTCGGCTCGCCCGCGCGCAGATGGTCGTTGCCAATGATGCTGACCGCGATCTCTGGGAACAGCTGCGCCTTCGGGTCGATTCGCCGAGCTTTTGTGAGTTGCTGCTCGACTTGTGCGGCTCCCCCCGGCGTCCGTAGCTGACTGAGGATTTGTGCAGAGGCCAGGGTATCTGCCGGTGCGTGACCGGGTGTTTCGATCAGCGTAGTCACAAACCAATTCACAATGATTCCAGGAAGTTCCGGGTGACCTTTGAACAGGTCGGTCCCGTGACCGCCAGTCGCCTGAACTTCAATGACATCCCGGGTCGGATGGCAGACCAGAGCTTTTCAAGAGACTGCGCTGGATTGCCTCAGCCATTTTTCCTCCCTGAGAGAAAACTGGCATGGGATGACCATCTATCGGAGGGGAAGGAGAGAAGAGTGCTTGACGCTTGGGCGCTTCGCGTCAAGATGAGGGCAGGAAAGCGGATGAACTCAATACGTTTCGCTGCCCTTTTTCCTGACCGCAGTTTTTCCCACAGCAGTGCACACTTCCTGTCGCTTCGTTGCGAGGACGTGAACCGCGAATGGTTGCCAATGGTCGCGAGAAACTGAATCAAAATGAAAGAAGTTCAAATTAAGCTGCTGGCAGTACTGAGTTTTATCCTAACGGTGTTGTGCCTTGTCAAACTCGCCGATGCCCAGCGCGTGGATATTCCGTTAACCGTGGCTGCCGCGGGGCACTCTGCAAAAAGTACCGCGGCCGCAAGCCCATCTCCTTTGCAACAGGTGCAGCAGTCGTCGTCTGCACGTATGGTTGATCTAAAGGCTTCCGACGGCACTCACTTGAAGGCAAGCTACTTCGCCGCGTTAAAGCCGGGTCCCGGCGTGTTGTTGCTGCATCAAGCCAACCGACAGCGCAAAGTGTGGGATGAACTTGCCGCAAGACTCGCGGCGGCTGGAATCAACACCTTGACGCTGGATATGCGCGGACACGGCGAGAGCGACAAGCCGACGGAGGAGGAACGGAAGAAGCAGTCGGGGGGATGGCCTGGCGACATTGACACGGCATTTGAGTACTTGGTCACCCAACCAGGAGTCAGGCGCGATGTCATCGGCTTAGGAGGAGCCGGTGCACTCGGCGTCCACAGCGCCGTCGAGGCGGCGCGCCGGCACCCGGCAGAGGTAAAAACACTGACATTGCTTTCCGGAGAAACAGTGCAGGTCGGATTGCAGTTTCTGCGAGACTCATCGCAGCTGCCTGGGTTGTTCGTCGTAGCCGACGATGACGAATACCCTCCTACCGTAGCGGCCATGGAATTGCTCTACATCACCTCTTCCTCGCCGAGCAAAAAGTGGGTGCACTACCCAGCAGAGAAGGAGGCGCCCTGGATATGGTACGAAACCGCGAAGGCTTTCTCGCTGCTGATTTGGGACAATCCGACAAGTTATTTCCTCCCCGATTTCGGGGTTCCTGGCCGCGCGGTCACGTGCCGGGCCACATGGTCGATGGCCATGTCGAGCGCAATTTCCAGTGGGCGACTCGATTGGGCGG
>Ga0179587_10000282_pt1 | contig 21554 bp, 14 predicted proteins | sample CZODoug2_1_08_16_FD_185932 | JGI IMG/M metagenome (GOLD analysis project Ga0179587, IMG submission 185932) | Vadose zone soil fungal communities from Angelo Coast Range Reserve, California, USA - CZODoug2_1_08_16fungal | ecosystem: Environmental > Terrestrial > Soil > Vadose zone | place: USA...
GGTCTTGAGTCCGCGCAGGATGTCCACCGTGTCCTGAACCGACGGCTCGGTGATGTCGATCTTCTGAAATCGCCGCGCCAGCGCGTGGTCCTTCTCGAAAATTCCGCGATACTCGTTATAGGTGGTGGATCCGATGCAGCGCAGCTCGCCGTTCGCAAGGGCCGGCTTGATGAGATTCGACGCATCCATCACGCCGCCGGACGCCGCGCCGGCGCCGATGACGGTGTGAATCTCGTCGATGAACAAAATCGCGCCCGGTTGCTTCTTGACCTCGGCGAGGACCGCCTTGAGGCGCTTCTCGAAGTCGCCGCGGTACTTGGTGCCGGCCACCAGGGAACCCATGTCCAGCGAATAAATGGTGGCGTCGAGCAGAACATCCGGAACTTCGTTCTCGACGATCATGCGGGCCAACCCTTCCGCGATCGCTGTCTTGCCGACGCCGGCCTCGCCCACGTACAAGGGATTGTTCTTGCGGCGGCGGCACAGAATCTCGATGGTCCGCTCGACCTCGAGTTTGCGCCCGATGAGGGGGTCGATCTTGCCCTTGCGTGCGGCGTCGTTGAGATTCGTGGCGTACTTCTCGAGGGCGTTGCCACTGCCCTCGCCGTCGCGCTCCGCGTCACCGGAGACGCCGCCCTCCTCCCGTTCACTGCGTTCCTCGCCGCCGGCCTTCGAGAGACCGTGAGCGATGAAATTCACCACATCGAGACGCGATACGTCCTGCATGCTCAATAAATAGGCGGCATGCGACTGCTTCTCGCTGAAGATCGCGACCAGCACGTTGGCCACGGTGACTTCCTTCTTGCCGCTCGATTGAACGTGAAACACCGCGCGCTGCAGCACCCGCTGAAACCCCAGCGTCGGCTGCACGTCGCGGTCCTCGCCGGGGGGTAGCCGCGGCGTTGTTTGATCGATGAACTGTTTCAGCTCGGTCTTGAGCTTGGGCGTATCCGCGCCGCACGACTTCAAGACCTCCCTTACCTTGGGGGTATCGACGATCGCGAGCAGAAGATGCTCCACGGTCATGAATTCATGCCGTGCTTCCCGTGCACTGGCGAACGCATCATTCAAGCAAAATTCGAGTTCTTGACTAAGCACAGGTTATGCCTCTTCTAGCGTTGCCATTAGCGGATGCTGATGCTGTCGCGCATACGCGATCACTTGAGCCACCTTGGTCTCTGCGATTTCATAAGTAAATACCCCGCATACCCCCTTGCCCTTGGTATGAACCTCAAGCATAACGCGAGTTGCCTTGGTGCGGTCCATCGCAAAGAAGCGTTGCAGGATATCGACGACGAATTCCATGGGAGTGTAGTCGTCATTGATGAGGACCACCTGATAGAGTGGGGGGCGCTTGAGCCGGGGCGCCGCTTCCTCAACGACCAAGCCCGTACCGTCCCGACCTCTTTCAATGTCGCTCATGTGTGAATAGTTTATAGGGTGCGTTATCGCGGTTTACAAGCCGTCCAAGCAAATCGCCGGGTCAAACGCCAATGTCGCAGATCAGTGTCACTTTATTTTCACAAGCAAAAACAAATGCTTGAGCGGCCCAGCGCATAGCCCGTATGATTGCCCCGCTTAAGCTTCCCATGTCGCGCGGTGCGGCCGACGCTTAAACTTAAGCAAGGCGCCAACGAACATCCCATGCTTGATACGCGAACAAATCAGTGGTGGTCCCGTCTGCAAGGCAATGGCCCGGCGTATGTATCGCTCATCCTGGCGGCGTTGATCGCCATTGAGTTGGCCAGGGTGGCCATTTCCTTCCTCGGCGGCCCGGTCAAGACTCCGCAGCCGGTCGCGAACCGGCCCGCGGCCCCGCACGTCCGCCCGGGGGTCGACGTGCAAAAGGTGGTTTCGGCCCATCTATTCGGAATTGCGGCGGTCGAGCCGGGCGGGCAGGATCCTGCCAGCGCGCCTCTCAGCAGCGCAAATCTGGTGCTGGCGGGCACGATCGCAAGCCAGGATCCCAAGCACGGAGTGGCGATCATTACCGATGGCGGGCCATCGAAGGTCTATTCGGTGGGTGATAACGTGAGCGGGGCGACCCTGCACTCGGTATACCTCGATCACGTCATCCTCGATCGTGCCGGGGTCCTGGAAACCCTGATGCTGCCGCGGCAGCTGGCCGGGAGCCGGCCGATGGCGGCCGTCCGCAGGCCCGGCGGCGCCGACCCCCGGACCGTCGCGGCCGTCGATAACATTCGGCGGCTGGTGCAGCAGGATCCGGGGATTTTGGACCAAGTCATGCGTACCGTCGCGTCCTACGACAATGCAGCCGGGAAGTTGCGCGGATTCCGCGCCTATCCGGGCAGAAACCGTGCCATCTTCAATAAATTGGGTTTAAAACCCGGGGACTTGGTCACGGCAATTAATGGCACGATGTTGGACGATCCTCAACATAGTCAGGAAGTCTTCAACACCATTCAAACCTCGGATCACGTGACTGTGACGATCGAGCGCGGCGGGCAGAAACAGGACATCACCCTCAACATCGCCCAAGTGGCCGCTCAAGCCACCAAGGACCTGGAAGGAGAAACGGCTCCCGCGTCGTCGCTTCCGGGTGGGACGCCTCCCCCGGGGGCAGCGCCTCCGAACAACAGCAACGAGAATCCCAATGAACAGTAGCGCGCGCCTCCCACTAAAGCGTTCAATACACGGATGCCCCTGATGCCGACCACTACACCGCTGAACAGACTCCGATCGGGCACCGTGTGCGGGATCGCGGTGTTGCTCGTCGCGATGTCCTTGGCAGCGGCAGCCGCGCCCCCCCGATCGACGGACGGGCCCACCATCACCCCGAATTACAAAGACGCCGACTTGAGCCAGATCATCCAGGCGGTGAGCGAGGTCACAGGCAAGAATTTCATCATTGACCCGCGGGTCAACGCCAAGGTCACGATGCTGTCGGCGACCCCGATGTCGCCGGGAGCGTTCTATGAAGCGTTTCTCGCCGTTCTGCAGGTTTATGGTTATGTGGCCGTGCCCGCCGGCAAGGTCATCAAAATCATCCCGAACACGGATGCGCGGCAGCTACCCTCGATCGACCTGCCGAACGACGTGAGTTCGACCTCGGATGAAATCGTCACCCAGATCATCACCATGAAGAACGTCAGCGCGGCGCAGCTCGTGCCGTTGCTGCGGCCCCTGATCCCCCAGCAGGGTCACCTCGCGGCCTACCCGAGCGGCAACATGCTCATCATCTCGGATCGCGCCAGCAATGTGAACCGCATCATGAAAATCATCGCGCGCATGGATGAGAGCGGCGACGAACCCGTGGAGGTGATTGCGCTGCGCAATGCGAGTGCGGCCGACCTGGTCCGAACCGTCAACCAGCTGAGCCAGGGACAGGCCGCCGAGGGCGGCGGCGCGCCCGTCAAGATCGTGGCCGATGAACGTACCAACAGCGTACTCGTGAGCGGCGAGAAGTCGCTGCGGTTGAAGATCAAGGCGCTGATCGTCAACCTGGACACGCCCATGCAGAGCGGCGGCGACACGCAGGTCAGGTACCTGCGCTATGCCGACGCCGAAAAAATCGCGGACAAGCTGAAGGGCCAGGCGACCGCCTCGGCCAAGGCCCAAGGCGGCCCCCAGGGCGGCGCCCCGACCGCCTCCAGCGGCGGAGCCAATGTCGATGCCAGTGTGACCATCTGGGCGGATGTGGCCACTAATGCACTCATCATGACGGCGCCGCCGAAAATCATGAAATCGTTGATGGCAGTGATCGACAAGCTCGACATCCGGCGGGCCCAGGTGCAAGTCGAAGCGCTCATTGTCGAAGTCGACGTCAACAAGAGTTCCAATCTCGGCGTGCAATGGGTTCTGTACGGACAGGGCAACAGCACGGTACCGGCGGCCGTTACCAATTTCCCGGGTTCCGGAACCGGCATCGTGAACCTCGCGGCGGCCGCGCTGGGCGGGAGTACCTCCTCGTCGACCACGGGGACCACCGGGGCCAGCGGCGTGGCGGGGGCGGTTTCGGCCCTCAAGACCGGCGCAACTCTGGCGATCGGGCGTTACAACCCCACCTCCGGCACGAATTTCGCCGCCATCGTCCAGGCCCTGCGCAGCGATGGGTCGAGCAACATCATTTCGACTCCATCGCTCATCACCATGAACAACGAGGAAGCCGAGGTCAAAGTCACGCAAGAGATTCCCTTGATTACGGGCTCATTCTCCAACACCCAGAGCAGCGTATCGGGCACCACCAGCCCGTTCACCACCATCCAGCGCGAGGAAGTGGGCACCATCCTGAAAGTGACGCCGCACATCAACGAAGGCAATTCCGTGCAGCTGAAGATCGAGCAGGAGGACTCCTCGCCCGGCGCAAAGCTTACCGATTCGGCCGACATCTCGACCAACAAGCGCTCGATCAAGACGACGGTGTTGATCGAAGACGGCGGCATCATCGTGTTGGGCGGCCTGATGTCAGACACGGTCACGCAGAGCGAGGATCGGGTCCCCGTGCTCGGCGCGATCCCGCTCCTGGGCAACCTCTTCAAATCGCGCAGCGGGTCGCGTCAGAAGAAGAACCTGCTGGTATTCATCCGACCCAAGATCCTGCGCGACTCGGACGCGACCGAGACCACCAGCGAAGGCAAGTACGAGGAAGTTCGGGACGAACAGAAGAAGCTTGGCAAAGGGCATATCAACCTGTTGCCGGGCGAGAAACAGCCGGTCATACCGGTGATTCCGCCGAAGTCGGCGCTGCCGCCGCCATCGCCCCCCGCCATCACCAATCCGGCCGGCGCGACCCCGAACTCCGCCCCGCCCCAAACCGCGGCGCCGCCGCCGGCCGCACCGCCGCCGGCCTCCGCACCGACGGGCACGCCATGAACGCGGAAATCCGCGAGCCGCTCGAGCGAAAGCTCTCCTTCCCGTTCGCGAAGCGGCACGGCGTGCTGGTGCGAGGCGTCACCAACGACGTGGCCGACACGGTCTGCCGCCCCGGTGTCACGCCCCAGGCGCTCGCGGAGGTGCGGCGGTTCATCGGCGTGCCGTTGAAGCTGGAGCGGGTGTCCAGCGAAGCATTCGACTCCATGCTGCGCATTGCATACGAGGCCGGCTCGGGTGCTGCGATGCAGATGTTGGAAGGCTTGGACGACAATACCGACCTCGCCCACCTGGCCGAGGACATCCCCGAGTCCTCGGACCTTCTCGAAAGCGACGACGAAGCGCCCATCATTCGGCTGATCAACGCGTTGCTCACGCAGGCGGTGAAGGAGAACGCATCGGACATCCACATCGAGCCCTACGAGAATCGGCTGGTGATCCGGTTCCGCGTCGACGGCGTGCTGCGTGAAGTGCTTCAGACGAAACGCGCCGTGGCACCGCTCGTGGTCTCGCGCATCAAGGTCATGTCGAAGCTCGATATCGCGGAACGGCGCTTGCCGCAGGACGGCAGAATCTCCCTGCGCATCGCCGGCCGTGCCGTCGACGTACGCGTCTCCACCTTGCCCTCGGGGCACGGCGAGCGCGTGGTGCTGCGCTTGCTCGACAAGCAAGCCGGACGCATCGAACTCACCTCTCTCGGCATGGACCAGCGCACCCAGGCCACGATGGATGAGATCATTCACAAACCCCACGGGATCATCCTGGTGACCGGTCCGACCGGATCCGGCAAGACCACGACGCTATACGCCGCACTCGAACGCATCAACGACAATACCCGAAACGTCATGACCGTCGAGGATCCGATCGAATACTACATCGACGGCATCGGGCAGACGCAGGTCAACACGAAAGTGGAAATGACGTTCGCACGGGGCCTGCGCGCCATCCTGCGCCAGGACCCCGACGTGGTCATGGTCGGTGAAATCCGGGACCTCGAGACCGCGCAGATCGCGGTGCAAGCCAGCTTGACGGGCCACCTTGTGCTCTCCACGCTGCATACGAATACCGCGGTGGGCGCGGTCACGCGCTTGCGCGACATGGGAATCGAGCCCTTCCTCCTGTCGTCGAGCTTGATCGGGGTGCTCGCGCAACGCCTGGTGCGCGTACTCAACCCCGAGACGCGAGACCCGTTCCTGGCCGGCGAATACGAACGCCGCTTGCTCAATCTCGACCCGAAGGGGCCGCCGGCGCAGCTCTACCGCCCCAGCAGCGAGCCCGGGGTCGGATACCGGGGACGCACCGGCATCTATGAACTGATCGCGGTCGATGACCATATGCGAACCATGATTCACGACGGCTCGTCCGAACAGGATCTCGAGCGCTATGCCCGCACCGCGAGTCCGGGTATCCGCGACGACGGTCGGCGCAAGGTGATGGAGGGCGAAACCACGCTCGAGGAAGTCTTGCGCGTTACTCGCGAGGATTGATCCGATGGGCGCCTTCGAATACACGGCGCTCGATGCGCAAGGCCGTGAACGCAAAGGTCTGATCGAAGGCGATACCCCGAAGCACGTCCGGCAGCTGCTGCGCGAAAAGCATTTGCTGCCGATGGATATCCAGGAGACGGCGGAGCGCGAGCTTAAGCAGAGCCGGCGCCGCGGATTCATGCGCCGCGGCCTTTCCACGCTGGATTTGGCCCTGCTCACCCGCCAATTGGCAACTTTGCTCCACTCCGGGTTGCCGCTCGAGGAATCGCTGCAGGCGGTCGCCGAACAGACCGAGAAGCCGCGCGTTCAGAGAATCATCCTCGGCGTCCGAGGCAAGGTGGTGGAGGGCCACCCGTTGGCGGACGGCCTGCGGGATTTCCCGCAAGCGTTCCCGGAGATCTATCGGGCCACCGTCTCCGCAGGCGAGCAGTCCGGGAAACTGGATTCGGTATTGGAAAGGCTGTCGGACTACACCGAATCCCGCCAGGTGATGGGCCAGCAGGTGAGCAACGCCCTGGTCTATCCCATCGTGTTGATGGTGCTGTCATTCGCCATCGTGTCGTTTTTGCTGGCTTACGTGGTCCCGCAGGTGGTGGCGGTTTTCGAGTCCGGCCATCAGGAATTGCCCGTCGCCACGCGCATTCTGATCGGTATGAGCGATTTCGTGCGTCATTACTGGTTCTATGGATTGATCCTGGCCGCGGTGGCGGGCTGGGGGTTTCGGCGCTGGCTGCGGGCGCCGGAAGCACGGCTTCGATTCGATGCATTCCTGCTGCGGGTGCCGCTGGCGGGCAAATTGATCCGCGGTGTGAACACGGCCCGTTTCGCCCGCACGTTCAGCATCCTCACGGCGAGCGCGGTGCCGGTGCTCGAGGCATTGCGGATCTCGGCCGAGGTCGTCAACAATTTACCGATGAAGAGGGCCGTGGAGGATGCGGCGCTGCGGGTACGCGAGGGCGCGCCCATCGGTAAATCCCTCGCGGCCAGGAAACTGTTCCCCCCCATGATGATTCACCTCATCAGCAGCGGCGAGAGCAGCGGCGAACTCGAAAAGATGCTCGAACGTGCGGCCTCCAATCAGGAACGTGAGATGGACAGCCTGCTGTCGACCATGACCAACCTGTTGGGGCCGTTCATGGTGGTGTTCATGGGCGCCGTCGTCATGTTCATCGTTATTGCCCTGTTGCTGCCGATTTTTCAACTCAACGACCTGGTCAAATAGCGCATAGCATGCAATGACTGTGCGCCAGGGTATTGCGCGCCAGGCGCATTTCCGTTTATAAACCGCGCGTGTTGGTTCACTGGTGAAGGGAAAGCTTCGGTGGCATGAGCGAAAAACCCGAATCGGACGAGTTCGAGGAAGAGGACGCAGAGGACGTTGCGCCGGGCGGTGATGATGTGGACGTGGATCACATCATGCGGGACGTCGAGTCACAGCGCCGCCGCGCCCCGAAGGGTGCAGAGCCGGCCTGGCGGCGTCTGGAACGGGTTATGGAAGAGCGCCGTACGGCCGAACTGCTGAGCGACTTCGACGACTACAAAATCGAGGATGCCGGCGACGCTGACGTAGGCGACGGCGAAGAGCCGGACAAGATTGCCGGCAGGAAGAAGCACAAAAAGAAAGGCCACTGACGGTCGATTGGGCGCAGCGCGCCACCTCAAATTTCATTGCGTTTTGCGAACTGGCCGATGTAGTCGCCCGCGCGGAAGGCAAGGGCCTGGATGGTCATTGTCGGCTGGCCCCTGCCCGACGTGACGAAACTGGAACCGTCGCACAGAAACAGATTCCGTACATCGTGCGTCCGATGATACTTGTCGACGACTGACGTCTTCGGATCGTCGCCCATCCGGCAGGTCCCGAGCAGATGGGCGCCGCCGGAGTTTTCCTCCACCCGCTCGCGCCAGAGCTTTTGTGCACCGGCCGCCTCCATGATTTCGTAGGATCGGTCCTGCAAGAACTTCGCCGTCGCCAGATCATCCGGGTGGTCCTTGTAGGTAACTCTGATGGCGGGAATGCCCCATGCGTCCTTCACGGAAGGGTCCAGGCTCACGCTGTTGGCTTCGAGCGGCAGCGAAGTGCAATGCCCCGTGGACATCGTGGACCGCGGGAAGGCTTCCAGGCGCGACTTGAACTCGGGACCCCAGGTGGGCAGGTCGCCGCCGGCGGCCATGGCCCATAGACCAGGCTGGGGGTTGATGCGGGCGTCGATGCCGCCGCCGCCGTAGAACCCGCGCTTCGGATCGGCATCGTAGAAGTCGTGGAGGACGCGCGTGACCTGGACGCTCTTGTAATCATTGATCTCGTGTTCGAAGACGGCATGCACGCCGGCCCCCTGGTTGAACATGAGGTGCTTGCCCACCATCCCGCTCGAGTTGGCGAGCCCGTGAGGGAAGCGATTGCTGGTGGAATTGAGCAGCAGCCGGGCGGTTTCGGCACCGTTCGCAGAGAGCACCACGGCGCGTGCCTTTTGGAAGTGTGGCCTCCTGTCGGCGTCGAAGTAGTGCACTCCCGTAGTGCGTCCCGCGGAATCCGTTTCCACGCGAAATACGTAGCTGGCGGCACGCACCTCGCATTGTCCCGTGGCCTCCGCTTCGGGAATCATCGTGAACAACGTCGAGGACTTGGCGCGCGCCTCGCAACCGAAACCCATGCAGAATCCGCAATGCACGCAAGCCGGCCGGCCGCGGTACGGCTGCGACGCAATGGCCAGCGGCGCAGGGTATGGATGCAGCCCGAGTTTGCGGGCGCCCGCTTCCATGAGCACGCCGGAGGACTTTACCGGCATCGGCGGCATTGGATAGGGTTTGCTGCGCGGCGGATCGAAGGGGCTCGCATTCGCGAGTCCCGACACGCCGACTTCCCATTCGACCTTGGTGTAGTACGGCTCGAGTTCCCGATAGGAGATGGGCCAATCGGCGAAGGCCGTGCCGGGAATGCTGCCGTACACGCTGCGTTCGTGGAAGTCGATTTCGTGAAAACGCCAGAAATTCGCGGTGTAGTGATTGCTGCTGCCGCCCACCAGGCGGGCGTACATGAGGGGGTTGGGCCCGCGCGGCAATTTCGCGGTATCGGCCGGAACTTTGCGAAAGGTCTGCGGACTCGATATCGGATCGCTCGTGATGCCGCTCAAGAACCAGTATTTGAGTTCGTCATGCTCGAAATCCGCCGGCGATAGCCGCGGACCCTGCTCGAAGCAGAGGACGGTGAGGCCTGCCCGAGAGAGTTCCCGGGCGACGACGCCGCCCGCCGCCCCCGATCCGACCACGACGAAGTCCACGGTTTCGTTGGGCTTGAATCTTCGCATCGTCATGCCGGCTTTTCCGGATAGGGCACGAAGCCGGTGTAGTTCGCATCGTAGTGGCCGAACGGCGGCGCGAATGCGTGACGATCTTCGAAGCCCATCATTTTCCAACCGATGCCTTCCGTATTGCCGCCATACTTGGGCGAGCAGAACATGCCGAGGACGGTCAGCATGCGTGCGGTTTCGAAGAACGGGGTTTGATCGACCGTCCTCAAGAAGGCGGTCTGAGTCCCTGCACCTCCGGCCGCGAACGAGGTTGCATCCGGATGAAGGGCGCGAAACTTCGACTGGAACTCCGCGAGGCCGGCTCGAAACTCCGCCGACCATGCGGCGAAAAACGTCGACATCGCACGATCGACGAAATAAACGGCATGCGCCTCGCGCGCGCCGGGCGTCGCACCGCTCGGCACGATTTGTGCCGCGATCGCGTCCACGTCCTTGGATTCGGACTCGCTCAAGAATCTAAATCCCGTCCACTGCGGCGCCGCGGCTAAGTCCGCGGCGGCCATGTCCGCGGCGTGATGCGCCGCCGCGGTGATCGCAGCCCATTGCGTGCCCAACCACGCCGTGGTGAACAGACTGCCGCTCGATAGCAGGAAGGAACGCCGCGAAGTGCCTTCCGGATCTTCGGTGTGATGCATGAGTTTCCTCGTCATTGTCAAATATCGTTACGCTTCGCGAACTGTCCGATGTGATCGGCGGCACGAAATGCAAGCGCCTGTATCGTCATGGTCGGCTGGCCGCGGCCCGACGTCACAAAGCTCGATCCATCGCACAGAAATAGGTTCGGCACGTCGTGAGTGCGATGGTATTTGTCCACCACGGAACTCGCGGGGTCGTCTCCCATGCGGCACGTGCCCAGCAGGTGCACGCTCCCGCGCCGGGGTTGCGGATCGGTTTTCCATGCCCGCTTGGCACCCGCAGCCTGCATGATGTCATACGCCCGGTCCCGCAGAAACGACGCTGCGGCAAGGTCATCCGGATGATCCTTGTAAGTGACGCGCATGGCCGGAATTCCCCACGCATCCTTGAGCGTCGGGTCGATGCTTACGCTGTTGGTCTCCACCGCAAGCGAAGTGCAATGTGCGGTCGAGACCATCGAGCGCCGGAATCCTTCCAGCCTGTCCTTGAATTCGGCACCCCAGCGCGGAAGATCGCCACCTGAGGAGAGCGCCCACCCGATGGGTTGACTTCCCATGCGAGCGTCGATCCCGCCGCCGCCGTAGAAGCCGCGCTTGGGATCGGAGTCGTAGAAGTCGTGCAAGATCCGCGTCACCTGAACACTCTTGTATTCGTTCAGTTCGTGCTCGAACACGGCGTGGACGCCGGCTCCTTGGTTGAACATCAGATATTTGCCGACCATGCCGCTGGTATTCGCGAGTCCATGCGGAAAACGTGCGCTCGAGGAATTGAGCAGCAGCCGCGGCGTTTCCGCGCCGTTCGCGCAGAGCACGACCGCCCTTGCCTTCTGAAATTGTTCCCGCTTTTCGCCGTCAAAATACGCGACCCCGGTGGCGCGTCCCTTCGCGTTCGTCTCGACGCGGGACACATAGCTTCCCGGCCTGACTTCACATCGGCCGGTCGCTTCCGCTTCCGGGATCATGGTGTACAGCGACGACGACTTCGCCATGACCTCGCATCCGAACCCGATGCAGAATCCGCAATGGGCACAGCCGGGGCGCCCGCGATAGAACTGCGAGTTGATCGCCATCGGCGCCGGAAATGGGTGCAAGCCCAGTTTGCGGGCGCCGCTCTCGAACAGGACGCCCGACGACTTCACCGGCAACGGCGGCATGGGGTATGCCTTGCTGCGAGGCGGATCGAACGGACTCGCGTGTGCAAGGCCGGACACACCCACTTCCCATTCCACCTTCGCGTAATAGGGCTCGAGTTCCCGATAGCTGATCGGCCAATCGGCGAATCCCGTCCCGGCGATGCCGCCGAGGACGCTTCGCTCATGGAAGTCGATCTCGTGAAAACGCCAGAAGTTCGCGGTGAAATGCGTGCTGCTGCCGCCGACCATCCGGGCGTAGACCAGCGAGTTGCCCAATCGCGGCTTTTTGGCCGTGGCGCTCAGCTCGTCGCGAAACGTCTGGGGACTCAAAACGGGATCATTCGTGATTCCGTTCAGAAAATTATATTTGAGTTCGTCGTGTTCGAAATCACCCGGACCGAAACGCGGACCCTGTTCGAGCACCAGGACGGTGAAGCCGGCGAGCGACAGTTCGCGCGCCATCACGCCGCCCGAGGCGCCCGAGCCCACGACGACGAAGTCAACAGCTTCGCCGGGTTTGAAAATGCGTGCGGACACGGGAGGATGGTGCACGCGAATCAATTGCCCAGTCAAGACGATGTGCGGCGCGCACGAATGCGAAGCGCGGATCCAAAACCTGGCACTGTTTGAGAGCCTCCGTTGCTGCCGCTCCGCGCGCCGGGCTGAACAATGGGATAATGAAGCCGCATGGGTCCATCAGAACAGTATTCAGAACGCCTCGAGGCCCGTGAACGATCGCAGGCAGGGTGGGATCGATGGGATGCGCGCCTTGGCAACGCGCGATTGGTGATTGCGGCCGCCTTTCTGATACTCGCGTTGGCATGGGGCACGCGCGGTACGCCGGGGCAGTGGCTGCTCGTGCCGTCGGGCCTGTTCGCTGCCGCTCTGCTCTACCATCATCGCGTGCAAAAGCTGCGGGCACTGGCCGGGCGCGCCGTGCATTTCTACCGGGCCGGTCTCGAACGACAGCAGGAACAGAGGCCTTCAGACGGGCCGGCGGGCGACCGATTCAACGACCAGCATCACGTGTATAGCGCCGATCTCGACCTGTTCGGCAAACAAAGTCTCTTCGAGCGGCTCAGCACGGCACGGACATCCATGGGGGAAAGCACTCTGGCAGGATGGCTGCTCGCCCCGGCCGACCTCGAGGTCATTCGCAAACGCCACGCCTGCATCGCGGAGCTTCGACACCGAATGGACTTGCGCGAGGATCTTGCCATTCTCGGCGAACCGCAGCGCATCGCCCTGCATTCCGACACGATCACGAGTTGGGCGAATGCGCCCGGCGAGCTCACACATCGCTGGCTGCGGCCCGCCGCCATCCTGCTGGCCGCTGCGGCAATGGTGGCCGCGGCAATCTGGGCAGTTTGGGGGGTCGGCTTTCCGTTTCTCGCGATCCTGGTGCTCGAGGCCGCAGTCAGCTATGCATTTCGCAAACGGGTGCACGCCGCCGTCTCGGGAGTCGAGAACGCATACGAAGACATCAAGCTGTTGTCGGTGCTGTTGCTTCGGATCGAAACCGAACCCTTCGACTCGCCCCACCTGCGAGCGCTCAAGGAGAAACTGTCGTCTCACTCCTTGCCGGCGTCGGCGACACTGTCCAAGCTCGCCACCATCGTCGGCTTCGTCGAAGCTCGGCGCAACTCCCTCCTGGCACCGTTGATGCTGCCCCTGATGTATGTCATCCAATCCGCGCTCGCCGCGGAAAGGTGGCGCGAACGGCACGGGCGGGTGGTGGAGTCCTGGCTCTCCGTGCTGGGCGAGATCGAAGCCTTGGAGTCCCTTGCCTCCTACAGCTTCGAGCGGCCCGACGATCCATTCCCGGAGTTCCTGGAGGGACCCGCTGCCTTCGCGGCAACGGGACTCGGCCATCCGCTGATTGCACCGCGAACGCGTGTCCGCAACGACGTCGACCTTTCCGGCCCGGCCAGAGTGCTCATGGTGAGTGGATCGAACATGTCGGGCAAGAGCACCCTGCTCCGCTCGGTCGGCATCAATACGGTTTTGGCAATGGCCGGTGCACCCGTATGCGCCGCACGCCTGCGGCTCACGCCGCTTCAAGTTGGAGCCAGCATCCGCATCAATGACTCGCTATACGAGGGCAGTTCGCGCTTCTATGCCGAAATCACCCGGCTGCGGCAACTGTTCGAGCCATCGGCCCTGCCGTTGCTGTTTCTCTTGGATGAGTTGCTGCAAGGAACCAATTCAAACGACCGGCGGATCGGCGCACAGGGCGTGTTGCGTGCGTTGATCGAGCGCGGCTCCATCGGGTTGGTGAGCACGCATGACCTGGCTCTTGCCGACGGCGCCCAACTGCGCCCGGGTGCGCTCAAGAATGTCCATTTCCAGGATGAACTCGAGAAGGGCCGCTTAAGTTTCGACTTCAAGTTGCGCGACGGGGTGGTGACCAACAGCAACGGCGTCGAATTGATGCGCGCGATCGGGCTGGACGTGTGAGTCGGCGGCGAGCCCAGAGCGGGTGCACGGCGGCGTATCCTGCGCCGCGCCGATGCTTGCCGGGCTCCGGGATTAGTGACAGTCTGTACATCCATGGCACGAATCCTGCTTGTCGAGGACGATCCGGCCCTTTCGCGCGGAATCATCGCGCTTCTCAAGGCTGCCGGACACGCCGCCGACTGTGCCAAGGACGGCGAGACCGCCCTGTTCCTGGTCGACTCTGAACCCTGCAGTCTGGTCATCCTGGACATCGGATTGCCCGGCATATCGGGATTCGAGGTGATCAAGAGGTTGCGTGCACGGGGCTGCAAGACGCCCATTTTGGTCCTCACCGCCCGCGATCACGTGACCGATCGGGTGAAGGGACTCGATCTGGGAGCCGACGACTACTTGTTGAAACCATTCAACGCCAGCGAACTGGGCGCGCGCGTCCGGGCGCTGCTGCGGCGCGACCACGGCGATCCCAGCCCGGTGGTGGTCATCGGCAATCTGACGATCGACCGGACCCGTGCCACGGCCGAGGTTTGTGGCCGACCGCTGCAATTGCGGCCCCGCGAATGGGCGGTACTCGATCGGTTGATCGCAAAACCCGGCGAGGTCGTATCTAAGGAGAGGCTGATCGCCGAGGTCTTCAGCTTTGACGATGCGGTGGCCCCGAACGCCCTCGAGGTACATATCGCGCGCCTTCGCAAGAAGCTCGAGCCGGATGGGCCGGCAATTCGAACATTGCGGGGACTCGGATACATGCTCAAGGCTTCCTGACGTTGACGTCACCAGATGTTCAAGTCATCGATTACAAAGTTCTTGATTGCCTCCCTGGGCATCCTGATGGCCGGTCTATTCGTCGCGGCATTGATTCTTGCCGTCGAGGCTTGGACCAACTATGCGCTGGCCGGGCGCATCGCCCGCCTGACCAGCACCGACAAGACGCTGTTCGACGCCCTGGTGACCGTTCGCGCCCAGGTTCCCAAGAACAGCACCGCGCTGATTACCGAGGAGGATCCGAGGCCGGTGATCGGCGCGACCTACGCGGATGCGTCCAGGACCGTGGCGACCGCGCTGGTTGCATTGGAGTCCACCGACGTCGCCGATCAACCGCAACTCGCGGCCGCCATTCGAGAGGCGTGGGAGAAAGTGAGGGCGCTGCAATCCACCGTCAATATCCAGGCATCCCGCTTCCGGGTTGAGCGGAATCTGCATGCCATCGATGACTGGCGCGAAGCTATTCACGCTGTACTCGAGACCCTCAGCATGGCCTCGGTGGCGGTCGGCAACATGGTGAGGATAGGCGATCCACTGATCGCCGAGATGGTGCAGATACGGCGGACGGCCTGGACGATTCGCGATCGCTATGGGCTGCAGTGTTCGATGCTGCGTCCCAACGTGGACTTAAGCGAGCCCCTGGACGCGGCACAACTCGACAGTTGGCTGGGAAATCGGGCGGTGTACACTTTCGCATGGCACACTCTCGATGAATTCCTGCTGCGACCCGGCGTGTCGACCGCTGTGCGTGAGCGTGTGGAGCGCGCCCGACGAGAGACGCAGGAGGCGCAATCCAAGGTCGATGCCATCGTCAAGCGGTTCGACAGCTCCGGCAAGCCGGCCGTTGCCAGTGCCGAATGGACCACCCTGTGTGACCGGCCCTTCGATTCGATTCTCGCCATCGCCCAACAGGCCCAGGATGAGGCCAACGCGCATGCCGAGGCCATTCGCGCGGCGTCGTTTCGAATCCTGCTCGTGGCCGGTATCGACCTGACTTCGGTCATCGCTTTTGGCGCTTTTGCCGTCGTCCACGTGCAGCGCCGATTGGCCCGTCCGATGAAGATCCTGACTGCGGCGATCGCACGCCTGAGTCGCCGGGACTTCGACCAAGCGGTGCCCTCGACCGGAAGCCCTGATGAGCTGGGTAGCATGGCGCAGGCGCTCGAAACATTGCGCACCAGCGCGCTCGAGGCAGAACGCCTTCAACAGGCAATGAACCGCTTTACGGCTGATGCCTCGCACCAAATGCGCACCCCGCTGACAATCCTTCGCACTCACATCTCCGTGCTCGGCGGCGTGATTCCGGCGCACAGCGATGCGCACTCTTCATTCAAGGACGTCCAGGAAGCGGCCGACCGGCTTCAGCGTCTGCTCATTCAGCTCCTGAAACTCGCCCGCGCCGACGGTCGTCAAGCGCTGGATCAAGATTCGGGGACGATCGATTTACGTGAAGTCCTTCAGGAGATCGCGGCAAGTCATGTTCCGCAAGGGCTTGAAGCCGGGATCGATCTGCATTTCGAAGCCGAACAGCGGCCGTTCCCGTCGCACGCAAACCCGATCATGATCCAGGAGATCTTCGCAAACCTGATCGACAATGCGATTCGCTATAACGACCAGGGCGGCAGCGTCGTGGTCAGACTCTTCGATGAAAGCGGCAAACATGTCGTCGAGGTCGAAGATGACGGCCCGGGAATCCCCGATGCCGAAAAAGACAAGGTATTCACGCGGTTCTATCGGCTAAACCGCGACCAGAGCCGGGTGGGCAGCGGGTTGGGGCTGGCCATCGTCCAATCGCTTGCGGCGACGCTGAATGCCGAAATCAGCATGAGTGCGGGGGCCAATAGCCGCGGTTTGCGCATCCGCATCGCGTGGGCCTAGCCTCGCATGTATTTTTTCAATGACGTTTTAACGTCACGCGACAATGACGTCAAAACGCTGCATTTTAAAAACGCATGGCCCTCACCCAGAAATGAGCCTATTTTGATGTTTCGCCCGCCCTGACAGCTTCCTGAAAGCTACGCGCGCCCATGATGAGCCCCACTGATGCCAGGCCTATGTCGCCCTGAGCATAAGACGCCTAATAACTATGTTGGGGAGCATCAATGAACAGACCACGCCGCCTTGATGGTGGAACCACGCATGTTTCGCATGGCCCTTCGGCCAAGCTGTTGAACATGATCGCAACGGTGCTTCTGAGCACTGCAATGGCAGGATTTTCCGTATCCAACGCGTTGGCGGAGTCCCCCTCGGCGTCCGCCGACTCGCAGGAGAAGAGCGAGACGATGGAGGCAATCGTCGTGACGGGCTCGAGAATTTCCCGGCGCGACTATCAGTCCGACAGCCCCATCGTAACGATCGATCAATCGTCGCTGGCGGCCGCGGGGCAACCGACGCTGGATCGCGCAATCGGCGAGATGCCGCAGTTCGCCGCCGCCCAGGGCATGAGCGAAGTGGGCGACGTACAGGGCGCCACCGGTTTTGCGGGCGGCCAGGCTTACGGCGACCTCCGCGGCCTGGGGCCGAATCGAGCGCTTGTCCTGATGGATGGGCGGCGACTCATGTCATCGAATCCGAATGGCTCCGTGGATCTCAATACCATTCCGATGTCGATGATCGAAAACGTCGAGATCATCACCGGAGGCGCCTCCGCGACATACGGTTCCGACGCGATCGCGGGCGTGCTGAACTTCAAGCTGCGGCAGACCTTCAGCGGCGCCGAGATCAGCTACACGCACGGCGCAACGACGCATGGCGACGGCGCCACGGAACATGTCAGCGCACTGCTCGGCGGCAACTTCGCCGATGACCGCGGCAATTCGGTGCTGGCGTTTGAGTATTCCCAACGCAACGTGGTGCACGGCGCGGACCGGCCGTTCTTCGCGAACATACGTGAACTTGCGCGGCCGCCGGAGGGCATCATGCCGGCCGGCACCTTCGGATCGGCGCCGACGATCGCGGCGGTGAACGGCGTGCTCGCCGGCTACCCCGGCACGACGCCCATCGCCGGAACGGGTCTGTACAACGGTTCGCTGGGCGTGAACACGGACGGCTCGATCTTCACCGACCTTGCAGCGCCCAATTGCGTCCAGAACTACAAGGGCCTCGGGCCGAAAGGCATTAACATCGGCAAGAAATGCACGCAGGTTCAAGTCGGTCTGGGCAATTTTTTCGCAATTCAGGTGCCGCTCACCAAGTACAACGTGCTCGCCCGCACCACGTACAAGCTGAACGACGATGTTTCGGCGTACACCCAATTCAGCTTCATGGAGTCATCGACACGCGACGAGACGGCGGGCGGGTCCACCGGTCCCGGCAAGGAACTCTTAGTTCCCTTGAACAATCCCTTCGTCGTCGGTAACCCCGCGCTGCAGACCATCCTTGCGTCGCGCACTCCGGACCCGGCCAATCCAACCGCACTGACTCAACCATTGGTCTTGACCAAGCTCCTGACGACCAGCGGCAACCGGATTCAGACCTTCAAGTACGACGTGTTTCAGGCGATCGCCGGCCTGAAGGGAGACATTCCAGGCACTGATCTCACCTGGGACGTCTACAGTTCCTACGGCCACACTCTTTTCAACAATCAGCAACAGAACGATTCCAGCAAGGCGGGATTCGCTGCCATACTCAACGGTACCGTGAATTATCAGGGCGCCACCGGCAGTTGCGTGGGTTACGCCTGGAACCCCTTCGGTGTAAACCCCTTGAGCGCCGGATGCCGCGAGTTCGCGACGCGCGAGAACTCCAACGTCAATACGATGACTCAGAAGAATGTGGAAGGCACCCTGCAGGGCAAGATCTGGACGCTGCCGGCGGGCGAACTTCGGTTCGCGCTGGGTGCGGACTACCGCGGCAGCAGCTTCGACTACCAACCCGATCACGGCCTCGTCACCAACGACAGCTTCTCTTACGACACGTCCGTCGCGACCTCGGGCACGCAGAACGTCCGCGAGGTGTTCGGCGAGTTGCTGGTTCCGGTTCTCAAGGACCTGCCGTTCATCCAGGAACTATCCCTCGATCTGGGCGCTCGACGGTCCCAATATGACCTGTTCGGCGGGGTCAATACCTGGAAAGCCGATCTGAACTGGAAGCCGGTGTCCACAGTCTCTGTGCGCGGCGGCTATGCCAAGGCCATCCGGGCGCCCAGCCTGGGCGAACTCTTCGCGCCCACGGTCACCGGAAACTTGAACATCGGCGCCGGCCCCAGCGCGGGTGATCCTTGCGCCACTGGCAGCGTATTCCGCTCCGGCGCCAGCGCCGCTCAAGTCGCGGCGCTCTGCCAGGCGCAAGGTATCCCGGCAGCGCTGTACCCGACCTATACTTACGGCGTCGATTCGGTGCACGGCACCTCCGGCGGGAACCCCAAGCTCACGCCGGAGACCGCCAACACCTATTCCGTCGGCACCGTCTGGAGCCCGCATTTCGATTCTGAGCTCATGCGGAAATTCCAGGTGTCCGTGGACTACTATCACATCAGCATCTCGAATGCGGTTGGTTCGCTTTCCCTGACCGATATCCTGCCGCGGTGTTTCAATTCCGACGGAATCAGCAACCCCACCTTCTCCGCCGCGAACATCTACTGCCAGCAAATCGCGCGCGATCACAATACCGGCGACATCGTCCTGGGCCATGAGGGGCTGCTGAATCTCGCCAGCTACAAGACGGACGGCGTGGACACGGAGATCGATTGGGGCTTCGGACTCGGCGCGCTGGGCCTATCGGACAATGCGGGCGCCGTTCGGTTGAACTCGCTGATCACCTACACCCACACGTTCAAGGTATCGTCGCTCCCCGGCTCGCCGGTTCTCGACTATGCCGGCAGCATCGGCAACTCCGAAGTGAGTCCTGAAATGGCCCATCCGCATTGGAAGGCGAATACCGCCTTCGGATACTCGATCGGACCCGTGTCGGCCGCGGTGCACTGGCGCTATATCGCGGCGATGAAGCATCAGGACCTGGTCGTGGACCCCACCGCCACCACGCCCGGGGTGGGAACGTACAATTACTTCGATCTCGATGCGCACTGGAACGTCATCGAGCACCTCGAGCTCACGGCGGGCCTCACGAACATCGGCGACAAGGCGCCTCCGTTCGTGAGCGGCCAGCCGCTGACCACCGACACGGCGACCTACGACATCATCGGTCGAACCTACTTCGTCGGGTTCAAGGCGAAGTTTTAAGGCCCTCCCCCTCGTGCCCTGCCACGAGGGGATCCTTCCTCCCCAGCAGATGCTGACTTCCCTACAACGCAAGGAGAAGCTGAAGACGGTATTCCGCGTCGCCAGCGGAAATTTTCTTGAGATGTACGATTTCATGGTGTTCGGCTATTTCAGCGCCGCCATCGGTCGCGCCTATTTTCCCGCCAGCAGCGAATTCGCTTCGTTGATGTTTTCGATGACGACGTTTGCCGTGGGCTTCATGGTGCGCCCGCTGGGCGCGATATTCCTCGGCGCCTACATCGATCACATCGGACGGCGGAAGGGCCTGCTGGTGACTCTGGGGCTGATGTCGGTTGGGACGCTGACCATTGCGCTGGTACCCGGTTACGAGACTATTGGCCTGTTCGCGCCCATCGTCGTGGTACTGGGCCGGCTATGCCAGGGCTTCTCGGCCGGCGTGGAGTTGGGCGGCGTCTCGGTCTATCTCTCCGAGATTGCCACGCCGGGACACAAGGGTTTTTACGTCTCCTGGCAGTCCGGCAGCCAGCAGGTGGCGGTGGCGTTCGCCGGCGTACTGGGCTACGCGCTGTCCAGCTGGATGCCCGTTCAGGCACTTGAGGCCTGGGGCTGGCGCATTCCGTTGATCGTCGGTTGCCTGATCATTCCCTTCATTTACATGATCCGACGCACTCTCCAGGAGACCGAGGAATTCGCTGCGCGAAAGCATCATCCGAGCCCGGGAGAAATCTACGCCAGCATGCTGACGCATTGGCGAATCATATGCACCGGCGTCGCCATGGTGCTGATGACCACGGTCTCCTTTTACACGATCACTGCCTATACCCCGACATTCGGCAAGAACATACTCAACCTGGGGCAGAGCGATGCGCTTCTGGTCACCCTCTGCGTGGGGGTATCGAATCTGATCTGGCTGCCGCTCATGGGATCCCTGTCGGATCGAATCGGCCGGCGGCCGCTGCTGTTCTTCTTCGCAGGCGTTGCAATACTGACGGCTTATCCCGCAATGGCGTGGCTCGTGGATCAGCCGACTTTCGGCAAATTGTTGGCCGTCGAGCTTTGGTTGTCCTTCATCTACGCCGGCTACAACGGCGCGATGGTCGTCCATTTGACCGAAATCGTGCCGGTCGCCGTCCGCACCGCCGGCTTCTCGCTGGCCTACAGTCTGGCGACGACGATCGGCGGCTCGACGCCGGTGATCGTGACCTATTTGATCCACGAAACCGGCAATCGGGCGGTGCCGGGAGCGTGGCTGTCGGTAGCCGCCGCCGTCGCGTTTCTTGGCGCATGGATAAGTCGACGAGACGCATCGGGCGGCTGATGTAACTACGCAGCCCGCTCGCGGTGGTCGGCGCGGGCGGTCCGCTTCGCTGCCTATTCCCCGGGCGGTATGGTCCCGGCATAGAACGTTGAGGCCCGGACGGCCTTGACAAACGCGGCCGCACGGCCAGCTCGGCTACTTGTTCAGCGCAGGTCTCGTTGGCATGGCGATCGGCTCGTTGACAGTCGCGCCATGGGCGGATCGGTTCGGGCGGCGCCCGATCGTGCTGCTGTCCGTCGCGATCGCAGGGCTTGGCATGGTCGGCTCGGCCGCTGCGCCCGGGTTTGCGCAACTGCTCGCGCTACGCGTCTTCACCGGCATCGGTATTACAGGCGCTAGTGGAAGTTCCGCGAAGCAACCGTCAAGTCGCCGAGCAACGCCGAGAGATCGGTCAAGCGATGCGCGATCACGTGCAACACATCCCCCTCGCGCTGCAATTTCCCG
>Ga0179587_10000283_pt1 | contig 21550 bp, 18 predicted proteins | sample CZODoug2_1_08_16_FD_185932 | JGI IMG/M metagenome (GOLD analysis project Ga0179587, IMG submission 185932) | Vadose zone soil fungal communities from Angelo Coast Range Reserve, California, USA - CZODoug2_1_08_16fungal | ecosystem: Environmental > Terrestrial > Soil > Vadose zone | place: USA...
ATGGGTCCTAGATTTCCAGTTGGCGTGGGTCTGGCTGCCGTAGGGATCGCCGAAGGCGATATGCACACCCGGGAATTTTTCATCTTGCAGCAGAATACCGATCATCGCGGATAAGCCCAGGTTGGTGCCAAACGCAAGCTCGCCCACCCGGTCGCTGTTTTCGTCGGTGTGGCAGTAATCCCAGAATTCCCGCTCCAAATCCTTGCGGGCACAGGTGACCCCGATGAGCCGCGCGCCCTGGATCTCCAGCATCAACGGGGTGGCCTGCAGGTCGCCATATTTTCCGTTGAAGTGATCGCCGGCCGTCGCGTCGCAAACAAAAGTGCCGTCCACCGTCGCCGGCGTGGTGAAAACTTCGCCGGCCGGAAGGTTCGACCAGTAGCGTGGGCTGATGAGCCCGCTGGTCTTCACCCAGTCGAGGCCGCGGTCGAAATGCGCAGCAATCTTCGTCCCTGCTTCGGTCTTTACCGTGAGGGTTTCAGCGCGAAGCATGCGCGCGCGCAACTTTTCACTCAGTTGATCCACCAGGCGATAATCCGCGCGCATGCCCTGCTGCATGATCTCGGGCGTGACACCGACCATGTGCGCGTAACGAATCTGGCGGCGCTCGACCACTCTTACGATGGCCATACGCGCAGCCAGTTCACCCGGCTGAGGCGTCATGCACAGCACGCCGACATCCGCCGTTTCCAGCTCGTCGAGGACACTCTCGGGCGCAGCCTTCATCGGCCGCGGTCCAAACTCTTCCAGAAGCAAGCCGGTATAGGGGGCGCGCCGCTCGTCCAGAGCGGCGGCGATGCTGGCGGCCACGGCCCGGCTGGCTTCATCGGCAATCAAGGCCACGTGTTCACCGGGGCGCACGCCCAGGCATGTTTCCACGGCGTTGCGCGCGCCGGGCATCAATTCCTCTTGTGGGGAACCGAATTTCATCCAGTTAATTCTACTTGAATTGCGCGGATTTTCTAGCGCCAGCCTGCCCGTGGGTCTTTATCTTTCACCTGGCCGTTCGGCCGGTACATGGACGGAAGATGCGCCCAGGCAAGCTCATCAATATCCCTGGGTGGCCCGCTGGCCATGTGGGGACACGCGGAACGCCGGAACCTGCCCGCCACCGCTGGTTACGTTGGCCAGGCCCGTGGCGCTGAGGCGAGTGAGAAAGCCACAAAGTTTTCCGCGGAACAAGTACGGAGCGAAATCCACCAGCATGTCGCGGTAATCGACTTTGCCGCGGTCCGCAATGTAAGGGAAGACTTCGCGGCGGATGGGAATACGTTCCTGGGCGATCCACGCGCCGTTCTTTGAGGAAAGTGCAAGCTCGATCGCCGCGTCCCAGGCGGCCTCCTCGGTTTCCCAGCCGAGGGTCACACCGGCCCCGCCATATTCATCACTGGGCTTAAGCACCATGTTTTCGCGCTCTTTACGAATGAAGGCGAGCAATTCGATGGGCTGGCCGTAATGTGCCGTCTTGACGTCCGCGACGACGCGGGTCCAGGGAATATGCCGGCGAATCAGTTCGCGCTCGCCGTGCGAGAAGAGCGCGCCGTTTTGCTCGTCGGTCAGCACGGCGAAAAACGCCTTCACATGCGGAATCTTGCAGCGGAAGCTATTGGCCACACACACGGCGTTCGCCGCGTAAGCCTTGACCAGCGCGGAACACTCGGCAGGCTTGGCCACGATGTCATTGATGAGCACACGGCGGTAGACGAGATCGATCTTCTTGTCCTGTGCTACCAGCGATTTGCCGTCCCACTCCAGTTGGCGCGGATCGGCAATGAGCGTGGGGATGCCCATTTTCTCGAAGCGTTGCTGGAGGATTTCGAACTCGCTCACGGTCGGCACGTCTTCCCAGTCCACGATGGCAATCTGCGGCTTGGTGGACGATCCTCCCCAGTCCAGGTAGCTCATCACCAGAGCGTCGAGGAGCTTGGCGCTGAGAGGGTAAGAGTGAACTTCATACGCTTGCGCAAACTTATTCATCATCGGGAGCTCGCGGAAGATCTCCGCAAGCACTTCCGCGTAGCCTGCACCCGCCGGCGATTCGCCGTTGTATTCCGCAAATTTCAGCGAGTCGGGAAGCAAAAACGCATCCAGGCGCGAGGCCGTGCTGGCCCGCCCGTATCCCGTGGGAATCCGAACAAGACGTTCCTCTTCCTCCCGCAGATGGAACTGCGCAAAGAGATTCTTGTCGTCGAGCGCTGTGCTGGTGATGCGCTCGCCGAGATCCGCGATGGTCTCCGCCACGGTTCTCACGCGCTCTTCGTCTTCAGGGGAAAGAAAAAACGGGCGCAGAAAAGGGCAATGAACGCGATTGCCAAAGGTAAGCTTCGCTCCGCGCATGCGCTTGACCAAATCTTCCGGGAGCGCAGGCAAACGCACAAGCGTAGTTTTCAAAATGGCGTGCCATTCCTCAATGGGAGACCGAGGCAGTATCCGAGGTGTTGGAGCGCTGGTCATTCGATCACGATCCCCTTACCGACCCCGCCGGAGCGGCCGCAGACCTCTGCCCGGCCGAGGTGCTCTTTGGCGCTCCCGTGAATCCCGCGGCTGCTCCGATGCCGAGCATCTCTTCCCAACTTGGCCAGGGACTCGAAGCCTTGCCGTTGAGGGCGCGGTCGATCACCAGCCGGGCCATTTTTTCCACCACATGTTCGAAATAGAATTCCGTGATGCGGTCGCGCTCGAAATCAGGCGCGGGATTCAGAAAGTCGATGGCGTAGGGCACCCCGCCTCGGACGGCAAACTCGATGGTGTTCATTTCGTAGCCCAGCGCTTGGTTGATCGTCTGCGCATCTTTCACCACGCGCGCGCCGAGCTCCGGCGTCAGATATTGATGGTCGACCAGGTATTTGCGTTCCTGGGGGTCATAGTGGACAGGGACGATGTCCGTTTTGCCGAAAGTGAAGCATCGCACATACTGATTGAAATCAATGAATTCCTGAAGGGTCATGCAGTACGGCGAAGTCTGGTCGTACGCGGCAAGGAGTTCCTCTTTGTTGTTCACTTTGTAGACGTGCTTCCAGCCGCCACCCGAAAAAGGCTTTAAGATGGCGGGCCGTCCGACGTAATCGAGCAGCCCGTCCCAGTCCACGGGATATTCCAGGTTGTGGAGCGATTCGGCGGTGATATCCACGCTGCTCGGATAACCCTTCTGCGGCAGGAGCACGGTCTTGGGGATGGCGATTCCCAGCTTGGAGGCCATCGAGTAGTTGAAATATTTGTCGTCGGCGGTCCACCAGAACGGATTGTTGATGACGTAGGTTCCCTGAAGAACGGCGTGCTTCAAATAGCCGCGGTAATACTCGACTTCATGCGAGATGCGGTCGACGATGACGCTATATCGTGCGGGCTCGCCCATGCGCGTGCCGCCCAGCTTCACCATTTCGGCAGTCACGCCGTCCCTGGCGCCGAGCTTCTTGACGCGCTCGATAAAAGCGGGAGGAAAGCTGTATTCCCGCCCGCAGAGAAGGCCAACCGTTTTCATGTTCGTGCTCCTGTCAGGAACGGCTTCGCTTTTCGATGGCCGTCAATTCACCGCATGTGCTGAGGAAGGGCGCGGCTCGGTGACGCCGCCGCGCGTTTCGGCAACCAGATGCCGGACCACTGCTTGCAAATCGCCGCTCTCCTGATATACGCGCAACTGTCGGTCCGCGCTGGTGCCTTCTTTCAAGATCGTGTGCGTGTATTCGACGGCGCTGCGGCTGCCCAGATCATCGACGACGTCATCCACAAATTCCAGCAATTCGGGAACCAGCTGGCGCATGGGCACTTCGACTTCCTTGCCGAAGTCGATGAGTTTTCCATCAATGCCGTATCGCGCCGCGCGCCACTTGTTCTCCTCGATCAGCGCGCGGCGGTACAGCCGCCAGCTCATGTTGGCCTGGTAGAGGCGGTGCAGCTTCACAATGATAGCCTGGGTCAGCGCCGCGATGGCCACGGCCTCCTCGACTCGCGTCGAGACATCGAACAAGCGGAATTCCAGCGTGCCGAAGGTGGGGTGCGGGCGGACGTCCCACCAAATCTTCTTGCCGTTGTCGATGGAGTTCAACTTCACGAGCAGGTTTACGAAATCTTCGTAGGCGCTCCAGGATTCGAACTGCTCCGGTAGGCCAGTCCTCGGGAACCGGCGAAACACTGTGGTGCGGAACGACTTGAGCCCCGTATTTCTGCCCATCCAAAAGGGTGAACTGGTGGAAAGCGCGAGGAGGTGTGGCAGGAAATAGCTTACGCCGTTCATCATATCGATGGTCGTCTGTTTGTCCGGCATGGCCACGTGCACGTGCATGCCGAAGATGAGCAGCGAGCGCGCCAGCTGGCCCATCTCCTCGACGATATGCTGATAGCGTTCGCCGGGAGAGATGACCTGGTCGATCCAGCTCGAAAAGGGGTGCGTGCCCGCCGCTGCCACCTGAAGTCCGGCGCGTTCGGCAGCGGCGACGAGTTCACCGCGCGTGCGGTGCATTTCAATGCGCAGGTCGCCGACGTTCTCGCAGATGCGCGTGCCGGTCTCTACGATGGACTGGTGCAGCTCGTGCTTCACCTGCTCGGCGATGTCCGGGGAAGCCGCGGAGACCAGCTGGCTGACGTGCGAACGCAATTCGCAGGTCGCAGGATCAATGATTTGGAATTCTTCTTCGACGCCGATGGTGAAGCGGTGAGCCATGGGATGGCCCTCCGGGTCTCTTGGTCTCGTTTGGGGACTCCGAGTTAGATATCATACCGCGTCGCGCCTTGAAAATGCACGCCTCCGCAGTTTGGCAGCGCCGTCCTGGGTGTCGGTGACTTGCTGTGGCCCGGAGGCGTTCGTGGCGAGCCACGGCACATGCCCTTCGATTCGCGGGGGAGAAACAAGCCAGAAGCTCTTTCCCGACTCGACGCCCATGGGGATAGGCAGTTTTTGATGGAATGTAGTTGCGGTTGAAGGAACCGAAAAAAAGTGGGACAGATAGGTCTATCCGTCCCACGCGAAGCATTCCCTGGTTCGATCGATTGTTCAGTTGCTGCTTTACGCCGCGCCCATCGCCCGGCGCTGCTGAAAGCATTCTCGGCAAAACACCGGCCGGCCTTGTGTGGGACGGAAGGGAACGGTGGTCTCCTTCCCGCACTGCGAGCAATTCGTCTTGGTTTCCGAGCGCATCGACGAGGCGTGTCCGCCCCCGCCGCCTCCCCCGCCCCCTCCCCCCTCGGCCCGCTTGGCCTTGCAGTTCTTGCAGCGCTTCGGCTCGTTCTTGAAGCCCTTGTCGGCGAAAAACATCTGTTCGCCCGCGGTAAAAACGAATTCAGCTCCGCACTCCGAACACTTCAGCACCTTGTCGTGGTATTCCATGAGCCGCTCTCCCCTGGTCCCGTGCCGAGCAGGGATTGGGCGGACTTTGTACCTGAGAGCCAAGATGCTTGAGGAGACCAGTATCCGGGGGACGCCGGGCGCGGATCCCTTGGGCCTGCGGGCACGAAGCTGAAACACGAACCCAAACACTCTGCCTTACGGGGGCCTGATTCTCGGAAGTGCGGCGCCGAGCCGCGTGGAAAACGGAAGGGCGATCCCGGTCGAACCGGGACCGCCCAAAATCTTAATCCGCTTCCCGCCGCTGCTTCTTGCGCAGTCGCTTCCGCGAAAGCGCTTCCTTGGCCCGGCGCTTCTCGCCGGGTTTCATGTAGAAACTATGCTTCTTGATTTCCTTGATGATGTCTTCCTGTTGCACCTTGCGCTTAAAACGCCGCAGGGCATTTTCCAGAGATTCACTCTCTTGGATGATGACTTCAGCCACGCTATTAATTCACCCCCAATCCGGTTCGGATTGGCATCTTGCGGCGCCTCTCGCAGGCCAAACTGCTGCCGGCCGTGTGTTGCTGCGGGCACCGCCCCTGGTGCTGATTATCTCATGTATTGTCCGCTTCGCGGGTGCACCCTGAAAGGTAGCTGGCCTCTTCTAATCAATTCCCGCCATGCAAGTCAAGGAATCTTTGCATTTTTTTCTGACCGCCCGCCGGGGTACTGAACCCACCCCATAACCAGCTGTATACGCTATTGACGCAAGGATAATCGGGAGCCGTTGTGAAAGGACGGGGGTCGGGATGCTCCTCGGCGAGCCTTCGGTACCTGCCTGGGGGCCCCTCACCGGCTTCGGTTGTCTTTTTCCCTGTTTCTGTTGTTAGAATGAGCGCTTCTCTATCCGCGCCGCAGGGGGCAACCAATGTCCGATATGCGGGATGCCATCGTAGTACTCCTTGCCGGAGGCCAAGGGGAACGCCTATGGCCGCTTACTCGCGACCGCGCCAAACCTGCCGTGCCTTTCGGCGCTCTCTATCGCATCATCGACATCACCCTCTCCAACTGCATCAATTCGAATCTCCGCCGCATCTTCATCCTCACCCAGTACAAAGCCCTTAGCTTGAACCGCCACATCCGCGCCGGCTGGTCGCCCCTGGCCGGCCTCGGCGATTATATCGAAGTCCTCCCGCCGCAGATGCGCGTCTCGCAGCAGTGGTATCAAGGCACGGCCGACGCGGTCTACCAGAACATCTACTCCATTGGCAGCGAGCGTTCGAAATTCGTCTTCATCCTTTCCGGCGATCATATTTACAAGATGAACTACGCGAAGATGCTTCAGCAGCACCTTGACTCCGGAGCGGAGGTCACCGTCGCCACCATTCAAATTCCTGCCGAACAAGCGGCGCGGCAGTTTGGGGTCATCGAAGTCGACCAACACTGGCGCATTGTCGGCTTCGAGGAGAAGCCCGCGGAGCCAAAACAGTCCCCGCACCATCCCGGGCATTGCAACGCCTCCATGGGCATCTACATCTTCAACACTCAGCTGATGATCCCCATCCTGCTGGCCGATTCCGAGGCTCCCAAGTCGCACCACGACTTTGGCAAGGACATCCTTCCGCGCATCATTTCGAAGCATCGCGTCTTTGCCTACAACTTCGTCGATGAAAACAGCAAGGATGCTCTGTATTGGCGCGACGTGGGCACGCTGGACGCCTACTACGACGCCAACATGGATCTGGTCAGCGTGTCGCCGGTCTTCAACCTGTACGACAGTGCCTGGCCGCTGCGTACCTGGCAGCACCAGTACCCCCCGGCAAAGTTTGTCTTCGCCGATCCGGAGCGCATGGGCGTGGCGCTCGATTCCATCGTTGCTGGTGGCTCGGTTATTTCCGGCGGTCACGTACAAACATCCGTGATCGGCAACGACGTGCGCGTCAACAGCTACTCGGAGGTTTCCGCATCCATCATCTATAATCACGTGAACATCGGCCGCCATTCGCGCATCCGTCGCGCCATCATCGACCGTCACGTCAGCCTTCCCGAGCGCACCGAGATTGGCTATGACCTCGAAGCCGACAAACGCCGCTTCCACGTCACCGATTCCGGCATCGTCGTCGTCGTTCGCCAGGAATCCCTCATCGAGGAACCCGAATCGGCTTAGAGCCAACCGCTCCACCATACTTTTCAATCTTCATTCATTTCTCCGTGCCGCTGTGACTCCCTGGCAATCTTCTGTAAAATCATCGATTCGTATCTAGTCCGAGGAGACCAGACCAACATGTCCACCAAGATCGCCAGAGTCCACGCCCGCCAAGTCATCGATTCCCGCGGCAATCCTACCGTCGAAGCCGATGTCCTTCTGGATGGCGGCGCACTTGGCCGAGCAGCGGTGCCTTCCGGCGCTTCCACTGGCGAGCACGAAGCCCTCGAATTGCGTGATGGTGACCAATCAAAATATCTCGGAAAGGGGGTGCTCAAGGCGGTTGCCAATGCCAACACCGAAATCGCCAAATCCATTGTCAGTCTCGACGCCGCCGACCAGCGGGCGCTCGACCACAGGATGATTTCGCTCGACGGTACTCCGACCAAATCACGGCTTGGGGCCAACGCCATTCTGGCCGTCTCCATGGCCGTCGCGCGCGCCGCTGCCATGGCCCTCAAACAGCCGCTCTACAAATATCTTTCGCGCTATTCCACGGATCCGTCCGCGAATCTGCTCCCTTGTCCGATGATGAACATTCTCAATGGCGGAGCGCATGCCGACAGTTCCGTCGACTTTCAGGAATTCATGGTTATGCCCGTGGGCGCCGCGAGCTTCTCGGAAGCGTTACGCTGGGGAGTGGAAGTCTTCCACGCTTTGAAGACCGCTCTGAAGAAGCATGGCTATTCGACAGCCGTCGGCGACGAAGGCGGCTTTGCCCCTAGCTGCAAATCGAACGAAGAGGCGATTCAAATCGTTCTGGAAGCCATCGCTGCCGCCGGTTACAAGCCAGGCCAGCAAGTGAGCATCGCTCTCGATCCCGCCTCCAGCGAGTTCTACGACAAAGCCAGCAGCAACTACGTTTTCAAGAAGTCGGACAAGTCCATACACGCTTCCGCGCAAATGGTCGCGTACTGGACGAACTGGGTGGAAAAGTACCCCATCGTTTCCGTCGAGGATGGCATGGCCGAGGACGACTGGGCCGGCTGGAAATCCCTGACCGAGAGCATTGGCAACAAGTCCTCCAAAAGGAAAATCCAGCTTGTCGGCGACGACCTCTTCGTCACGAACACCGAGCGCCTGTCCCGCGGCATCAAGGAAGGCATCGCCAACGCCATTCTCATCAAGCTCAACCAGATCGGCAGCGTCACCGAAACTATCGAGGCCATCGAACTTGCCCGCAAAGCAGGCTACAACTCGATCATCTCTCATCGTTCCGGAGAAACCGAGGATACCTTCATCGCCGATCTGGCCGTCGCCACCGCCGCCGGGCAGATCAAAACCGGCTCGGCCAGCCGCACCGATCGTATCGCCAAGTACAACCAACTCCTGCGCATCGAGGAGGAACTAGGCTCCGCCGCCCGCTTCCATGGCAAAGCCGCCCTCGGCTAGCCACACGGACGCTGAAAATTTTGACGGCTAGATTGGTGTTCCCGACGGTTGTGAAGCCAATCGTCCGGAGTACACCGGGGTGTTCAGTGATGCAGAGTCCCTGCGCTTGGCTTCTCCACAGGGGATGAAAATCTATTCCATTTCCGAATCGAGATTGTGCCGCCACTCTGCCGCTTTGTCTTTACCAACGCGGATGAAGACGGAAATGCATACTCTGGAGATGGTAGCCAAGATTGAGCTAAGGTGTAATTACAACTCGAGGATGGCGCGCAGTCCATCTTCAGCAGACCTCAGTTGTTGCGCGCTGATACCGGCCCGAAATAACGGTAGTGGCCTGTGATTTTCCAGCTTAACAAGACATCTTCGATTTTTGGCCCACGCCCGATGTTGTGTTCGATCATGTACCGTCCGCTGGCCAGCGATTTTTGATCCACCACCATGCCAATGTGTGGCACCGCCCCGCCCAGGTCCCAAGTGACCAGGTCGCCCGGCGCGTACTCCTCGGCGCGCTCGGTAATCGCCAGCGTTTCTCCCTTGCGGCTGAAAAAGACCATCAAGTTCGCCACGCGTCGGTGATCGATATTCGCATCTGGGCGCTTTGGGGGCCTCGCCCCTCTGCGCGGATACTCCGAAAAATTCTTCTTCATGTCCTCGTACACCTCTTTTTGCAAATCGACTCCCACGGCTCGGTACGCCCGGATCACTTCATCTGTGCAAACACCCGTATCCGCGGGAACGTCGCCACCGGGATAGGGAATCCGCACATACGCCGGATCGTAGCGCACCACGTGTTGCGTTCTCTCCACCGCGGCTTTGACCAGCTTGCGCGAGAACTCCTGCCGCGCCGACAACTCCCCGGGCTTCGCTTGCGCCGCCGATGCGGCGGCGGTCATCACCAGGAATGCCGAAAGCGCAGCGCACCGCACGAACCATCCTTCTTGTTTCATGGACCTTTGCATTTGTTTAGATTCTAGCTGCACCGACAGACCTGTCCTGGCTGGTCATTGCCACCCAGCGGTTGTCTGCCCTTGAGCAATGGATTATGGCGTTCGATAGCAGAATCCTCTCTCTCGGGAGAAATGCGCGTTAGAATGCAGCTGCGCGTATGGGCGAACCCGCCAAATCTCTCTCTCCATCGGATGCCCTGCGCTTCCGCCCGGCAGATCTTGGCGATGTCGACGCCCTGGTCCGCCTGATCAACTCCGCTTTCCGCGTCGAGCAACCCTTCATCGAAGGCGACCGCACGAACCCTGACGGCATCCGCGCCTACATGGCAAGAGGCAAATTCCTGCTTGCCGAAGACTGTTCCGCCCTGGCCGGCTGCGTTTTTGTCGAACTGCGCGGTGACCGTGGCTACCTCGGCCTGCTCGGTGTAGACGCATCGCGCCAGGGCACCGGCTTGGGCCGCAAGCTAATGGATGCCGCCGAGAATTTCTTCCGCGAAGCCGGCTGTATTTCGATCGACCTCCGTGTTATCAGCGCGCGCACGCCCCTTCCCGCTTTTTATCGCCACCTCGGTTACGTCGAGACCGGCAGCGCTCCTTTCGCTCCGGACGTGCCCGCCAAAGTTCCCTGCTACTACATCCTCATGTCCAAAACGATCGGCTGAACAAACAGTAGGACATTGAAAAGAAACGCTTGCTTTGGTTCTTGCCCGGGTTCGTCCGAAAGTAGGTGTCTTGTTGCCTGCCCAAGTCGAACGTCTTACGTCGCTCGCTCCGAAGTCTTCTTCGCCGCTCCATGGAAACAATCTAAGTTCTGTTCGAATCTCCCTTCTGCGAAATCTGTGAGCAACTCTTAGAATGCATGGAAGTGTTCCTTCTAAGCAGGAGCTTACAGTTAAGGAAAGACATTGGGGAAGGGTGTTGGGATTCCCTCATTTTCAATCTTTCCAACTTCAGGCAAAATACGGGCTCCACTTCAGGGGGAATGCATGAACCGCCACGCTCTTCTCGCGATCCTTTCTTTTGCCGGTCTCTCGCTCGCGCCTCTCGGCAACCATGTCGCTGCCGACGAGCAGCCTCTGTTCGGCTACTCTGCCGAATCTTCTCGGGCGGAGCGCCAGTGGGAAGAGAAACTCCGCGCCATCCCCAGCACGGACAATCTCCGCTCTTATATGCAGCGTCTCTCGGCGCGCCCGCACCACGTCGGCTCTCCCTATGACAAAGAGAACGCCGAATGGATCGCCGCAAAATTCAAGGAGTTCGGTCTCGATACGCATATCGAGCAGTTCGACGTTCTCTTTCCAACGCCCAAGGAACGCGTCGTTGAGCTTGTCGAAGGCGGCCCGACGTTTGTCGCCAAGCTCCAGGAACCCGCTCTTCCCGAGGACCTCACCTCAAACCAGCAATCCGAGCAGCTTCCCACCTATAACGCTTACTCGATCGACGGCGACGTGACCGCTCCGCTGGTCTACGTCAACTACGGAATCCCCGAGGACTACGAACAGCTCGACCGTATGGGTATTTCCGTGAAGGGGAAGATTGTCATCGCGCGCTACTACCATTCCTGGCGCGGGATCAAGCCCAAGGTTGCCGCCGAACATGGCGCTATTGGCTGCCTGATTTACTCCGACCCGCACGAGGACGGATTTGTCCCGGGAGACACGTTCCCTTCCGGGGCCTACCGCCCGCCGGATGGCGTCCAGCGCGGCAGCGTCGCGGACATGCCGTTTTATCCCGGGGATCCGCTCACTCCGGGCGTGGGAGCCACCAAGGACGCCAAGCGGCTGAAGGTGGAAGAAGCACCCACGATCACCAAGATTCCCGTGCTGCCGATATCTTATTCCGACGCCCAGCCGCTGCTTGCCGCGCTGAGTGGGCGAGTGGCTCCGGAAGGATGGCGCGGGGGCCTTAGCGTCACCTATCACCTCGGCCCAGGCCCGGCGAAGGTTCACCTCAAAGTGAAATCCAACTGGGATATCAAGCCGCTCTACGACGTCATCGGGAAAATTCCTGGCTCCACTTTCCCCGATGAGTGGGTGATTCGCGGCAACCATCACGATGCCTGGGTGAACGGCGCAGAGGATCCCATCTCCGGACAGATTGCCATCCTGGAAGAAGCGCGGTCTCTCGGCGAGCTGGTCAAGTCCGGCTGGAAGCCGAAGCGCACCATCATCTATTGCGCGTGGGACGGAGAAGAACCCGGACTGCTGGGCTCGACCGAGTGGGCCGAGCAGCACTATGACGAATTGCGTGCCCACGGCGTCGCGTACATCAATTCTGACGCCAATGGCCGCGGTTATCTCGGTATCGAAGGCTCGCACACGCTTGAAAAATTCAGCAACGATATCGCCCGCGACATATCCGACCCGGAAACAAAGCTAAGTGCGTGGAAGCGCCTGCAACTGCGAGAAATTTCCAATGCCAAAACCCCGGAGCAGCGCGAAGAAATTCGCAAGCGCGCCGATCTTCGTGTCCCCGCGCTGGGCTCCGGCTCAGACTACACCGCGTTTCTTCAGCACGACGGTGTGGCCTCCCTCAACATCGGGTTCGGCGGTGAAGATGGCGGCGGCATCTACCACTCCATTTACGATGATTTCTATTGGTTCACGCACTTTAGCGACACGGATTTCGTGTATGGCCGCGCCCTCGCCGAGACCGGCGGCACGGCCATGATGCGCCTGGCGGACGCGGATTTGCTTCCTTTCGAGTTCGGCGATTTTGCGGACACCGTACAGACCTACTTGAAGGAACTGAAAACTCTTTCGCAAAAGATGCAGGACGACATTCGTGAACGCAACAAGGAAATCCAAGAAGGCGTTTTCAAGGCCACCAATGACCCCAAGCAGCCTCTTGTGCCGCCTTCCCCGGAAGTGGTTCCGCCGCACCTGAATTTCGCGCCCTTCGAGAACGCCGTGGATATGCTCACGCGCAGTGCGGAGGAGTATCGCAAGGCAGTCGAGCAGGCCAATTCGAGCGGCGGAGCAATGCTGGGGTCCGCGTCGCTCGCCGAAGTCAACAAATTGCTCATCGATAGTGAGCGCAAACTCACGACCGCCGAGGGCCTTCCCAATCGCCCCTGGTTCAAACACCAGCTTTACGCCCCGGGTTTCTATACCGGCTACGCCGCGAAAACCGTACCCGCCGTTCGCGAAGCCATCGAACAAAAACAATGGAAGCAGGCCGACGAGAGGATTGTTGTTGTCGCGCGTGTCTTGCAGGATGAAGCCCAGCTCATTTCCACCGCGGCCCAAAAACTGTCGGCCGCGAAGTGAAGGTCTCCTGGTGACGCGCCAAGCAAAAATTATCCCGCGCGTGTGCCGTTCGGCACGGCGCGCTCCGGCATGGAGAGAACCGGCGTGACCCCGTCCGCATAGCCGATGTCAAACAACATGCCCGCGGATACCTCGCCCGCCATCTGACGAGGTTCGAGGTTTACAACAAACAGCGCCTGGCGCCCTTCGATTTCGCGCGGGTTTTCGCGCTCTTTCTTGATGCCCGCGAGAATGGTCCGCGAATGGTCGCCAAAATCCACGGTCAGCTTCATGAGTTTTTCCGAGCGCGGGATTTCCTCCACGCGCTCGATGGTGCCGACGCGAATGTCCAGCGCTTCGAGCGCCGTGATTCCGACGATAGGTTTGATGGGTGCGGGAGTGAATTCAGCCATGGCTCACCGCCGATAGTGTGCCGCGTAGTCGGGAGTAGGAATAGATGGATCGCACTTCTCGTCGCGGATCGGTGTGCCCGGCGTGAGATGAAGAGGGATTACACCGGCCCAGACCGGCAGGGCGTAGTCCGGGGCGTCGTCCTCCGGCGGGCCGACGCGAATTTTCGCCGATACTTCCGTGAGCGGCAAGCAAAGGATGCTCGTGGCTTTTAGTTCTTTTTCATTTGGCTGGCGGGCATCGTTCCAGCGCCCGGGGATTATTTTTTCCGTGAAAGCATGCAGTGCTTCGAGCTTGTCTTCCGGCTGTTCGACGAGGGTGGCTTTGCCGAGGGCCACGACGGAGCGGTAATTCATGGAATGGTTAAAGACCGAGCGGGCCAGCACCAAGCCATCGGTAAGAGTTACCGTGACGCAGACAGGAATCCCATCGCTTGTATTGCGCAGCATGCGGCTCGCCGCGGAACCGTGAAAATAAATCGCGTCGGCGATGCGCGCGAACAATGTGGGAATCACATAGGGTTGGACATCAACAGCGAATCCTACGTGGCACACGTAACCTTCGTCGAGGATCTTGTAAATCGATTCGCGGTCGTACGCGCCGCGATGGGATTCGCGCACGACCCGCGTGCGCTCGGTTGGCGGGACGGTTTCGGGCACGGCACCCCTCTTCTTTCCGAGAAGCATGGCGCGGAGCCGGCCGCTTCGCGGCTGCCCATTTGATTTATAGCCGGCGCCAAAGCGGCATGAGTGAGGAACAACTGCAGATATGCTACCACGCCCTACGGGAACACCGCGCTTTGCCAGGCACCGGTTGGTCAAGAAGGGGCTTCCCATTGGGGGTGTCTTTAACGAAAGAGAATTGCGGTACGGTTCGAATCACGCACGTGGGCCCCGGAAAAGGCGGGGCGCGCTGAAGCGCGCCCTACAATGGCCACGGAACGTATGAGAAACTAGCGGCTCGGAGAATGCGGCCACACTTTGGCGGCCCATAAAAAAGATGAGCACACCAGTGATGCACGGAACGGGGACCAACACATTTGATATTGCCTGGGTGAGGGAACAATTTCCTTCACTAAAACTGCAGGTGAACGGGCATGCGGCAGCGTTTTTGGATGGGCCGGCGGGGACGCAGGTGCCCAAGCAAGTGATGGACGCGGTTCAGAATTATTTCTTGACTGCCAACGCGAATACCAATGGCGCATTTCTGACCAGCCGGCGAACCGATGAAATGATCCTGTCGGCACGCGCGGCGATGGCGGATTTTTTCAATTGCGACCGCGATGAAGTTGTTTTCGGGCAGAACATGACCACCATCACGTTTGCGCTGGCGCGAGCGATTGGCAGGGAACTGAAATCTGGCGACGAGATTGTGGTGACCACACTGGACCATGATGCCAACGTCGCGCCGTGGCGGGCGCTGGAAGAAAAAGGCGTGGTGATCCGGCAGGTGGATATCCGCGAAAGCGATTGCACGCTGGATATGGAAAATCTGCGACACAAACTTTCGGCCAAGACCAAGCTCGTCGCCGTTGGATATGCGTCGAACATAGTGGGAACGATCAATCCGGTTGCGGAGATTACTAAACTGGCGCATGCGGCCGGGGCGCTGATGTTTGTCGATGCGGTGCACTATGCACCGCACGGGCTGATCGACGTGAAGGCCCTGGATTGCGATTTTCTGGCGTGCTCGCCGTACAAATTCTTCGGGCCACACATGGGAACGCTGTACGGAAAGCGCGATCATCTGGAAAAGTTTAAGCCTTACAAGGTGCGGCCGGCGACCAACACTCCACCGGAATCGTGGGAAACCGGGACGCAAGTGCAAGAGTTGATTGCCGGGATTGGCGCGGCCGTCGACTACATCGCGGAGCTGGGAAGACATTCGGACGCCGGTGTGAAAAGCCGCCGCGCGGCGCTCCAAGCTGCCTACCGGGCGACGCACCAATACGAAAGCGGTTTGCTGACGCAGTTGATTTCGGGGCTGCCAGCAATTCCGGGGATGCGCATCTTCGGTATCACCGATCGGCAGCGATTCGATGAACGCTGCTCGACGCTGTCTTTCCGGTTGGGTGACCACCATCCAACGAAAATTGCTGCGTTTCTGGGCGAGCGCGGAATTTTCACCTGGGACGGGAATTTCTATGCGTTGAACCTGTCCGAGCGCCTAGGTGTGGAGCAGCACGGCGGCGTCCTGCGGGTCGGGCTGGTGCACTACAACACCGCCGAAGAAGTGGATCGTCTGCTCGCAGCGCTTGGTGAGTTTTCGGCTCGATAGCGGAGGCCAAGACGGTCTTCAGCGAAGTACCAGCAGCGGGATGCCGAGACCGCATGTTTTAGATAACCGGGGAGATGGGGAAGCCCAGGCCCCTTAGATCGGCACATAGCTTTTCGATAGATTGAAACGGAAGCCCCACGATTCCCAGGATCTCGGCTGCTTCGATGTTGCTGATCCGGTCGTCGATGAACAAGGTTTCACCTGGTGGAACGCCGAGCGCGGCGAGACAGCGCCGATAAATGGCCAAATCGGGTTTGATGGCGCGCGCCTCGCAGGAAAGCGTGAGGTAGTCGAAGTGGCGCAGCCACTCAAAGTTCCGCCGAGCATGACCGGCCATGTCCGATTGCATGTTGGAGAGCAGTGCGGTCTTGAATCCGGCGCTGTGAATCGCTCCCAACCACTCGACCATCTTGGCGTTGATGGAGCTCCACATCTCGAGATCCCACTCGCGGAGCTTCTCGATCATCGAATGGTGGACTTCCACGCCCGCCGACTCGGCGAACTGACGCCAGTATTCTTGGGCACCGATATCACCGCCGTCGTAGGGATTCCGGCTGGCAATGTAAGCGGGGAAGAATTCTTCTCGGCGCATATGAAACACTTCAGCCATGCGCGCGAGATGCTCAAGGGACGGAGGACAACAAAGAACTTCGCCGTAGTCGAGGATCACGGCATTGATTTTTCGCTTGTTGGCGAGCCCATGGTGGTTTCCAGCGTGCATGGGAAGATTCTGGACGACTCGTTGTGTTTCGTCCAATGAATCCCTGGAGCCTCTGTGATAACTTATTGGCATGACACTTGACCTGGATGAATTGCGCTCATTCGTGACGCTAGCTTCGGAGCTTCATTTTCGAAAGGCTGCCGAGCGTTTGTTCGTATCGCAGCCGGCGCTAAGCAAGCAGATCCGCAAGCTGGAGGAAAAGACCGGAGGAGCGCTGTTTGAGAGGACGCGCCGCAAGGTCGTGCTGAGGGAGGCCGGCCGTGTGCTCATCCCCCTGGCCGAGCGCCTGCTGCGGGATTCACAAGCGGCGCTGGACCGAGTGCGCCAGGCAAGCGAGGGACGAGCGGGGACACTCCGGATCGGATTCGGGATCGCCTCGGCTTCCGATCTTCTCCCGCAAACGATCCTGCGGTTTCGCAAGACCTATCCGGGAGTTGAAATACAGATGCGCGATATGTCCACGCCGGCGCAAACCAGAGCATTGCTGGAGGAACAGATCGACATTGGGATCATCCGTTTGCCTGTGGCTCGCCCCGAACTTTCTAGCTTGCCGCTCATCCGCGAGCGGCTGGTTGTGGCGGTTCCCCGTTCAACACCGTACCGCGCCAAAGATGGCCTGGCCTGCTTGCGAGACAAGCCCTTCCTGCTCATCGCCCGGGCCGCATCAACGACCTTCTATGATCACGTTCTGGCGGTGTGCCGCCGCGCCGGATTCATACCAGAGATTATTCAGGAAGCGAATGAAACGTTTACCATCCTCAATTTGGTACGCGCCGGCCTGGGAGTCTCGCTGGTACCTCGCTCCGCGATGCGCATGAGCGTGCCCGGAGTCAGCTATCATCAACTGCCAATGCCCGAAGCGGAGTGGCAAATTGGAATCGCGTGGAACAAACTTTCCGAGAAGCATGAACTCATCACCCGATTCTCCGAGACCATGCGCTCAGTTGTTGCCTGACACCCCTCCTGTCGCGACGGCCAGGTGCCAGCCCGGTCAAAATGGCACCGCCAGTGAAGTGCGGGTATTCTTAACCACTATGAGCAAACGACCGCAGCCAATTGTGTTGACCGTGCTGGATGGATGGGGATACCGCAGGGAGACGAAAGGCAACGCCATCGCACTGGCCCAGAAGCCGGCGTATGACCAGCTAGTCAAAGACTTTCCCAACACCTTGATCCATACGTCGGGGCCATTTGTAGGATTGCCCGAGGGGCAGATGGGCAACAGCGAAGTGGGGCACATGAACATGGGCGCGGGGCGGATCGTGCACATGGACATCACGCGGATCGACCTGCTGATCGCCAACCATCAACTGCAAAACGTGCCGCTGTTTCAGCAGGCCATGGCGCGCGGGCGAGCCCGGCAGCTGCATTTTGCGGGGTTGCTGAGCGATGGCGGGGTGCACTCGCATATTCAGCATTTGTTTGCGCTACTGGAGATGGCCAAGCAGCAAAAAGTGGAAAAGGTGTTTGTGCACTGTTTCATGGACGGACGCGACACGCCGCCGAACAGTGGACGCGACTACCTGCGGCAGTTGCAGCAGAAGATGCGCGAGCTGGGTGTTGGCGGGATCGCCGCGCTGGTGGGGCGCTATTACGCGATGGATCGCGACAACCGCTGGGAGCGCGTCGAGCTGGCTTACCGCGCGCTGGTTCATGGCCAAGCGGAAACGCGGACGGATGATCCGGTTGCGGCGCTCGAGCGAAGTTATGAAGCGGGCCTGACGGATGAATTTGTGAAGCCGATCGTGGTGACCAAAGGAAGCGCAGCCTCTGCCGTGCCGGTGGGGCTGATCCACGACGATGACGCGGTGATCTTTTTCAACTTCCGGGCGGACCGCGCACGACAGATGACCTACGCGCTGGCGGCGCCGGACTTTGACAAGTTTGTGGACGCCCAGCGGCCGAAGAATCTGTTCTACGTAGGCATCACGCAGTACGACAAGAACTGGCCGTGGCTGAAATACGTGATTGCTCCTGAGAAACTGGAGCACCTCCTGGCGGAGTTGTTTGCGGATCTGCAGTACAAGAATTTGCGGACGGCGGAGACGGAGAAGTACGCGCACGTGACATACTTCTTCAATGGTGGCGTGGAAAAACCGTTCAGCGGAGAAGAGCGAATTCTGGTGCCGTCACCGAAAGTGGCCACCTACGATTTGAAGCCAGAAATGTCGGCGGCGGGAATTACCGACACGGTGGTGAAAGCAATCGAGAAGGACGAGTTCGACGCCATCATCATGAATTATGCGAATGCGGACATGGTGGGGCATTCGGGAAAACTGGAAGCGGCCATCCAGGCGGTCGAAGCAGTGGACGCGGGACTGGCGCGGATATATCAGGCGCTAAAGCCCCGTGGGGGAGTGTGGATTATCACCGCGGATCACGGAAATGCGGAGACCATGATCGATCCGGTGGGCGGCGGACCACACACCTATCACACCACCAATCCGGTGCCACTGATTCTGGTGAGCAATGACGACAAGTTACGTTTGAAGCCGGGCGGTTCGCTGCGGGACATTGCGCCGACGATGCTCGGCGTACTCGGGCAGCCCCGGCCCGCGGATATGACGGGAACTGATCTGCGCGTCATTTTATAGCCCGATAATGAGCCGTACAACACCTACAGAAACAAAACTTGTGATTTGCGTTTGGCATCCGTTTACGGAGTGGCGGCCCAAGCCTGCCATGACCGAGGCGATTCGAAAGCGATGGCCGGGGATGCAGGTTTTGCATTTGCCGAATTACGAGCGGTTGGCGGATGAGCTGCCGGACGCGGATATTTTTGTGGGGTACTCGCTGCGCGCCGAGCAATTGCAGGGCGCGAAGAAGCTGAAGTGGATTCACTCCACGGCGGCGGGCGTGGCGCAATTGATGTATCCGCAACTGCGGGATTCCGGAATCATAGTGACGAATCCCAGTGGAATTTTCTCCGTGCCGATGGCGGAGCACACCCTGGGTCTGCTGCTCGCACTGGCCAGGAATTTTCCTGATTCGGTGCGGGGACAGGACCGCTCCCGATGGTCTCAGCAGGAGATCTGGGACAAGCCGCAACACTTGACCGAGCTCAATGGGAAGATTCTGTTGATTGTGGGGTACGGCTCGATCGGGCGGGAAGTGGCCAAGCGCGCCAGGTCGTTGGACATGCGCGTGTGGGGTGTGACGCGGTCAGGTGAAGGAGACCGCACACATGCGGAAAGGATTTTTTCAGCGGCCAAACTACAAGATGCGTTGCCGGATGCGGATTACCTGCTGATTTCAGCTCCCGAGACACTAGAAACGAAACACCTGATCGGCACGGCACAAATCGCCAGGATGAAACATGGGGCGAGACTGGTAAACGTTGGGCGCGGGTCGCTTTTGGATGAAGCCGCGCTGGTTCAGGCGCTCGAAAGTGGCGCGTTGGGCGGCGCGGCGCTGGACGTGACAGGGACCGAGCCGTTGCCGGCCGAGAGTCCGTTATGGAAGGCTCCGAATTTGTTTATCACCCCGCACACCAGCGGTGTGAGCGACAGGCTGTGGGGCCGGCAGACCGCGATTTTGATCGAATTGCTGGAGAGATGGTTTGATGGACGGGAATTGTTCAACCACGTTGACTTTGCGCGCGGTTACTGATGGGAAAGGGATATTCACGACTCGCTGAGCAGAAAATTCCGCTATTTTCAGTTTGTTCAGTCGCCGACGCCACCTTTGGTCGCCTGATAGCCTTCGCGGGCGTACACCTGGAATTTCTGTTTTTTGCCTTTTTGGTCGACGATGGTCAGGGGACCACCGTCGGGTGCGACCAGCTCCACTTTAACCTTGTGAAATTTGCCGTCTTTCGCGCCGGTGGTCGGTGAGTAGGAGAGGCTGTACTGGTGGCGGAGGAATGCGGCGACATCACGAAACACGCCAGGCATCTCGCCTTCGAATTGATGGAACCTGGCGCAGCCGCCGGTCTCCTGTGCAAAGGTCTTGAGTTGATTTTCCGCTTGCAGGTAATTCATTCGAGCCATGCTGCCCATTCCGCCATTCGCATCGACGAAGTTCTGATAGGCGCGGCCCAGGCCGACGCAAAAAATCGTGACATCACTCTGACGGAGCTGCTTCATGGTTTGATCGAGGGTGTGCTTGGAGAACGTGTCCACGCCGCTAGCCAGGACCACCACGGACTTTTTTCCTTTTACGTCCTTCAGGCGATCCACAGTATCAAGGATAGCGTCGAAGACGTTCGATTCGCTGAACCCGGGAAAATAGAGATGGTACAGGCCCTGCATGACTTCATCTTTATTTTGCGTGAAGTCGACTTCGATGCGGGTCTTCATGTCAAAAGTCGCGAGGGCGATCCAGTCCTTTTGCTGCAAACTGGGAAAGAGCGCGCTTGCCCAATACTTCCCGACTTGCGAAAAAAAACTGTAATAGCCACGGCTGCTGAACTCCAGGAGGAGGACCATGGTAATGGGAGCGTCCGTGGGGGCGAAGTTCGTAATGGTCTGCGGCACCCCCTCGTCGAGGATGCGGAAGTTTTCTTTCTTGAGACCGGGGATGATGTCACCGTGCTGCGTGGTGGCGACCACATCGAGCGTGACGATGGGCACGTCAACGGCAATGGTGACCCCGGCTTGTGGCGGCTGCTGCGCCGTGCCGGGTGCTGCTTGAGGCGGAGTTGGGTTCTGCTGCCGCGGCGAGGAGCCGCTCTGCGGGCCGGTGGGGGCCTGGGCAAGGACGGGATTCTCGACCGGCGGCAAGACCAGGCCGGTCGCCAGAGCCGCGAGCAGACCTATGGAAAAAATGGCCTTCATCATGCACCCCTCGATAGCAATCAAAAAACTTCAAACTGGCGCTGACTCTTGCCCCCCGGGACGACGCGGTCGCCCAGATGCGGTTGAATTTAGACAACGTAACGCCGATGCCGTGGCCAAGCGCGCACACCTGCATGTTAGTATGAAGCACATTTGAGGCAAAACGTTACTGCGGCGGCTGGGTTGCGGCTAACCGTTACGAGGAGGATGGATTGGTGAATTGGAATCGTAGGGTCCAGAGCATGGCGGGAGCGGCGGCGTTGGCGATGGCCGCGAGTTTTCCGATTGCAGCGCAGGTTTCGCCAGCCAG
>Ga0179587_10000284_pt1 | contig 21490 bp, 21 predicted proteins | sample CZODoug2_1_08_16_FD_185932 | JGI IMG/M metagenome (GOLD analysis project Ga0179587, IMG submission 185932) | Vadose zone soil fungal communities from Angelo Coast Range Reserve, California, USA - CZODoug2_1_08_16fungal | ecosystem: Environmental > Terrestrial > Soil > Vadose zone | place: USA...
GAGGGGAGAGCGACAAAGGCATTCGTGGAGCGTTTGTCACCGGCGCCCTGACGAACCTTCTAAATCCCAAGGTCGGCATCTTCTACGTGTCCTTCCTCCCGCAATTCGTTCCCAATGGCATCCCGGTGGCGCCGTATATCCTGCTGTTGGGCGCCATACATGCACTGCTCGGGCTCATTTGGTTTGCATGCCTGATACTGGCGACGCGACCAATCTCGGGCTTTCTGAGCCGCCCCGCCACGGTCAAAGCCTGTGATCGTTTGACCGGCGGAATATTCATGGCATTTGGCGTAGGTTTGGCACTGAGCTCCCGTCGCACGTAGCGCGAAGCTCGCCGACAATCGGTTTTCAGACTACTCAGGCACAAATGCAGCGAGTGGCGAGGTTTGCTCTTCATTGCGATCGACGCCGAGATGAGCTTGATCGATCAGTTGGGTGATCTACCGGAGGAAGTGGAGGAGTTTCCGCTGGAGACCTACACGGCCATGGAAGAGAGGCGCTTTGTCATGCGCTGCAACTGGAAGACCTACACGGACAATTTTGTCGAGGGTTACCACATCCCCGGAATTCACCCTGGGTTCATGAACGTCATCGACTTCAAGAATTTTGAAACCGTCGCCCGCAGAGGCCTGGTTCGCATGACTTCTCCGCAGAAGGGCGGCTCGATCTACGGCGGGAAATGGCTGTGGATGTGGCCGAATTGGACCCTGTCCACCTTCCCCGGCGGGATGAATACCAGCCGGATCAACCCGGCAGCGGTGAATTCGACGGAACTTATTTACGATTTCCACTTCGGAGACGTCTCCGCGGAAAACGAGCCATCGAGAAGAAACACCATCGAAGTCAACTCGGGAATTGTGCGAGAGGATTTCGGCATCTGCGAGAGTACACAGAATAATTATGCGTCCGGCGGTTACACCCCCGGTCCCTTGAGCCCGCGGCATGAACGATCCGTGGCCTACTTCCAAACGATGGTGCGGACCGCGCTTCACGCAACCGGGGGCCCCGGCGCTACGGGCCGTTCAATTCTTGCGGGTCGTGCAACTCTTCCGGATTGAAGAGGCCGGCTACGGCAAATCGAACCAATTGCGTGCCGGTGTTGAGATTCAGTTTTCGCTTGACGCGCTGCCGATGCGATTCGATTGTCTTGATGCTCAAGTTCAGCGCCTGCGCCGCTTCACGCGTACTCATGCCCTTGCCTATCATGTGCAGAATTTGCAATTCGCGGTTGCTCAACCGGTCGATGGGATTTGCCGACCTCCGCGGCCCGCCCGCGGCAAACTTGTGAATCATGTTGTTGCCGACGGCCTCCGACACGTAGATATGGCCGTCGAGCACGTGCCGCAGAGAGCCGAGGAACTGCTCGCTCGCGGCTTGTTTCATGATGTATCCGTTGGCTCCGGCGGCCAGCATGCGCTCGGCATAAATGGCTTCGTCGTGTGAGGACAGAACGAGGATCGGCAATTGCGGATGGTGCGCCCGCACTTCCCGCACCAGATCGATCCCGTCGCCCTGTTTGAGGCTGAATTCGGTGACCACCACGTCCGGATTCAGCCTCTTGATGGCGATGCGCGCCTCGCGTGCCGTCTCCGCTTCCCCGCATATGGTGAGATCGTCCTGGCTATCCAGGATGCTGCGCAGGCCCTCGCGGACGATTGGATGATCGTCGATGATCAGCACGCGGCGAACCGGACGCTGGTTACCGATGTGACCGGACTGGGATGGCGACATACGAAGGCATGCGTTGCTGGCTGTCATTTGTGGGTTCCTAAATCCCATAAGCAGGATGTATCATAGCGATATTAGCGAATTTAGGCGTCATAGCGAATTGAAATGTGACGCAGTTCACAAATTCCGCGCCCGCGGCGACCCCTCAGATCGGGTGAGGAGGGGTCGGTGCCCTACGCCGCCGGCAGCACCAGTGAGATGGACGAGTGAGCGGCATCCAGCGCGACGTGTCCGCCGGCCACATGAGTGGCGTGAACGCTTCCCGTGACGACCAGTTGAGGGAAGGTCCTTCCGGCGCGCCGCCGCCCACCCGCGCTCTTGGTGTCGGATAGGCGCAGGTCGTCCGCGATGAGCGCGATTCTTACGCTTCCCGCAGGCAGGACCGCGCTGCAGAAAGAGCAGTGGGACTCGGATGCCGTACGGCTGATGGTAAATGCGAGATCGGAACCGATCGTCGAGTCGGCCTTTCCCAAGTGAGCGAGTGTCCGTATGGCGCGATGCACCCGATCGGGATCCGCATCGACGACGGTCGCTGGATCGCATTCCCAGATGAAGCGGAAGCCACCGCCGGAATCAACCAGAGCGCTGCCGCCGAGACAATTGCTGATGGCGGTTCTCGTTGAACTGCCCTCGACTTCCGCGAGGGCCTCGAGCACCGCTGCGAGGTTCGTGACCCTGGAAACACCGATTCGAATCTCCCCCAGGCAACGAAGCAGGTACGGCTCGGCGTCGACTTGTTCGGCGGCCAATTCCACGAATCCGAAGAGCGAGGCCGCAATGTTATTGAGTTCATGCGCGACGCTCTCCGCCAAGGAGGACCCGCTGACATTCGGCGGTTCGAGTGGGTCAGAGCGCTTCACCATGACGCTATTCAACGTGCTCCGTCAACGTGCTCCCGGCGGATCACACTTTGGGTGCTTGCACCGGCAGTCGAATCGACTTGACTCCGAGCTCTCGGATCAACAAGTCGGGCGCAGTGGCTTTCGCGAGACAGGCATCCGCACCGGCGGCTTGAATCCGCTTGATATTCTCTGAGGATAAGAATCCCGAGAGCGCCACAATTCGCGGCTTTCGGTCACCAAACATGCTGGTCAACAGGCGGCATACGGCAAATCCATCCATGTCGGGCATTTGCAGATCGAGCGTCACGACATCCGGACGCATGGCTTCGCACTTGATGCCGGCCGAAAAGCCGTCGGTTGCGATTTCCACCGAGACCGTCGGGGCGCGCGAGGCAATGAGGTTCGACAGATACCGCGCAAACTGCGCGTCATCGTCGATAATCAGCAAGCGCGAAGGACCGTTGTCGGCGCTGGTCTGAACCTGTTGACGCTTCGCGATGAACTCGTTCACGTCCTCCACACGGAACCGGCGATGTCCGCCGGGCGTATTGACCGACTTCAAGAGCCCACGGCTCGCCCACAAGCGCACCGTGACGGGCGCCACAAGCAGCCGATCCGCCACCTGGTGAGGCGTGAGGTACTCGAGTCGAAGGCCACTAGGAGATACGTCCACCTGAGGGGCGCGCCGGACTTTGCCTGTCGACCTTTGCGAATTCATTCTGTTAACTTACTGGGCGGAGCAAATTGCATACTTCACGGCAATACGGTCGGCCAACCGGCGATCGATCAACCGACCGGATCCACGCTAACATGGCGATTCTAGCCTTACAAGCGTATATAGCGTATTTCGGAACTTCGTCAGCGGCCGAATCGCGTGCAGGTGCACCGTGACGGACGCCCGGCTGTTGATCCTCGACGACGATCCTCACATCGGCAAAATGGTGCAGCTCATCGCCGAGTCGGTCGGACTGGCCGCGCGATTCATGACGAATACCGTGGAATTCTTCCGCGCCGTCGACGAATGGCAGCCGACGCACATCGCCGTCGACCTGATCATGCCGGAGATGGACGGAGTCGAAGTATTGGTCAAGCTCGCGGACCGCAAATGCAGGGCGAAAATCATCATCACCAGTGGGGTCGGCACGCGAGTCCTCGATGCAGCCGGACGCTCGGCGAACGAGCATGGGCTCAACATCTCCGGCGTGCTGTCCAAACCGTTCTCGCCTCGCACTCTTCGCGCGCTACTGGTGGGGGCGCCCGCCAATGACGACAAGCGTGACAATGCCTCCCTGTACACCCAGGCTCCCAGCGATTCTTCCTTCTCATCGGAATCGATCGCCGGGGAATTGCGGCATGCGCTCGACAATCGTGAATTGACGCTGGTCTTTCAGCCGCAAATTCACTGCAGCACCGGTGCGGTCGCGGGATTCGAAGCTCTGGTGCGCTGGTCGCACCCGACGCGTGGGACCATCATGCCCGACCAGTTCATCTCCTGCGCCGAAACTCACGGGCTGATCCACGAATTGACCGACCAAGTCTTGGACTCGGCGCTGGAATGGTACGCGAAGCGGTTCGCGGGATCGGACCTGACGATTGCCGTGAATCTTTCCTGCCGGACCACCTCGAGGATCCCCTTCCTCGATGCAACCGCAGGTGCGGGTTCCGATTTCAGCCTCGTCGACGGCATCACGGCACGCTGCCGCGACACCGCGATGAAACCCGAATGCCTGATCCTGGAGCTTACGGAAACGAGCGCCATGGACAATCCGGTGATGACATTGGATCTGTTGACCCGCCTCCGTATGAAGGGCTTCCAGCTGTCCATCGATGATTTTGGCACCGGCTATTCATCGATGTTGCAGCTCGTGAGGCTGCCGTTTTCAGAAATCAAGGTGGATAAATCCTTTGTGGCGACGGCCACGCGATCCACCGAATCGCGCGTTGTGGTGGAGTCCATCATCGGTCTCGGGGCTAGTCTGGGTCTGCGCGTGGTCGCCGAAGGCGTGGAGGACGCCGAGACGATGCAGTATTTGCGGGACGCGAAGTGCGATCTAGCCCAGGGCTACTTCATTGCCCGGCCGATGCCGGGTGAAGAGGTTTGGGAGTGGATGGAAAACGATGCCCAAAGATCTCACCGCGGGGGCGCCCAGAGGCCGTTGTTATAGTGCGGACGTGACCCGGACGTGTTGAATCACCCGCGTCAATGGATGGACAAACCATGCAGACATTAAAGGCGTTGCTTGTCGAGGACGATGTGGACGACGCGGAGCTCCTCGTCCGCAAGATAAAGGAGGCTGGATATATCCTGGAATGGACGCGGGTCGAAACTGAGCGAGATTTTTTGGCTTCCCTGCGCACGCCCCCCGACATCATTTTCTCGGATTATTCGATTCCTCGATTCGGGGGCCTTCGCGCTCTGGAAGTGCTGCGATCGACGGGCCTGGATGTACCGCTGATACTGGTGTCCGGGACGGTTGGCGAAGAGGTTGCCGTCGAAGCGATGCGATACGGCGCCACGGACTATCTCCTGAAGGACCGGACCGTTCGATTGGCCACCGCGCTCAAGCGAGCGCTTTCCGACACGCTGCTGCGCGCGGAACAGCGTCGGACTCAAGAAGCGCTGCGAAACAGCGTTCAGCTCCTTCGCTCGATTGTCGACCACACGATGGATTGCATCATGGTCGTCACTCCGGAGTGCGTCGTCTCGGAGATCAACAAGCCGGGACTCGATATGTTGGAGGCCGATTCATTGGCCGCCGCACAGACCAAGCCGTTCGTCGAATTCATCATGCCCGCCTACCGGCAAGGGTTTCAGGACGTGCTGCGCCATGTGCTTGCGGGCAAGAGTGAGCTCCTGGAATTCGAGGTCTTGGGGCTCAAGGGCGGTCGACGGTGGCTCGAGACGCAGGCCGGGCCGCTGCTCGATGCCGCCGCCCGCGTGGAAGCCTTGATATGCATCACCCGCGACGTGACCGAGCGAAAGCGGACCGACGCACAAATTCGAGGTCAATTGGAGGAGCTGCAACGGTGGCGCGAGGTGACGCTCGTAGCCGAGACGGCGGTGCGGAAAAGCGAAGAGCTCAACCGCGGCGTGCTCGACTCGATGCTCGCTCAGATCGCAGTGCTCGACCGCAACGGCAAGATCATGGCGGTCAATGACGCGTGGCGCCGATTTGCAGCCGAGCGTATCGGCGACAAGCCCGAGCCATTGTCGCGAACGCACGTCGGCAGCAGCTATCTGGATATCTGGCGAAGTAGTTTTGAGGTCCTCGAAAGCGAGGCGATGACGGTTCGTGAGGGGCTGCAGTCATTGTTGCGAGGCGAGCGCAGCAGCTTCACCCTGGAATATTCATGCCGCGCTCGCGACGCAAAGCGCTGGTTCCTGTTGAGCGCGACGCCCTTGAAAACCGAAGATGGCGGGGCGGCGGTTTCGCATTTGGACATTACTGAGCGGCTCGCGATGGAGGAACAGCTACGGCAGTCGCATCGACTGGATGCTGTTGGACAGCTCACCGGCGGCGTGGCCCATGATTTCAACAATATGCTCACCGTCATATTGGGCAATGCAGAGCTCCTCCAGGAAGCGTTGGAGAGAGACGTCGTGCACCGCGAGCTCGCCGAAATGATCGTGGGTGCGGCGAACAGCGCGGCCGAACTCACGAAGCGACTATTGGCCTTCGCGCGCAAGCAAGCCCTCAATCCGATAGCGGTCGACAGCAATCAATTGATCGCGGGCATGTATCCCTTGTTGAGAAGGACGCTCGCCGCGAATCTCGAATTCGAGATGGTGGCCGAAGCGGACGTCTGGCAGGCGCTGGTGGATCCTGCGCAGCTGGAGAACGCCGTGCTCAACTTATGCATCAATGCTCGCGATGCGATGCTCGGCGGCGGCCGCTTGCGGATCGAAACCAAGAATGTCGAGTTGGACAAGGGCTACGCGGCAGGTCAGGTGGACGTCAAATCGGGGCAATACGTGTTGATCACCGTGACCGATACGGGCTGCGGGATTGCGCCCGACGTTCTGCGGAGAGTCTTCGAGCCCTTCTTCACCACCAAGGACAAAGGCAAGGGCACCGGGCTGGGATTGGCCATGGTATACGGCTTCATCAAGCAGTCGGACGGACACATCAGAATCTTTTCCGAACTAGGACATGGCACGACGGTGAGGATGTATCTGCCGCGCGCCCTGGGCGGCTCGCCGCACGCTGCGGTCGCAGCCGGGGCTTTTCGCATCATCCACGGCACCGAGACGATCCTCCTCGTGGAGGATGACGAGCAGGTGCGGAGGTTCGCCCTCAGCCAGCTGAAGTCCCTCGGCTACAACGTCCTGCAAGCTCACAACGGCGTGGAGGCGATGGAACTCATCGAACGCAATGAGCGGATCGATCTGCTGTTCACGGACGTCGTCATGCCGGGCATGAGCGGCCGACAGTTGGCGGACTCGGCCCGTCAGCGCCGGCCCGGCTTGAAGGTCCTGTTCACCTCCGGCTACAACGAGGACGCAGTCGTCCATCACGGACGCCTCGACCATGGCGTCCAGCTGCTTCCGAAGCCTTATCGGCGCCGCGAACTGGCCAAGCGAATCCGCAGTATATTCGACGCACCCTGTTGATGTGTTTTCGGATGAGGCAATATACCGGGCAGTCACAAGTCGCCGTGTAGGTCCGGTTTCCCTATGGCCGACGAGATAATCATCGAGACTCGCGGCCTGACGAAGGAGTTCAACGGGTTCGTCGCCGTGGGCGGCGTCGATTTGCGGGTGCGTCGCGGCCACATCCATGCGTTGATCGGGCCGAACGGGGCCGGCAAGACGACATTTTTCAACTTGCTCACCAAATTCCTGGTGCCCACGCGCGGCAGCATTTACTTCGAAGGGAAGGACATCACCTCCGCAAGCCCGGCGGAGCTTGCGCGCCGGGGCATCGTGCGCTCGTTTCAACTTTCCGCCGTGTTCCCGCATATGACGGTGCTCGACAATGTGCGCGTCGGCTTGCAGCGAGGACTGGGGACTTCGTTTCACTTCTGGAAGCCGGCATCGAGCTTGCGCGTTCTCGATGCCAACGCAATGGAACTGTTGGAATCGGTCGACCTTGGGCCATTCGCGCATAGGGTCGCCGTCGAGTTGCCGTACGGCCGCAAGAGGGCACTGGAGATTGCGACGACGTTGGCGATGGATCCTCAACTGATGCTTCTCGACGAACCGACCCAGGGAATGAGCCATGAGGACGTCGAGCGAATCACGGCTCTGATCCGCAAGGTTTCTCAGAATCGCACCGTCCTGATGGTGGAGCACAACATGAGCGTGGTGTCGACGATCGCGGACCGGATCACCGTGCTGCAGCGGGGCCTGGTCATCGCCGATGGAGGATACGCCGACGTATCGAAGGATCCGCTCGTGGTGGAAGCGTACATGGGAAGCGCCGACTCCGAACTTGCAAGCCTCCACTAAAGGGTCCATGGAACTCCTGCGCGTCACCGGTCTGCACGCCTTTTACGGCGAGTCGCATATTCTGCATGGCGTCGATTTCACGGTGGATCGCGGCGAGGTGGTGATACTGTTGGGGCGAAACGGTGCCGGCCGGACCACGACCCTCAAGGCAATCCTGGGGTTGGTGGGTGCAAGGTCCGGTTCCGTGACGATCGACGGCCATGAGGCGATCGGTCTGCCGTCGCACAGGATCGCCCGCCTCGGCGTCGGATATTGCCCCGAGGAGCGGGGCATCTATTCGAGCCTGACCGCGGAGGAGAACCTCTTCCTGCCGCCGCCGGTCGCTCCGGGAGGGATGTCGATCGATGATATCTTCGCCATGTTTCCAAACCTCAAAGGTAGGAGCGGCACTCAGGGCACGAGGCTTTCGGGCGGGGAGCAGCAAATGCTCGCGGTGGCTCGCATATTGCGCACCGGCGCCAAGCTGCTGCTGCTCGACGAGATTTCGGAGGGCCTCGCGCCGGTCGTCGTGAAGGCGCTTTCGCGCATGATTCACGCACTTCGCGACAAGGGGTACACCATCGTCCTGGTGGAACAGAATTTCCGCTTCGCGTTGCCTTTGGCGGACCGCTTCTACGTCATGGAACACGGCCGGATCGTGGACGGTTTCGCTGCGTCCGAACTTCAGGGCAAACTTGGCATGCTGAACGTCAGGCTCGGAATCTGAACCATGTGCAACAACAAGGGAGAACTACCATGAAAGGCAGAAAATGGGCCATCCGGCTGGCCGCGGCGTTGGCGGCTCTCGCGGGCGGGGACGCAGCCTTCGCGGCCGGCGGCGAGATCGTGATCGGCGACATCGACGATTTGTCCGGAACTTACGCGGATGCGCAGGGTGTGGGCGGCATCGAGGCCATCAAAATGGCGATTGCCGATTTCGGCGGGGCGGTGCTTGGGAAGAAGATCGTCTTGCTCACGGCCGATCATCAGAACAAACCCGATGTGGGCGCATCGAAATTCCGCGAGTGGTCGGACCAGAGCGGCCTCAACATGCTGATCGGCGGCTCCAACACCGGCGTCAACATCGCCATGGCGAAGGTCGCGGCCGCGAAGAAGGTGCCTCTCTTCGTCATCGGAGCGGGCGGCGCATCCCTGACGAACGAGGACTGCACCGCGTATACCGTCCACTACGTTTACGACACGACCGCACTCGCGAACGGCACCGCCAGCACCATCGTCAAGAGCGGTGGAAAAACCTGGTTCTATCTGACGGCGGATTATGCTTTTGGTTCGCAACTCCAGAATGCCGCCTCCAAGGTGGTCGAAGCCAACGGCGGAAAGAACCTGGGCGCCGTGCGGGCCCCGCTGGCGTCGATGGATTTCTCCTCCTTTCTTCTGCAGGCGCAGGGATCCGGCGCGGCGGTGCTCGGGCTCGCCAATGCCGGCGCTGATTTCAGCAACTCGCTGAAAGCTGCGAACGAGTTCGGGATCACGAAAACCATGAAGCCGGCGGCGCTCCTCGCCTTCATCAGCGACATTCACCGCCTGGGCCTGCAGACGGCTCAGGGGCTCTATCTGACCACCGGCTGGTATTGGGACCTCAACGAGGACACGCGGGCGTTCGCCAAGCGATATTTCGCGAAGATGCAGGTGGAACCGACGATGGATCACGCGGGTGCGTACTCGGCGACTCTGAGCTATCTCACGGTCGTCAAAGCGGTGGGCTCCACCGATCCCGACAAGGTGATGGCGGAACTGAAAAAAATGAAGATCAATGACATGTTCGCCAAAGGGGGCTATGTGCGCGCGGACGGCGTCATGGTGCACACGATGTATGTCATGCAGGTGAAATCGCCGCAGGAGTCCAAGTACCCGTGGGATTACTACAAAGTCGTCAAGCAGATGGCCGGCGAGGAGGCGTTCGGTCCGGTCACCGGCGCCTGCGCGCTGGCTCCCAAATAAGCGTGACGTGACATCCGTGTTTGGGGTTCCGACGACGGTCATCTTGGGCCAGTTGATGCTCGGCCTCGTGAACGGCGCGTTCTACGCCCTGTTGAGCCTCGGCCTCGCGGTGATCTTCGGACTCATGGGCGTGGTCAATTTTGCGCATGGAGCGTTCTACACCCTCGGTGCCTTTGCGGCGCTCCTCGGATTGCAGTGGTTCGGCGTCAACTATTGGGGCGCTCTGGTGCTTGCGCCACTGGCGGTCGGCGTCCTGGGCGTGGTGTTGGAAAGGCTGTTTCTGCGTCACGTGTACAAACTCGAGCCCCTGTATGGTCTGCTTTTGACATTCGGATTGTCGCTGATAGCGGAAGGGTGCCTGCGCGAGCTCTTTGGTTCCTCCGGCCGTTCCTACCCCGTGCCCGATGCCCTGCAGGGAGCGATCAACATGGGGTTCATGATCCTGCCGATCTATCGTGCCTGGGTGATCCTCGCGTCCCTGGTGATATGCGGTGGAACGTGGTTCGTGATCGAGCGGACCCGCCTCGGATCCACGCTGCGCGCCGCCACCGAAAATGCACAGCTTCTGCAGGCATTCGGCGTCAACGTGCCGTTGCTGTCTGCCGCGACCTACGGCGGCGGCGTGGCGCTGGCGGCGCTGGCCGGCGTACTTGCGGCGCCGGTCATCGTCGTGTCGCCGCTCATGGGCAACTCGTTGGTGACGGTCGTGTTTGCGGTGGTCGTCATCGGCGGGATGGGTTCGATCTTGGGCTCGGTGGTCAGCGGCCTGACGCTCGGTGTCGTCGAAGGCTTCACCAAGGTCATTTATCCAGAGGCCTCGAACATCGTCGTATTCGTGATCATGGCCCTCGTTCTGATCCTGAGGCCGGCCGGCCTGTTCGGCAAGGAATAGGCAGATGCGCAAGGCGGGAATTGTCTACGCGCTCGCCGGCCTGTTCGCACTCTGTGTGCCGATACTCGGCATCTACCCGATCTTCATGATGAAACTTCTTTGCTTCGCGATGTTCGCCTGCGCTTTCAATCTCCTGTTGGGCTTCAGCGGCATGCTGTCTTTCGGTCACGCGGCTTTTTTCGGGACCGCCGCTTACGCAACCGGCTGGTTGGTGACGGCGCACGGGTGGGGAACCGCTCCGGCGATTCTAGCCGGCGTCATTGCCGCTGCGGCACTCGGATTAGGTATCGGCCTCATCGCCATCCGAAGGCGCGGAATCTACTTTGCGATGGTGACCATGGCGCTCGCTCAACTGGTGTATTTCGTCTGTCTCGAGGCGCCCTTCACCGGCGGCGAGAACGGCCTCCAGGACGTAGCGCGCGGAAGTCTCGTCGGCGTACTGGCGCTGAAGTCCGACGTTGCCATGTACTACGTGGTCCTCGCTGCGTTCGCGGCGGTATTCGCGATGATCCGGCGCATTGTCCATTCGCCGTTCGGGCAGGTGCTCAAGGCCATCCGCGACAACGAATCTCGCGCGATTTCGCTTGGATACGATATCAACCGCTACAAACTTCTGGCGTTCGTCCTGTCGGCGACGCTCTCGGGTCTCGCCGGATCCTTGAAGACGTTGGTGCTCGGATTCACGACTCTGTCGGACGTTTTACAGGCGAACTCCGGCGAGGTCATCCTGATGACGCTGCTCGGAGGCGCAGGAACATTCGCAGGTCCGGTCGTCGGCGCGGCGCTGGTCGTCACGCTGCAGGAGTACCTGTCGGACATCGTCGGCGGTTGGGTGACCGTCATCATCGGCGGGGTGTTCGTCGCTTGCGTTTTGGCATTTCGCCGGGGAATCGTCGGTGAACTGGCGGCTCTTCGGTTGCGCCGATGATCGAACTACAACCCGCATACAATTGTCCTCCGCCGAAGACGCTCGGTCGGATTCGCCGCCGCGCCGCTGTTCGCGCGGACCGTCATTCGTGAGATAATTCCGACACGAGTTGTCGTTCATCCGCCGCTACGTCGAGGCCTTTCGGCTCCGTAGACTCGCGATTGAGGCGCACTTGAGTCCCGAACAGAGCGCTTGCCGATCGGGAAACGACCATGTCGAATTTACATAATATTCCCGCGGTTTTTGCGGTCGCCGTAGCCGGCGCCTTGGTCGCGTATTCGGCATATCGTCGCTCCGCAAAACGCACTGCGCAAAAACGGACTTCGCACGATCTACGCTCTGAAATACGCACCGAGCACGAATCGCTGCGGGCAGCGCTGGAAGCGCTGCCCGCACAGATTGGTCTGGCAGGGCGATCCCGGACGGCGGCCGCTCATGCGGCGGGAAATACCGCACCCGAAGAATTGCAGCAGTGGCTCTGCCAGCTGGATCTCGATTTGTCGGAAGTTGAACTTTTGAAATCACAGTTGTCCGCGGCCGATGCCGACATTCAGTCTCTATCGGATATGGACGTCGAGATCAGGCTGGTCGAGGTTCTGGCGTTGTCGCTGCGCGCAAGCGCGCTGGCCGAAAAATACCGCACTTCGATTTCGGTACCAGAAACGGATCGTGAATCGCGTAACGATGACGCGGAAGCGCTGATTCGAGAAGCGTCTCAGTACTCCCTCAACAACTCCAGCTCGTCGATCGTCGAGTCAGCGGCGTAACGCACCGTATAGAATTCGACCATCTCGGCTCCTTCGACGCGATACACCCGCTCCAACGGCTGCCGGCCGGCGTCCGCGGCTATCGAATACTCGGTAATGGGCCCGAGTTCCTGCAAGTCTCTTCGCAGTGTGCGGACAGGACCGGGCACCAGTCGCGAACGCGCTTGATCGCTCAGCAGGCTGAAATCCTCCGAGCCTTTGGCGATGCGGTTTAGAAAGTTCTTGAAGTCGGCTGTGAGGGTCGGAGCGGAGTCGTGAACCGGCGTACGGAAGAATGCCGTTCCCGCCCAACGCGCGGTCCCACTTCATGAGGTCGATCGCCGTTGAATACAGGCTCCCATCGGCGGTTCGGTTTAACGCGGCCGAAACACCGGGGATCTGTTGGCGTTGCATTTCCGATCGCAGATAACGATCGATCGCCGGTTTGGGATCATCTGCTCGAGCGTGAGCTGCGAGGATGGCGAGGATGGCGAGGAGCAACAGCCAAGATGTCGGCGTCCGATGTGTTCGATTCATCGGATCATTATAATGAAAGGCGAATAGCGCGCGGACTCAAGGCCGCGACGCGCGGGCTATCTCCCTCGTGTCGCGCCCGTCATTCCTCTCATTGCCCTCGTAGGGCCGCGAATCATCTCAAGGCGCTGGCTTTTCGCCCGGCTGCTGACGCAACACGTATTGATTACGGTAGTCATCGAGCAACTGACCAAGTTGAGCCTTCCAATCGTCCTGTTCCGTCTGACGTTCCGGGATCTCGAAGTGCGCCATGTTGGGTCGCTTGGGCGGGTAAATCTGGTCTGTCACGTCAGCCTCCAGAATATAAATCGCCTTGGGGGGGACGGAGTGTACACCCGGCGGGGCCGATTGCTAGTGCCCGTCCGCGCGCGCCACGCTGCACTGCAACCGGGACCTCTCGAGGGGTCGGGAATTTAGGCTGCCGCCCCCAGGCGCGGCGATTGATCCGCGTCTACAAGCGCCAAATTGCGCTCCATAACCTTGATCCGGTCGTCAAGCCGAGTCATGGCGAATTGCATGAGCCCCTGGATGTGTAGTCCCTCGGGCAATTCACCGCACGCATGATCGAGTTCGCGCCAATCCGAGCGCAAAGAAGCCAATTCCGACGTCAACTCGCAGGTTTTCGGCATGAGGGGGCTCCTGGTCTTCATTGTCTAACTTAAACCGATTTCGTGTAGATGTCATGACATCCGCGAACCCGCCCACCGGGTCGCGCATTGGTGCGTTTTGCAGTGCGCCATGGTGCTGTCATACTGCTTGCATCTCGATTCGAATAAGGGATGACGCGATGAGAGTAGCGATGCGCATGAGCGGAGTTTCATTGGCCGCGATTTTTTTTCTATCGCTTGCGGCCGGTGCCCAAGAGACCGACTACAGCAAAATCGAAATCAAGGTCACCCATGTTTCGGGAAATATCTACCTGCTCCAGGGCGGCGACGGCGGCAACATGGCCGCATCGGTCGGCGAGGACGGGATCGTGCTGGTGGACGATGAGTTCGCGCCGCTCGCGGCCAAGATCGCGGCCGCGCTCAAGAACATCGGCGTCACCGACAAGCCGGTGCGCTTCGTCATCAACACGCACTATCACTTCGACCATACCGGCGGGAACGTGCCGTTTGCAAACCAGGGCTCAACCTTGATTGCGCATGACAACGTGCGCGCGCGCCTGGCGAGCGGGGGCAGCGCAGGCAACGGCGGGGCCTTGCATTTCGAAGCGGCGCCTGCGGAAAAGGCGGCGTTGCCGGTGATCACCTTCGACCATGATGTGTCCGTGCACTTGAACGGCGAGGATGTGCGTGCCCTGCATTTTCCCGCCGGACACACCGATGGAGACGCCATCATTTTCTTCCCGAGGGCCAACGTGGTCCACATGGGGGATGACTATGTGCGGTACGGTTTTCCCTTCATCGACGTGCAGGCGGGCGGCAGTGTACTGGGGATGATCAAGGCCTGCGAAGGCGCACTCGCCAAGTTGCCGAGGGACGTCAAGGTCATTCCGGGGCACGGCGACCTGTCGAATGCCGCCGAGGTGCGGGAATACGTGAAGATGCTGAAGGAAACTTCGGCGGTAGTCGATCGCGCGATCCACGCGGGCCAGACCTTGGATCAGATGAAACAGGCGAAGCTTCTTGCCGCGTGGAGCGCCAAGTATTCAAATGATTTCGTCACGACGGACATCTTCATCGAGACGCTTTACAACTCGCTGACGCACCAGCAGCACACGCCGTTCGTGAAGCACAATTAGAGCGCCTGTCGCAATGGTCAGAAATTCCACGTGCTCGTTATGCCGATAGTCCGAGGGCGAAGCGTGTACGCGTAGATCAGCGACGATGAACCGGAATCCGCATTTCGCTGCAGCACCGGATGGGAATTCAATGCATTGTTCACGAACATTCTCGTGTTGCAGTGTGGCCATGTTACGCCGAGTTGTAAATTCAGCTGATTGGTCGCCGGATCGGCCGTGTACCTGGGAGAGAAGCTAATCGATTTCGGATCCAGCTCTGAAAATGGACCCGGATTGTGGCTGTGAACCAAGCTCTCGACGCGAGCATACGCTAGGACGCCCGCGGCGATCGGCTGTTGATATCGCAGATACACCGTCCCATTCCAAGGCGCCGGCACGTGCGGGACACCCCCCACAACTGCTCCGCGATTGACGATCACCTTTCCCTGGACTATCACTGTCTCATCGTAGCGGACATCGACGGATTCCGCCGCCAGCCCAACGGTCGTCCGATCTGTCAGGGCGGCATCCAGGGTAAGATCGAATCCCCTACCCGTAGCATCGCCCGCGTTGGCCACATATCCGAACCCGCATCCGGGCACCTCGTGCTCTTGGATGTTATGCCAACGAAGGTAAAAGGCGCTGGCGGCAAGCCGCAAGCGATCATCGAATGAGCGCCGCTTCGTTCCGATTTCATAGCTCCACACGGAATCCGAGGCGTAGGAGGACGGTACCGTCCTCTCTCCGCACTGAATGGGCAGAGCCGTGTTGATCCCGCCGACTCTAAAGCCCTTGGCGACGGTCGCGTAGACGAAGCTGTGGTCGGCGGCCTCGTATTCGACATTGAACTGTGGCGTAACCGGTTTTTCATCAGTGATCGAACGCGAGAATGGCGGAGCACCCACATTGGCGAACCCGCCGGCATACTGCGTAAATTCGCTGCGGGAATCATCGAGGCGCACCCCGAGGCGCATTCTCCAATTGGGCGAGATGCGCATCTCAACATTCCCGAAACCGGAGGTCAGGGTATCCGTATAGTCCTCGTTGGAATACACGGCAGGGTTCATCGGCGCTGCGATGACGTAGGTATACTGCCGCTCGTCCTGGTGCGCGCGGGAGTAGAATAGTCCCGCCGCCCATCGCAGCGGTGCAGACCGATCGGAAGTGATCAGCCGCACTTCCTGCGACAGTACGATCTGATGCAAGGACATCAAACTCGGAACGGCATCCATGTACGATGTTGGATAGGCGGGGCCGAGAGGGTTGCCGAAGCCGCCATAAAAAACCGCTCCCGCTTCATTCGTCGTATCGATGGTTGCCGTGGCTGTTCGATCGAAGTAGGAGGTGGCTATGTTCAGGTTCGCGTCGCCAAAACGATACTCGAGTTTCGTGGTGGCGAGCGCAAAGCTATCCTCGGCCGGCTGGCGCAGCAGCTTCCCGCTGCGGAATGTGCCGGTTCCGGGATCCGACAGGTACTCAAAAAAGCTGGACGTGTCGGCGATTCGGAGCGATTGATATGCGAGCAGCGGCGTAATGCGCAGCGAGTCGTTGGGCTCAACCGCGAAACCCAAGCGAAATGCTTCGGTCCGAGCCGCGTTGGAATGTTTGTTGACGGGCGCATTTGTGAATGGATCGACGCGGTCGATGTAACCGGCGTCGTCTCGATACCAGGCGGCCAAGCGAGCGCCCACATCACCATCAACGAGCGGACCGCCTACCGCGGCGCCCACTTCATAGCTCGGACCACCGTACTCCGTCGAGGCGAGTTCAACACGGGATAGCGTGCTGAACGTCGTGGTACTGGGCTCGTTCGCGATGAAGCGGATAGCGCCGCCCTCTGCGCCGGCACCGAACAAAGTACCTTGCGGACCGCGCAGGATCTCCACCCGCGCGAGATCGAAAGTAACGGGGTAGGGATTGCCGAAATTGCCGTTGCGGGCCTGGATGGGAGCATCGTCCATGTAAATGCCGGTGGTCGAGGCCCCTACCTTGGAATCGATGCCGCGGATCGCAAGGTTCGTCAGCACTCCGCCTCCCCATTGAGCGTTGAAGTCATATTCGACGCCGGGGGTCATCGCGGCAATCTCGGCGATGTTCGTTACGCCGGCCTGGTTCATGGCCTCGCCCGACAAGACGGTTGCGCTCACCGGAACATCCCTCAGGAACTCTTCACGCTTCGTCGCGGTCACGACGACTTCCTCGAGCGCTGAGAATTGAGGCGGCATGTGTGCCGAAGGATGTACAGCGGATCTCTCCGCCAGCGACGGCACGACTTTGAAAAGCTTGACAGTACGCTTGTTTAGAAAGACAAAGTCGATTCCTGTGCCCGACAGCATGCGCATCAGCGCTTGAGGTGGGGACAGTCCCGCCGGTGCCGACTGAGAATATCTATTCTCAGCCAACGTCGATAGGTACACGAGCTGCAGGCCGGTTTGATCGGCGAACGCGGCCAGCGCTTGTGGCAGCGACTCCGACGGAATGCTCAAGGACAATGGCCGCCCGGGGGAGTCGTCATTGGCTACGGCGGCGAATGCCAAGGCCGCTGAGCAGCACAGTGCGCACTGCGCTACCAGGCGCTTCAAGAAGACCATCCCTTCGTCCGACCCCGGACTTTATTTGAGGTTGGAGTGTAAGCCAGATGGAGGCCCCAAATCCAGGACGGTGCGATTCCCGGCGCGGCGGAGCCGAAATTTAGTGGTAGCGGAAATCCGTGAGCAAGGCTCTAACCTTCAAGGCCCTTGTCCCTCGAGGAGACTGGACCCTAGGCTGCACACGCTCCATCTGGCGGACACGGCGTTGAACATATTGAGTAGGGGAAACCTCTCTCTTAAATGCGTTTCCCAAGTATTGCCGGTCGATCGGCCGCGCGTGAAAATAATCGAAAACGCTGACCGCGGGCACGAGGCGGTCGCCGTGAATGGAGAGTCGGTTCATGTGGAAGATATTGCTCAAAACACCGCCGCCCGCGAGGCGGTCGATGGCGCCGGTTGCGCCACCCACTCCGTGGCACGCGGTGTCGATTGTCAGCAGCTCTGCGTGCTGCCCCGCGGCGATGGGACTGTTGGACACTCGGTTTCTATCGAAAGAGGCGCCTGGGCTGCCGCTTAAAGCTTGCTCGATGAGCGCGAAATGCCGTTGTTCGTACCAGCACCACGACGACCGGCGCGGATTGTCGCGACGTACCCCGGATGTTTGGAGTCCGGGGCGTGTCAGTTACAGCGGCGAGGAACGTCGGCGGCAGCGCGGCAGGCGGAGCGCAGACCTCAAGTGAGACGCCGCCTGGCTAGGACGCGGCGGCCACCGATTCTTCGCAGTCCGAGGCGTGGGGCCGAGGGGCTGGCGAGGCATTGTTCTCGGAGAGACCGCGTAACTGCAGGGACTGCAAGTCAGTTCGGCATATCGAGGCCCAGGTCAGTGTCGCTTGCGTGGCGCGGTGTTTGTAGACCGCGAGGAGATTGGGGCTGATCGCGTTGAGGGCGTCGCGCAATTCGCTTTCGCTGACATCGAGCGGAAGCCTCAGAAATCCGATCACGTTGCGGCGAAACTGCCTGAAAGCCAGGACCTCATCGGATTGTTTTTGGTCATCTGAATTGTTTTGATCGTGTCCCACACGACTTCTCGCGTTGGTGTGCCGGAATCACTTTACCCAAAGCCACTTTATCCAAAGCTGCCCGGCTGCCGCAGTCAGCGCGGTCAGCGACCCTTTGTAATCCGACGCTGACGCGCCGAGTCCCCCGATTCTATTTTGAATCGCGGTGCTGATTGCCCCGGGCAAAATATTTCGTGGCGTCGGCAGTCGTCACCATGCCGCTTTTGTCCTTCATCAAGTCGAATTTCTTTTCGCCATACGCCATGAACTCCTCCTTGGAGATCGTGCCGTCGTGATCGGAATCCATCACCTTGGCGCTGAAACGCATGTTGCCCCGCGCAAAATCCTGGGCTGCGTCGTGGACGGTGATCGTGGCCGCTCCCTTGCTCATCATGCTCCACATCTTCTCGCCGTATTGCATGAACTCGTCCTTGGAAATCATATGATCTCCATTGACGTCCATCTCCGCGGCGCTGAAGTGCATGTTGCCCGTGGCAATGTCGTTGGATTGCGCGCGCGCGCCGGCCGCAAACGCCAGCGTCACGGCAGTCAGAAACAGCTTGGCTTTCGTAGACATAACCTTCCCCCTACAGAAAAACGATTGTGATATTGCAAAAGTGCGATGTTGCAATAGGGTAGACCGGCGCACTTCGCGAATTATTGCACCTAGCCACTCTCAAGGGTCTCGCGGAGCGCTAGGTTTCCGCGCTAGGTTTCCGCGAGACGCGGGTTCCTCGAGGCGTGGCTCAAACCTGAAAACCAGGTCCGCAAGTCTCGCTTCGGTCTTGAAAACCAGTAGCCCTGCATCGCCGCGCATCCCGCCGATTCGAGCAGCGCCGCTTGGCCGGAGGTCTCGACTCCCTCCGCCACGCATTTGATGTGGAGGCGGGCGGCCAGGCTCAGAATGCCTTCGGCGAGGGCGCGGGCGTGCTCGTCGGTCTCGATGTCGCAGACCAGCGTTCGATCCAGCTTAAGAAGATCGAACGGGAGCTGGCGAAGCATGGAGAAATTTGAATAGCCGATACCGAAGTCGTCGAGCGCGATCTTGATTCCGCGATCTTTCAGCGCGCAAATCATGGTTCGCGTGCGATTGATGTCGAGCAGCAGCGCGGTTTCGGTGATCTCGACGACCAACGCGTGTGCCGGGAATCCCGTCTCCTCCAGCAAATCCGGAAGGCAGGACAGAGCCCAGCCCTGATTGAACTGCACCGGCGAAACGTTGATGGCCAGATGTTCCAGCGAACCGTCTACGGTCATGGGCCTCGCTTCGCGGAACGCCCGGCGAAGCATGTTCTCCATCATGGCATCGAGAAGTCCAAGGGCCTCGACGGCCCCTAGAAAGTCGGCGGGCGAGCGCACCTCGCCATCCGGGACATGCCATCGGGCGAGCACTTCGGCGCCGAAATACGCAGCATCGCCGCTGCGCCGAATCGGCTGATACCACGGCTCAATCTGACCCGCGAACACGGCATTTCGCACCTCCGCATCGAGGGCGGCCCGGCGTTCAACGTCGAAACGAAGCGCTGTTTCGAATGAGGTCACCCGCCCGCGGCCCGCGCGCTTTGAGGCGTATAAGGCGAGGTCGGCATCGCGCAGCAGTCCGCCGGCATCTCCGCCCATACCCACCGACTCAGCGACGCCGATCGAGCAGCTGCACGGCAGGACGCGCCCTTCGATGGTTGCCGGCTGGCACAAGGTGCGGAGCAGCCGGTGCGCCATCAACAGACTACCCTCGCGATTGCCGACCGATCGAGCGATAACGGCGAATTCGTCGCCACCCAACCGTGCGACGATGTCCCCGGGGCGCACCGCGCCAACCAGACGCTGCGCGAACTCGATCAGCAACGCGTCGCCGGCGGCATGTCCCAATGTATCGTTGACCGTCTTGAAGTCGTCGAGGTCGATCAGCAGTGCGGCAACACCTTCGGTGGCGGTCCTGGAATCCGTGAGCAAGCCGGTGAGCTGCCTTGCAAACGAGGTCCGGTTCGCGATGCCGGTCAGGGTGTCAATCTCCGCCATCTGCAGCGCGCGTTCGCGCTCGCAGGTCAATTCGCGTGTACGCTCGACGACACGCTGTTCCAGATCGACGGCAAGCGCACTCAGCGCAAGGTTGGCTTCGTAGAGCTCCCGCGATTTGGTCTCGAGCAGGCGCTCGGCTTCGCAGCGGGCGCGGCGCTCGCGGTCGAGGCGGCTCTCGATCCGCCGCAGCCGCTCGTGGTACGTATCATCATCCACGGGGCTCAATCGAGGTCGATGACGAAGCGTGTGGCCTCGCCGTCGGTATCCTCTAGGGCGATTTTCTGCACTCGCGCCCTCGCGTCGAATTTGCGCGCGGTGCCGAGAATCAGACCTTCGGCAAGATCGCCCATGCGGCGCGGGCTGCGGTAGTCCATGACCAGCCGCGTCGCCGTGCGTGCCGCAACTTTGAAGGTCGGAAGTTCCGCGTCCGGGTAGAGCTTGCGGACTTCCACGTGGATATGACCTTCGATGCTCTCGAGAAAGTCGAAGAAATTGGCGCTACGGGAAAAGAACGCCGGATAGCCGTGCGAGAACGTGCTGCTCAGGTGCGTTCCGAAGTCGCGAGCCAGGTCGGATTCGTTCTCGCCGGTGGCCGCCGCCAGTGCGCTGCACAGGGTCACCAGTTCTTCGTGGTGGTAGGTCCCTACGGCGGTATACGCACCGCCGCTGGGAAGCGCGCTTGCCTCGATGATGTCATCCACCATGTCCTCGCCGTGACGCGCAGCGACAAAGTCCAGGAATTCGGTAAACACTACCCCCTTCATCTGAAAGATCCTCGCGAGATACTCCGGCCTTAAAGGCCGGCAGGGTGTCAAGCCCTATGCCTTGTCATCGGCCGAATTCAGAGGATCTTGAGTAGGTCAACCATACACGGGGAATCTGCGGCACAGCGCCATCACCTGGGCGCGCACGCGCTCGATCACCGACTCATCGCCGATCCTGTCGAGCACATCGGCGATCCAGTGCGACAGCTGCCTGACTTCCGTCTCCTTGAAGCCGCGCGTGGTCACGGCGGGCGTCCCGATCCGCAGCCCGCTCGACACCATCGGCGGGCGCGGGTCGTTCGGCACCGCGTTCTTGTTCACCGTCATGTGCGCAC
>Ga0179587_10000285_pt1 | contig 21363 bp, 21 predicted proteins | sample CZODoug2_1_08_16_FD_185932 | JGI IMG/M metagenome (GOLD analysis project Ga0179587, IMG submission 185932) | Vadose zone soil fungal communities from Angelo Coast Range Reserve, California, USA - CZODoug2_1_08_16fungal | ecosystem: Environmental > Terrestrial > Soil > Vadose zone | place: USA...
AGGATTAGAAAACTTATTCTAATTAAACGATTTCTCTTAGGATTAGAAAACTTATATTAGTTTTAATATTTTAAAATTAAAACTAGTTAGTTTTTATATAAGAGAAATTAAAACAAAAAGAATCTTTTAATTTAATAAAGCTTCTATATTAAAACATTAATGTTACTACTAAGTAAAGGTATTAGTGCACGGTCCATAATTAGCCGAGTATTAGAGAATGCCTTTCTATCCTAGTTACCGAGCACGTACACTAGTCCGTACGCTAGTCCGTGCGCAATCCCTTACGGCTTCGCACCTCCCTCGACTTACTTCCCTCTCTAAGTTTCAGTTAGCTAATATAATTGAATTACTCCCTAACTTAGAACTTGAACAATTACCACGCTCCCCGCATACGTACAAGAGACGGCGCCACCAGACGTTATATTTGAACCTACGTGTTTACGGAAAGGTACGACGATACTATAACCAGTAAATCGCCTCAGTTTTCCACAAACTAATTAATTGAAAACCCGAATTACAAACAGGTGAATCCACCTTGAATATCAACAAAACGATTTCTTGTAAACTAATATTTCATGAGATTAGGTTCTAAAAACGAATTCTACACCAAAACACGGCCGGCTACGGATTAGGTCCACTCCTTATCGATACTCCTCCACCTTTGCGTCTATAATACGTGCCCTCCTCCTCGATCTCCTCTCTTGCGTCTCCGACACGCGTCCTCCTGCTCGATCTACTCTCTTATGTCTCTGACACGTGCCGTTGCAGAGATGGCTTCAGACGGTGAAATACACTGCAGGCAAAGGCTACCTCCTGAGCTTATGGGGATAATATTCGAATTACTGCTCCCAGCTCCTCGCTAGCTTAGCTTAGCAGGATAGAGAGATCACGACTCGTCTGACGTGGACCTCATAATCAGGGCGAGTGAGCAGCTCCCTTTCTGGATGCCGTTGCGGTGATACTTGTTCTTAGATATAATATAATGCTGGCAGGAATTAGGTCCTAACGTGTCTGCTTCCTCGACGAGCAGTGTGCTTTCGCACTAAGCCAGACTAATCTCGGTACCACAAGTGTGATTAAGTTCGTATTCTTCGAGGTCGATCGCAAGGAGAAGGAAGGGAGGGGTAGTAATGCCGGTGGTGTTGAGGAGGTCGTCGAGGATATATGCTACCGAGAGGTAGAGAGCGCGGTTTTACGCTGTAATAACTTTCTTCTTAGCCTTACTCAAAGGTAATATATTAGGGTTAGCTATAAATAATATAACATGATTAACCCACCTATGCTAGGGGTAATCAGAGAAGCCCTGAAGTCTACTAACACCTCCGTCGTAGCCTCTACTTTCGTAGCGGCCTTAGTACTTCCTGACCCCATGTGTTACCAAATGGTCTGGTCTTTAGGAGAAACCGCGACAACGAGCTACCGCTGGAGTCCGTCGACCTAGCCCATGTCATATGCTCTGACTAGGCGAGTCTAGCTAAGAAATCTTTATTGCATGTATTCGTTCAATTGTGAGAATGGATGTGGTTCTTACTTAATAGTCGGTCAAGAGATGACTAGATCGTGCATCGAGGGCAATGTGGAAGGAGTTAAGGAGGATGCAGTGGAGGTATTAGAGGAGGATAAGATAATAACGAAGATACTGACCGCATTTTGCTAGGGGAAGATAATACCGTAGTCGACTACATGTTGGAAGGTTTAGTTAATCAAGCCAGTAATTAAAGGAGATGCTGTGGTAGGGGGTAGACGCCTTGGTATAGCGGGTTTGCAATATTATTAACTTTTCCGCATACGCGTTTATTTAAATCCCTGAGGTGATCCCGTCGGTGATTTGAAAATCCCGGAGAAATTTCAGAAATTTTAGCGAGGCTTTTAACAAAGAAATTTGTTGAAAGGCTCCTCGATACCTTATTAGTCCATGTAATGGTTTATTACCGAGGCGACGCGTGATTACAGGCAGAAGTAAACCAGGTTCTTCTAGTTCTCTTTTCTCATTCGTTCGTGAATCCTATGTTCTTCCCCATATGGAAGGTGCGTTTGAAGGTATTCCACAGGGTTCTGGCGATGATTCACATTCGACCGACTAACCAGAGCTCTAGAGAATCGCTTAAGCGAGCTTAAAAGAGCCTCTTCTGTGCGTTTGCAACCTTCCCTTTCTTCCATCAACAACTTCTACTCCACAACCTCGATTCGTGGCATTTTCGATCGCAAGTCCTCCAAGTCTTACACATCTTCCCTATTCTCTTTCATCTCCCATACACATTTCTCTTTCCCCTTGAACTGATTTTCAGTTCGTCCGCATTCTCTTCTCACCTTCGTCTCTCTGTCTTTTGCTCTTGGCTTCGTGCGTAAGTCATGAACATGAAGCTCCTTCACCTTCTCCTCATCTTCTTGGTGTGTGTTGGCATCGCCTTTACGGCTGATGTAGATGTTGCTCCTGGCAGTCATGCCACAGGTTTTGGAGGTGGTGGTTCTGGTGGTGGAGGCAAGCCTCCTCGTCGTCCTGGTCCGATCGGTGGGCATAAGGGTCAGGTAAGTTACACATTTCGGATTTCTTATTCAGAACTGACCCCGCTTGAAGGGAAAGTTGAGTCAGCAGGAACTTGAAATCGAAACCATTCTGCGTATGGCTCGCTCGAAGACTGCTATGTGGCTACAACAGAACCTTCAAATTCGTCGAGAATTGAGCTGGCGTAAGTCTATGTCGATCAACTTCCGTGGCCACACAACCTTTCCTGAAGCTGGCCTTCTTCAGCTTTTGGGTAACCAGAATGCCCGTTCGTGCACTCGATGTCAGAATGGAGCTGGCCCATTCTCTCAATGCATCTCTTTTCACGAGCCTATGAGCGATGAGCTTCCAAATCCTCCTGCTGATATGCCTCTTCCGTACGGTGGTTCTTGTGGCAATTGCTATTGGAATGGCCAAGGTTCTTTGTGTTCTCTTCGTCCGGGCGGAGGTATGTTTTCTCCTCTTCTATCTCTCTATTCAAGCTCATGATCCATAGCTTCCATTCCTCCTCGCCGTCGTCGTGCGCCCTTGTACCAAAGCACCTCGCACGGCCATACCCGAGTTGGATCCAGATTTAATCTGGATACTCCTAATGGTATCAGAGAAGCTATGAACGAACAGCAAGGTGTCATTAATGCACTCCGTCGTCGAGGAAATCTCCTTAAATCGGGTCATCCGGTTCCTGATATTAGAGAAGATTCTTCTCCTGATGACGATGACAGCCATATTACCTCGGGCGATGAGGACATGTTTGATTTGGGTGGGCCTCCTACGGGTCCTTATTCTACTCGATTACGTTCGGGCTCCTCTTCCCATCCTGCAACACCTCAGCATATTCGCTTTAATTCGAGCGACTTTCAACCTGGTGGATCCATGGCGGGTCGTGCTCATGGCCACGTTCGGTTCCATTCCAATGGATCCGTTTTCGATATACGCTCTAGTGGAATGCAGATACAGCTACCCTCTCGTTCAGGAGCTGGAAGTCGTCCTGGCACACCCAATTCTCCTCGCTCGCAAGCCGGTTCTCCTATGGACACGGGTTCTCGTGCTGGATCTCCTGCATTCTTCGATTTCGACCATGGTCAAGCTCCTGGAGCTTCGTTCGGTGGTCCTTTAAGGCATCCTCAGCCCCCTTCTGGCCCGAGTGGTCAAGGATCCTCTTCACATGCACGAACTCCTTCGAATCTGCGTAAGAACTTCGAGACTGAGAGCGATGAGGAAGAGTATCAACCTCCTGGTTCTGGTGGAAGCAAGCGTCGTTGAGTGTCCACATATGGGACCAGTGGAGGATACATCGGGATTTGGGAAGCACACGTACAGTGCTGGCGATGGAATGGGATTCTTGGCGTTTGGAGAGTGGATATTTGGAGTTCTTGGGGGTTTCGTTCGCGATAATTTTCGCATAGAGGGTGTAAATTAGTCTCGCAGATGCGTACGACTTTTGCTCAATTCAATGGCATGGTTTTCCGCAAAAGGACAGTGTCCTTACCCATATTCTCAAGTGCCACGATTAGTTCCATCCCTATGCTTTGCAGGAATCAAGAATTTCCTCAATCCATAGCTCGTACGAGTTCTTTGCCTAGTCTCCCTAGCTAGGAGAGGTTCGGGAACTAGTTCTCGTACGTTTTGTGGTTCTTTTGCCGCCTTTAAAGACCCTTTTGGGCGTCCTATAGAATCTGTTGAAATCAATAACTTCAAAGGGTAAAAGCGTCAAGAAAAAACAATTAATACATTCGCACTGGTATTAGTTACTTGTATTGGATCTGGTAAAATACCATATGCGGCATTGACTCCCTGCCCAAGCTCTCTTCCCAAGTTGTTACAAATGTTGGATGGCCACCATTTTTCAACCCGTCAAAGCTCAAAATCCTCCCATCCGTACGGCCCATCCACCTAAGGATGTAATGATTACCATTGCAGAAGAACACGCATCCAGTAAGGCGATACTCTAGCTCCTCAGTCAGTCCGTGAACAGGTATCGCAAGTTGTAAGACTATAGGTAGCTTAAATCGGGTTTGGAAGTCGGGTTTGCGATAGTAGCAGAAGATAGTCAAAATTGGCGGTGGACGGTCGATTATAACATAGCCATACTTCAGCGTCTGCGTACATGCCTGGCCTCGGGTACAAGAACGCGGAGATAGTACTGTTTTTCGAACGCGAAAAATGTGACGAATAGCATCAATTAACAGAGCGTTTCTTTCAAGCGTTATTGCTAGGTAACTTTGGATCTCTGGCACTCGCGATTCGTCGAGCTGAAGGAAATCATCGCAGCAAGTCCATGCTCGCAACTTCGTAAACGTAAGCTGCGGTGTGTCCTGGAGGGTGTAGATAGCGACATCAAGTGCTGAACGGAACCCCCTCTTAGGAAACATCTTCCTATCAGCATCAAACAATTTCGAGCAGAGGAAATCTCGTATCGAGGTACGAGCAGTATCTGTCGTTTGCCCCCAGGCCATCTTGACAACTTCTCGCAATAAGAAGGCTGTTGGCCTGAGCCGTGCCAAGGAGTGTATATCCATCTGGTCAACCTGACGCCGTCCAATGTCTAGTTGTATAGCAGCTAGAAGTACTACATCAATAGCACACGAGTTCGATCGGTTCTGAACCCCAATCTGGTACCGCGTCTGTTGTTCCAAAGACGTGACGCATATTGTGCCGTCGATTGCATCCCAATTGACTTTAACAGATCGAAACAGGGTCCAGGTTATAGTCGAAGAAACTATCAGTTGCCGTTTATCTATCTTCTTAAGGTATCCAATCCGTTTAACCTTTTTGGCCGCTTCTCGAATCCGATCTAGGGGAATGCCATGTGCAAGGCAGAATCGGTCTGCAGATGCTTGAAGGGTCTCGCGAGATGTTGGATCGACAAGGAGATTTGACGGGTCTAGTCTGGATGTCTGTTAGTAATATAACGAAATAGGTATTGTAACTTACGGGCAGATATCTAGTTCGTTATATAGGCGAAGGAGTCCGAGTTCAAGCGCTCGCCGCGGACTGGAGTTAGACATAGTTGTAATTGTGTTTTGATAAACACGCGTGCAAAATTTAACGCCTCGCTTTTAGTAACCTCGCTTAATTTACGAACTAGCTCTGACAAAATCGGCAAGGACTTCAGAAATAAAGGTCACATCGCCTTATAATAATAGGTCTGTGTATTAATTATAACCATGTATAACAAACGGAATCGATCCCTTTAATACACTTAGTATAGATACATACTCCTTTCCCGGCCGTGAGGCACATATAGCAGCGTTACGGCGGGTAATACTTTACTACTCTGAGGCTAATCTGCTCCGGTTCCCTCAAGATACTAACTTCTTTCTGCTTATTCAACAGATTATAATAGCTCACGAGTCTCTGATCCACAGCAAGTGTGTGGATGCAAGAAGCTGTAAAAGTTTAGGGGGCCACAATTTCATGGTTCCCGAGACTCGGTATTAGTAATCAAGGCGTCTTTAAGCCCAACAATAAAGACTTAATAATATTTGATTACTATATGAGTTTCAGGATATGATTCTATCTGATATTCGGTACATAGTTATTAAATTATTAAATATGAACCCCACCTATTAACTATTTTAAAGATATGTGTTTTAATGGTTTTTACGACTCTCAATAATAATAAGTTTAAGGGTTGAGATTTGGGCTTTTAATAAATTCGGGTATTAATAATAGGAGGTTTAACAAATTCGCGTGCCGGTAAGTGAAGCTCGAGAGATTTTTGTTGGGAAATAACTTCGGGGGTAGAGATTCGGGCTTTTAACAAATTCGGGTGTTAATAACTAAAGCTCAAGACACTCACCCGTTACAATACGGCCCCACCTTTAAACAAACGCGCAAGCTTAAAGCTAATGTCAGGTAGCGCGGATTTTAGTTATACGCGGCCGCCATGGCAACTATCCATTACTTTATTTTATTTACTTTTCATGTCGCGACCTTTTTTCCACAACACAAACAAACCCTTACACCTCTATAAATTCTACTACTCCCACAAATTGCATCTACTTCCCCAAAAAATCCCTTAAAATACGTAATCCGCCTTCCCCATTCGCTCACTATTCGCTCTTCATCGTGAGCTCTTGTCATCAAATCCCGCCAGAGACGCCCTCTCCCAGTTCACGTCGTTAGCCACCGTAACCGCTAGCCACTCCTTCACCGTTGAAGGCCCGCCCCACTGCCCAGGGAGTTGAGTTGACTGGCCAAAATCATAAGGCTTTACGTGACGTAAGTTCGCCCGATCTTTGTCCTACATATAAATAATTAATAAATTATAAGGTTAGACGCATTTGGTGGCGATTAGTATTATTAGCGTTATGTTTGGCAATAATACCCTTTCTTTAGCTTATTAGATTTTTTTTCCAGAGGAGGCTGGTTCTTGGTCCAGGTCTTCTCGTCCATAACCCTCCTTTAGTCCATAACACGACTCTATAGATCACTTATATGCATGTAAATTCATTACATCAATAATAGTGTAAGACAAACATTATCTCCCTAGTATTATGCCTGCTTTTAATACCGCAAATAGCTGGTTTTCAATAGATTAATTTCTTAAAAGGCAAAGTGAGATATTAAGAAATCAATCTGTGGAAATCAAGTACAGGTTTCCACAAATGAATTTGCGGAAAGGACAGCTGCCTAATATGTATATAAAGGGTACTAAAGGCCTAGTTCAATCATATATTAATTTAAATAATTAATCTATGAATATAGTGACATTTAGATTATGGCCTTCCTGACCTCGCCATTCGTAAAAGGTGGCTTTCAACGCATGTGCTATTAATATATTAGAACCTGAAGAAGCGTCACTGAAGTCGCGGCGGCGCCTATGCGGCTTAGTCAGCGATTCTCAAATAGCTTCTAAAAGTGGTTCCTCACGTTCCCACGAAGCATGCCAAACTAGCAGATCGTCATGGATTCCACCTCAGCCTCCGACCGTCGTTCCATTGTCGCCCAAGACGTAAGCTACCTCCTCGTGACTAGTCCCGAGATAATGGGCTAATAGCTGTAGCTAGAGGTAAAGATGAGATCGTGCCTGGAGTCGGACCCGTCTGGGAAAAGCATTGTTTCAATAGCACAGAAAAGTTGGTCCTGTTAATGGCTAGAGGCGGCGGGCTAATTCTATTCTTAGTTGTCTATGCTCGATCTGCACTACAGTTTCTCCCCCCATCCCCTCCAATGGTCCCTTCAAATGCCGACATTGTGCCCGCCTCACTCTCGCTCAACCAGCAAGACATCCGCAACTACATCCGTCGATTGATCCCGAGCCCAAGCCCCGAGCCAACGCCGGCACGAGGTCTTCTTACACAACCCTCTGTGGAAAACCTAGCCCCGATTGCTCCTATAGACCTCGTCGCCGAGGAGGAGGTGGAAGTAGTGTGGCCAACCGACTCCTCATCTCCGACTAGATCGCCGAGGTCCGTATCTCGTCGGATTGACGGGATCGGTGGTCTTCACAAGATCAATGCAGCTCCGGGCAAGGCGAGCGCCCACCCACCTGAGAAGAGGATCATCCCATTAGACGAGGATGGCTCACACGCTGCAAAGAAAAACGTTATATCTATACCAGTGTTCGTAGGATCTCGTCCTCCTTACCCGCCGTAAACTAATGCTCTTTTAGGTCAAAACCCCGCCCAAGTAAGAGGCAGAAGAAGACGAGCGACCCTGAGGCAGAGAATGACGCACGCGGGACGGAAAGTATAGGGCCAGAGAAGGTAAAGAAGCTCATAGGGGATGAGGCGGGCACTGCTATTACTGGGGGCTTGGTAGACTTGCAGCGTTTGAAGGAAGAATTGAAGCAGGCTACAAGATAAAGACCTCGCAGTAGGAACTTGATTCTCTAAAATATAGCATCTGGCTAATTAATAATATCCCGAAGAAGCAGCATCTTTCCTTCTTTCCTAACGTGCATATGTATACTACCATACGTATAAATAGATAGATTATTAATTCTATATACCGCGGACCCGAACTGCTGTACTGTTCCAATGCTCGAGTCGGAGGTTCGGAAATCGACCGACTGCCCTAGCCCCGCCCACCTCGGTCTAAGCGCGTCGGGAGTGCCCTGCGCGCCTTCCAGTAAAAGCCCTTCTCTACCAATATACCATCCCTCTTCTCTATAACCATATGTACGGAAATGGCAACTAATCCGTTAGATGCCCCTCAGGCCACGCTGACGCTCGACCAACAATTCCGGGAGGTATAGAATACCTGCTGCAGACCCCTCGTGAATGCATTGTCGACCTAGCAGGCCATTAACTAACACTCCACATAGGCACTCGCCGCGATCTCGAAGATGCTCATTACGAGCTCTGCCTCCGAACAAACATGTATCATCGATTCCCTCGAATTCCTTATTACACGCGCTCGAACATATCGGCAGCTTCCCCCGGTACAGCCCACTGCTGCTCCGACCCCGCCACCAGAACCCCCGCGAGCCTTGCCCAACGACTCGACCGCATGCCGGACTCTTGTTACCAACTCGTTTTTTACCATACCCCCTCCTGCGAAGGATGTCCGGGACACACCCACCGCCGGCCTGACATCGAATCTTGAGCGTCCACTATTATCGGCCGACGCCAACGAAATTCCTCTGCGTCAAGAACCCGCCGTTGAACCTCCTTCGAATCCTGATCATCCATCTCCGGCTGCGGACGTCCCTTCCGATAATAAACGCGCTACAGAAGATTCTGTCGAGGCCCCTCGCAGGAAACGAGTCAAGAAAGACCGCGAGCCTAGGCAGTTGGTCGATTTATCGCTCGATTTGACTGAAAAAATCCCGGTCCCCACCCTCGTCGACCGCCGGAATGATTTCCACCAACAACTCTTGGATATGGTGCTGCCAATCACACGAGATCGGATCAAAGAGAACGTCCGTTTTAGCACCCTAGAAGCTGTCCAGGTAACCAACTTTCTTTTTGAAGATATAGTGGGTCGGGCAGCCTACAATCGCGCCGCGGAAATCGTCAATTTCTACAGATCCCACCGGCAGAGTCCAGACCTGGTCGCGGCTGCTCGAGCGACGGTTTTGGCTGACACAACCACGGTCCCTGATGCTGTCCGGGCGTTCTGCCACTCGTTCGCCGAGAGGAAGAAGGACAACTTGACCAATCCAAGTTACAAAGATTTCCTTAAGCATAATGCTGGTATTAAGATGTGGCACAGGTGGGACGAGCTCCGCCAGCTCGCGAAGGCAAAGGATCCTGGCCTCGTCCAGTTTCTTAATAGTCAAGGGCTTTTCACTTCCCAAGGCGCCGACTACCGCACTCTCGTCACCAAATATCTAATGACGGCACTGGACATCCCCTCTCTCGTCAGTGACTGCCAGCAGGCACACGGTCTGGTTATAATGGCCGAACATTTTGGGAATGCGGTTACTCTTCTTCTTCCTGGCAGTACCCATCGCAGGTAGGTTCTCCCTTCGTCCTTATACAATTATTCTGACATATTAGGCTCGCGAGGTTTGGTACTCAGCGAATGACGCATGTCTATGAGCTTTTCAAGGCTATTATGCCTGAGTTTGAAGCGTTGTGTCGCGGACTCGAGTCGATATTATATACTCCCATTATGCAAGGCGCACCCCTCGATCTCTGTCTTCTTCCGTCCCCTCAATCGCTTTCTCAAATGCTCCACCCACCGCTAGCGCCATTACCACCAGGGCCCAAGACACCGAGCTTGATGGCCGGCTCGACCGAGACTCGAGAAACCATCGAGTTATTACCTCGACCAGGCACTGCGTCGTCCTTTGAGAATATTGAGGATAGGTTTATAGAAGAAGATATCAACCCTCCTGACTCTGGCGTTTGACTTTATTTACCTGACCTTAGTTACTAAAGGCCAGATATAAATATAGTGCAATAGCTTAGCTACTGTACATGGATTTTCGAATTCCGTAGAATGCATAAAATCAGTTTGTGTTTTCAGTAACGTAATTTGTTGAAAGCAATAGATTAGCTATTGTCTATAAATTATCGAATTCCATAGAGTACGTGAACTCAGATTAGCCTCTCATTATAATTTATTAAAACTCGTTACTACTCTTATTAACGGATCTTACGTCGCTAATACGTCTGACTCTAGCCTACACTTATACCTAAGTCTTGTATTATTCCTAGACATCTTGGTACCCTTAAGCCTTGCTATATATTAAAAACAATTCGAGAGATTTTTGGCGAGTAGCTAATCTATATTACCTGAAGTGTTTTCTATTTTCGGGCTTTTAGAAGTCTCCGTAATGTGGCCACCTCCTGCTCATTCTTGGCGTCCGTCCTAGCGATTCCTGATTGAAGGTTGGCTAACCTCCTGAATTTCATAGAATCCTCTTCCTTGACAGATGGTCCTCGGCTAGCCTCGTGCCACCCCATTTCCTCCCTCTCCTTCGCATCTGTACACAGAGCAAATGGTATTTGCATTATCTCGTTATCAAGTCGAGCGCACTGCTCCTCACTTGTTAAGAGCCAAAAATTCTGTAAGCTTGCATACCAAGTACCCAGTTCCAAGGCACGAGCCTTAATATACCGCCGAAGAGAGGCGAGTGCCTGCCTCTCTGTATTCACCCTTTCCTGCATCCTTCTCACCAGAACCCGTACTTTCTCTTGTCGCTCCCTACGATGTTGTACATTATCACCCATAAGGTGGAGCTCCTCCACAAACCCGAGTAGCTCCGCCGCCGCTGTATTGTGCTTTACGAGCTTCTCGATCCTTCCCCGCATTACTACCACCCTCCTTTGTTGAGCTAGCATTTGATCGTGTTCGATATTGAGCTCCTCCAGGTAGCCGAGCCACTCTATAACAGAACCTATATGCATCTGCTCTGTCTCGTGTGGTAGTTCGTAGTTCGGCCGAGGTGACCTGCACGATATGTCGATGTCAATTCCTTCTTGAGTCTGATTGAGCGCTGCCAGGCCATTCATGGTCCATTCGCTTTCCAGCCACACTACTACGTGCTGTATTAACTTCGGTCGCATTGGACTCATGCCCCTGGCAGCCTGGATCAACGCGGGGTCTTGGATTGTGGGGTCTTCGGACCATTGTGGCTCATGGATATCGACTGCTTGGAGAGGAGGTTCGGTCATGGGCGGTCGATGGGGAAAGATCGAAGGAGGATTGGGCACTGGCATCGTTGGTAATTGTATCGTTGCGGTGACGGGAACTACTTGTTGACTCGCGCGGTGGGGTATTGTATTAAAGTTGCACCCTCTTTGATCCATGGCCCAGTGGCAGTTTGTGCAACGACCTTTCATCCAGCCCTGGAGGACCACGCATTCCTGGAACCGCCGTTTGCGAGGTCCCTGGCAGCATGTACATGGCCGCGGCGATATTAGCCCTCGAATATGCACTGCCTGTGCAATATCTCTGGATGCGCGGCCTTCGTTGGGAGGTTTGGCAGGCACGAGCACGCCGTCCGAATAGTGCCTCCCAGGTATTGACGGAAGTAAGAGCAGCTGCGGGAGCTTCGCAGGACGCCCCATATCCGACTGCAAACGCCTTGACTCGGGAGGTAATGCGGATACCGAGAGGGATTTGGGGGTGCCAAACGACTCTGTTTTATGGTCCGCGATATTGAGCCCTTTTCAACAAATTCGGTTGTGGAAAAGCGGTCTAGCGTATGGTTATGGTCTCTGCCAGCGCCACCTGCATCTTCAATTAAGCAGTCTGTCCCTTTCTTCCCTTTCTTCGAAGGCATACTACGCATTATTACGCTTCCAATTACGACCTATCTCTATTCCTCACGTAGCCCACTATGCCGCCGCGAGGACGTCCAAGGAAGCCGCGGGCACCGGACCCAGGCGATCCGTATCATCGTGACCACCCAACGAGACCAAGAGGCCGCCCCAAAAAGTCTCCCTCGCAGCCTGCAACAAGTATGGCCGAGGCAGTGCAACGCCTGTTCTCGTTTCATATCCCGTCATCCAGCGTTGCATCTAGCAGCCGTTCTTGGAGCACCCCCCCCGCTTTAGCTTCTCCACTACCCGCGCCCGCGCAATCAGCGACCCTAGGCAAAGCTCAGCCTTCCATACCAAACCAAGATGAGAGCGAGAGCTTATCCCATGTCTCCCCGCAAGCTTCGTCTCTTATACCCGCCCAAGCATCGTCTCCTTATCGTCTCCCTGACAGTAGCGCTATCCGTATCCCCACATCTTCCCCCGCGCGATCCGATAGTAGCATGCCAGATGTTTCGCGTACTTCGCAGTATTCTAAGTCTAATAACTACCAGGCCTTGGTAAGTACCTATACCATACATGGGAACTCTGTCTCATTTAAAGTTAGGACCCGTCCCCGGATCCTATCCTCCCCCCTCTCCCGCTGCCCTCCCGAAGCTTTACGGCCTCCCTGTTGCCCCCCCGGCCCAGCAATACTTGGAAATCTCCGGCCGAGTCCGAGGGAGATCCTTTCGAAGCCACGGACGAGCCTAATGAGAGCCCGCTATCATCAATAGCCAGCAAAATATACGAACTCCTTCACGGCAAGATGGATGCTTGTGGGTATACTACACATGAGGCCCGGCTAGCCATGCATATAGCTCAGGCTCAAGGAAATCACAATCCTCTTTCTGCTACTTACTCGGACATTGCTTCAACATCAAGCCCTCAATTCCCTGGCCTCTCTAGCCATCGGTTCCCGGAGAACCACGGAGATCCACGAGGACATTACCAAAGTGCAAAGGACTTTACTCAGTGCTTCGAAGGCAGGGACTCGCCGAACAGTATAAGGAAGAATATCTGCTTACATACTGAGAATACCTCACCTGGGCGTTCTGGCTTGGACTTCGATCACGATAGTATGTGGATACGTCTAAACTCGTTGGACGCGGTACGGAGCTTTCGATTTGTCCCCTCATACCACAAGAATCACAATGTTCAGTACGGTTTACATAACCGGGTGCAAATCCGGTATATCGATAGTAAGGGCAAGGCGCGAACGGCAACCATTGATTTCAAGGATCTCCCGCACATGTTTATAGGCTATGCGGATAAGATCTGGAATTGTCCGGTTCTACTCTGCCTTCCAGAGCTCTACAACAACGAAAAGAAGTTTACGTACCTCACGGATGAGGCCGCCGCACAAGTTGTAGACCGCTTTCTCGAATGTGCTCGCCCATATCTTCCCAATTCCCAGGAGCAGTATATGCCAGATACGTCGACTACCGCCGAAGCAATTGCTGGGGCAGGAAAATCAGCAACCTCAACGTTCAAATCCAGTCCTTCCTATACCCTTGCATCGGAAAGCCTGAAGGAAATCTGGATCGAGTTTTCCAAGAGAGCTGAGACAGACACAACAATACGGATATTTAAGAACTCCTTCCTTGTTGCGAATGCCAAAGGGTTCAAGACGGATTATCGAAAGGATTCCCTGGTTGGAACAATAGAGCACTTCCAAGCCGATCTGGAGAGGGCGTTCGACTTAGGCCTTTGTGATCCACAAGACTCGATGATTGATATTGGCCATGACTTTTGTCCCCTAAAAGACAAAGGTCGCTTTACCTTCTTATGGCGGACTTGCTGTTTAGAGATGCAAGTAAAGACCTTACAAGACCTGTTTTGTAATGGTAACCCTGGGCAAACTACAGTTTACCACCCCGGATTCCTTTCCGAGTCGGGCACTCTTACCTTTGAACCACCGGTAAAATCTCTCCTACGCCAACATGGCTGCTTCTATATGCAATGCTATAATTCGGTCTACTTGTTATATAGCGCCCTGAAGAACCTTCCTTATGATGACGACGATCTTGTAGACTTGGCCTGCGATCGCAAGGTCTACAATGCAATGGCGCTCGGCTCTAGAGTCTCTCATCAGAAGAGTTATCAGAATCTGATGAGTATCTTTGGCACAGATGGTACCGAGCTATTGAAAATGATAGAAGGGGGAAGAGGCAAGAGTATGAGTACTCGTATGGAGTTTAGAGTTAGCTTGACATTGTGGAGCGAGATTAAAAGAATTGCTCTTGCAGAAAAAAGAAGAGAGCAGCGGGAAGGGAAGGATGCCCTCTTCTCATCACTCTCTTTTGGATATCCTTCCTCTGTGTGGTCTATCCCTACACCGACATATGTTGACTTCTTGCTTGGGAATTTTCAGAAGTTTGTTTCGGCTTTCCATATTAGTCAGGTTACGGCTAAAGACTATGTTTCGTTTGAGCGATCTCGAGTCCTCGTCTGCTTCTTGCTCTGCTTAAAGGCATTTCCAACTGGGCAAGCAGACCGCGTGCGACTTTTGTGGTGGGACACAAGGGGCAGTGAAGGAGACATGGCTCGAGGGCTAGGATTTGAGACCACGATGAAGGATTGTTCTTTTGCCTGGTTTTCTTCGATTATCGACTGGGCGGACTTTGTCTTTTATCCCGCTGTTTCCCCAGAAATTGTGGTCCCTACCAGGATTAGAGGATGGTACAACGAGGCAAATAAGGGGGTGCAAGGGACTCAGCAAGCCATCGACATGTGCGAAGAGTTTTTGAAGGAATATACTACGACAACCGCACATCGCCACCTCCTCCACCTCATGGTTCACCTTTGTTTACGCCAATATCGTCGAGATTGTCTTGAAGCGTTGAAGAAAGACATTCAAAGTCCGTTTCTTCAAATGAACTTGGAGCCGGACGATGTGTCATTCACTTATCGGGGACTGCAACCCTTGTTTGGGAGTGAGTTCCACTGGCATTCTGGAAACCGATCTATTTGCCCAGTTCCCGAGAAACTCTTTGGCTGGTTATGGGGCAAAACTGGAGACCTAAAGCGGACGAACTTCGAGACCAGATCCTTTCGAATTTTTGCGGCGCACTGTTCTGATATCTTGAGAGATTATCCGCAACTCTCCTCACAGTGGACACCTCTTCTCCGGCAGTCATTCTTCGAATGTCATAGAGTAGTGCCATTCCCTGACACAAATGGGAGTTTGATCTCGACTGTAAAGAGAAAGAGAAGCTGGTATTCTATTCTTGTGGTCAGGGGGGCATGGAGGTGGGGTCGCAAAAACTGGGATGAGATAGACGAAATCTATTATCCTGATATATTGACAATGTCGCGTCCTGAATTGGCGGAGCTATTGGAATGAGAACTTGGACTAGTTATTACATGCTTAATATCGAGACACCTCTTTTAACTATTATCAATAATTTAATTTATTAACATATCTTTCCGTATTCCTAACCACTACTATATATCACTAATCATAGTAACGTAGAATATATTACCCATATATGCTATTACGATTCGAAGTTGCGAAACCGTCGGCTACGAGAAGGGGTAGACCGCCAAATGACCGCCGGTGGCGGTCGGCTCGCGGTCGAGAATATTTCCACACCTCGCAGTTATGTGAAACCTTCCCAGCTGATTGCAATATTGAAGGTTAGTAATAACTCTGTTAGGGAGTATCCGCCGGACTACTTCGTCTATTCCCTGGCTACAACAGTAACATAATGCTCCGACCGCCAAATAACCGCCAGTGGCGGTCGCTTGGCGGTCGCAGAAGGAGACCTTTTTATGCTCAAACGTGTTTAAAGGTTTCAACGAATTCGTGTGTTGAAACGTTTAATAAGTCTATATATTAAAGCTTCTAACAAGTCCACTATTCTAGCATTTGATACCAATACGTAATTTAGTAAATAAAACGGAACATCACAGAAGCGCAAAGCTGGTAATAAAATCTCACGGCCTTGGTGAATATCTCCATGGATATAACTTACACAGTAGCCCAAAAACGTCCGCCGAAATTGCATCCCTCATTTAACGTGTATATGCAAATCCCAGCGATAACTTGTCCAAAAAACGCCCAACGCCGCTGAATGCGTCTAATGTAAATCCCATCCCGCGAGCATGTACCAAAACAAACCAACGCCCCGGCCATGCACAACTCGACCCCATGTATAGTGACTCGCGACATCCAATAGCGAACCGCAACTTGTTTCGTAAATCCGGCTTGAGTATATTAGCAGCAAACGCGATTCTAAGAGCATTCAAGATATCCCGCGGCTGCGGCACAGCCATTCTTTGTTAATATGTATCTGTGTAATTCGGGTTAGAGGACTCATACTCAGACCCCGCATAGCGGCGAGGGTCGCCGGGAAATTGGGAATTAGGTTACCGTAGTGATGTCCTGCATTTGCTGGATCGGGTCTTGTGGATTGCGAAGGAAGTTGCCGTTACTCAGTGGGCATTGGAGGTTGTGATTACTACTAGCCCATATCAGTCGAGTGTTAAGGACGGGAATCTTGGGAAGTACCTCGTACTAAGTCTAGTTAGCTGCGCCATAGTCTGGGTCTGGCTCTGATTCAATTGAACCAACCGTGCGTTCAGCTGCTGACCGAGAGTTTGCATTGCCGTGACGCCCGCTTGTAGCTGAGTGAGGGACTGGGTACAGCCTTATGGGGTAGTTGTAAGGCTAGCTGTAGTAGTGGCTTGGTTTGCTAAGGTAGTGGCATGAGATGTACTATCGTGTCGGAGTTGGGCTAGGTGAACAGGTGCGGGCGGCGCATTGATAACAGCCAGTCTCGTCTTAGAGGGATCCGAACCTATCGCTCATACGCGTGAGAACGTCCGCCGCTTACTGAGCGAGTTGTGGTTAGTGCGCTATTACTTTATGGAGCGCGGTGGGTGTTGCGTGTTAATTTGGCTCTGCAATAGCGGGGTCGTGTTCTATTATTGTTGTTCCGGCCTCGCAAGTGGCTCTTGCCCCACTGTAGCCTAGCGCGCTCCCCGCTTCCATCAGGAACCTCCTTCACCTAATATCTACCTCCCTTCCCCAATCGTGAAATGAGATGGCGCAACAAGAAATCGGCCTTCGCAAGGTATGGATCGCTTTACATTCAGCATCTTCCCATGCGCTGATCCATATAGCTCGAGGCGGCGATGCTGCAATCACTCGAGGTCGATCCCTCTGGCGGAATCATCTATGAAGTCGCCCTGAAAGGTTCTTTCCCACTGCCCTCTGGCGTGTAGAATATCCACTGACTAGTTATAGTTGTCTTTAACCGCCCGTTTCCTCCTGCTCAAGAGTCCGAGAGCCATCCAACATCGCCTTCTAGTGAGCAGCTCCGCCGCCAAGCCGAATCTTCCATAACTAGACCCCTCCAAGCCGAATCCTCCACGCCTGCACCCCCCGAAGCCGAATCCTTTACGCCTACACCCCCCGACGCGGTAACCGCTGCTGTGATAACCCCAGAGGCTATACCAACTGCTCCTCCAAAGCAGGCAGCTCCCAAGGCCCGGACTCGGAAGAGTGCTACCACATATCCTACAGCCAATACCCGATTTCGCTCCAGGGGATGAAATCAAACTCCAACCCTTCTCTTTAGTTGTGGGGGCCTTAACGGAGGGCATGTTTGGCGCTGCATTGCTTATTTACACATGGGATGGGAATATAAGGTGCAATTGTGGGGTATCGAGGTTAATCGATAAAGATATGGAAATGGTGGTTCTTTACCTTCAACTCCAAGTTATGTATACCCTTAACATAATAAGGTCAGTTATTTACATGCGCGCCCCTTTCCTATCAACCTTACCCCAGACTAGCATCTCTAGTGTACGTGACTTTGCGATTAACCCTCCCTAATCGGACAAGGGGTTAATATTTTCTAACCCATGCCTATCATAAAGTCTGCTTTTTACTCCAGGGAGAAATCGTAATCGGGGCCTCTTTCAAGGAACGAATACGTTAATATGGTGCTTGTTTTACGCGCCCGATACTGTCGATAGTTCTGCGGCACATTTCAGCAAAACCGGTTGCTGAAATCTTATAGCCCCGCTAACTGTTGCCGTGACAATACACTTGGAAACCCAAAACGAAGCGATTACCCCTCCATTCTACCCCTCCCTTCTCCTCCTCTAATAGGCTCCGCCGTATTGCCCCTCCATCTTCGCCGTTTTGCTACCTCTGGGAGCTATTTCGCGATTAAATCTAATCCAAAAATGGATTAACTTCTAATGCCACCTCTACCCCTAAAACCACACCCGGCCCCCTCGAGTACGATATACTCCGTGAATGAGAATACGCGTCTCCACCACGTGGGTGCAAATACTCAGCATTCTCCTAACACTAACATCGAGGCAGGCGTTTACGATCCTGTCCGACATAATTTTGCGCTATGAAACCAACGAGAAGAAGATAATGATTATTTGGGACACAACGAAGTTCGTAGTTAAAGGAGATTAATATCTCGACCTCCCATCTCCCGTCTACAAAGCCACCCAAGAAGCATCCCATACCCTCTAATCTCCCTAGACAGACAACCTTATTCAGGATAAAGCCATAATTATCGACGATTCCACATGTTCCCCCCTTGTCGGGCATCCCCTTGCCGGGGTACACGGCGATGGGTGCAGGAATATCCAGCCTTCGAGGGAGGATCTCATTTTAGGTGGAGATAGGTCTCTAGATAAGGAGGTGGCACTTTCTTGTACTCGGTGAAGCCCTGGCTACGTAAAAGCTAGTGAGCCTAATGCCAAACACCTTTAGTCCAACCCTTTCACTATCCTTCGACGAGCTTGCATCACAACCTGCTACTTTAATCGGTGATCTCCTTAATACAGAGGTCCCCCTCGACCAGGATTGCCCATAGGTTACGGAGCTTACAGACCTGGCAGACGAGTACATTATGTCCCCTACTCTCAAAGGCGACGACTTGGCGGCTCTGGAGTTCGTGACCCTACGCACCATCCCGTGGTCCGGTCGTGTCAAAGAGCTTGCCCAGGGCGAGAATACGATTCGGTGAGCTTTAGGATAGTTGGCTGGTAGAGGTGGTCCGCCTTTGGTTAGGGTGCCCGGTATTGATTTGGAGCCAGAGTGGTGTCGGTGCCACGCTATAGGCCTTAAATACAAATCGTATACTCTCCAGAAATGGTATTTCTTTGATGAGCTGCTACTCTTTCAATAGCCTGATTTGTTGCAATCAGGATCCCGAAAGCTTATTAATTTACTTACCTCGCCATTTCCAGAATCTCATAGGCTAATATTTCAAGATGCTTAATTGACTATCCCCGCCAAGTGAGTCCCGCTAGCTCTCTATATGCACCAGGTGGTTCTTGAGAAAATGTCCCCCAAAGTCCGACGCATAAGAGCCACACCCGCAACTTGTAGCCCAATGCAGATCTTTCCTCCCCTGCTTAATTTCTTTCTCGAGGCCCCTCAGCAAGGAATACAATTTTGGCGTTGATAATTGTCGGTCCATAATAGACTGCAAGATTGGTAGCAGCCTTAGCCAACTCGATGTAGCCCCTGGGATATGTTCTGGCATCTGGTTTGCCATGGTAGCTACTAGAGCTTTCAAGTACTTGTCGAGGTCTGCGCATGTATTTTTCGGATTAACTTGAAACGATTCCAGGCAACCCTCGAGCCAGGCACCCATCATGGGGAGGCACTCGATAGAAGTATAGTTGATCCCGGCCAGGAACCCGCCAGTAAGGGTGAAAACAGCATGCAAAGCACCTGCAGGTAGCTCGATATCAAAGCTAGAATCAACCTTGGCCACAATCCCGCCTATCATATCCCCCGCGCGAGCCAGAATATTCCGAGTCCCATTTAGCTGATGAAACAAAGCCCTATTTTCCGGAACGCATCCAGGGAATAGAATCCAGACTTTGGTGCAGGGTCCGAAGGTGCGCGAAAGCCCCCTGAGCCCTTCATCTAGAGTTCCAACTATTAGTAAAATAAAAGCTGCCGAGTGTGAGACCATACCATAGTGCAGATCGACATAGGCCCCCTTCGGGCAGACATTGATTCCAACGCCTCTATCTAAACCCAGAAGATGTCTGCGACTTGCGATGATTTCTGGCGGCTCCAATGGTATGTCATCAACTGTGACCTGCACATTCAAGATCATAGAGACCTCTTCTTGCCTCCATACCTTCCCCCTAAAGAATGTTTGTGAGAGCGCCCTGGAGGCAGCCTCGAACCTTGTAGCCTCAAGCCTCCTGCGATCACTTGCCACCTTTGTTATTGCCTGCGGTTTCCCATCCTTAAAAACATTGTATTCCGGAGAGTTGAATGTCGAGTTCAGCGTCAACGCGTGGACATAACCTTCGTCTAGGTGATTGGCAATAGGATGCAGCGTCGGGACATCTCCTCCCCAGAGGGCGAAAGTCTGCTCGTCAATTTGCCGGATGTCGACTAGCCCGTTAGTAAATCTTGCTGGACATTTGGGCGTCCACCCAAACTTATCGACGTCCATGTATCCACCTAGTTGTGAATTGACGGGTGCCTTTTCCCCCGCGCATTTGTGACTTCGAAGCCGGGCATATTCCTTCCGGCAGCCAGGGCATGTCTGCTTTTTGCCGGTGCAATGTTGTCTGTGTTCTCGGCGATGCTTGCTGGCTACTACCCTTCCACAGTCTCCACAGGGTTGGTCCGTCTTGGGCATTGCGTGAACGTTATATATCAAGACAGAATAAGGGGCGCGAGGTCAGATTTGGCCAGGAGCGTGGTTGTGGGAACTCAGCTGAGTAGTGGACTATTGCCTTACGAAAGGGGCGAGGTAAAGATTAGAATGATCTTTTGCGGAGGCTCGTGGAAATCAATAATTGGGCTGGCTATCTAATTTCCGCAAGCCACGGCGCGCTCGGCCACATAATACTGAGACCGCCAGGCGACCGCCTATGGCGGTCAGCCAGCGGTTATGCAGGTTTCCACAAACCGAATTTGTTAAAACCCCAGGCTCTAAACTTTTGAAATAATACTGAGGCCGCCAGGCGACCGCTTATGGCGGTCGCCTAGCGGTTATGCAGGTTTCCACAAACCAAACTTGTCGAAAACCCTACATCCCTTGTACGAGAGCGGGTTCTCGGTGAGAGGCCAGTGTTTGGGTAGTGAGGGGGGGCCTACCCCCTTGTGCGAGGGCTGTTTCTGAGGCGCGGCTACAGGGCCGACCGTCCTTA
>Ga0179587_10000286_pt1 | contig 21275 bp, 14 predicted proteins | sample CZODoug2_1_08_16_FD_185932 | JGI IMG/M metagenome (GOLD analysis project Ga0179587, IMG submission 185932) | Vadose zone soil fungal communities from Angelo Coast Range Reserve, California, USA - CZODoug2_1_08_16fungal | ecosystem: Environmental > Terrestrial > Soil > Vadose zone | place: USA...
AAAGCCATCCAAAATCTCTCAAATCGCGGCCTCATCGAAATCCGACGTGGAACCGGCACCTTCGTCACAGAACCAAGGATCACTCAGGACCTGACCGAGCTGACCGGCTTTGTCGAAGACATGGACGCCCTCGGCCATGCGGCCACTGCCCGGCTAATCGACCGGACCGTGGTCGCGGCGGATGCAGACGTGGCCCAGCATCTCGCGCTGGCGGTGGGCACGCGCGTGATACGAATCCGGCGCGTTCGACTCGCGAACGGCGTCGGCATGTCTCTTGATGAGACGTACTTGCCGCTTGAGATCGGAGAGAAGATCGTCACGCACGATCTCGAACTCGAACCAATCTTCACACTGCTGGAGCAGCGATACGACATTCCCCTCCTCGAGGCGGAATATAAGCTTGAGGCAATTTCCGCCGATCGGGATGTCGCAGCGGCCCTGGGAGTGGAGGCTGGAAGCCCGATCTTTCGGATCGAGCGCACCTCCTACAGCGTCGGCAACCGACCCGTCGATTACGAGAAGCTCCACTATCGGGGAGACCTGATCCGGTTCAGGACACGTTTGGCACGCCGCAAGTCGGCCGGCATCTAAGGGTAGGAGATATGCACGCCGGGTCCGCCGTGTGGCTCTTCCTGGTGTCGATTGGTGCGAGCGCACTGGGCGGCGCTTTGGGAATGGCGAGCGGCATTTTCATCGTGCCGGTTTTGACCCTGTTCGGCGGACTAGACATCCATGCCGCCGTCACCGCCAGCATCGTATCGGTCATCGCCTGCTCTTGCGGTAGTGCCGCGCCGTTCCTCAGAAGTGGACTGACGAACATACGCATCGCGATCGTGCTGGAGGTTGCCACGACGCTGGGTGCTCTGACGGGGGTGGGGCTGGCAGGCATCCTGTCGGTGTCGTTCCTGTACTTCCTGTTCGCCGCGGTGCTGCTCGTTTCGGCTTCGCAGATGATGACCCGACGACATGAGATTTTGGGCGAAACGGAAGAGACCAATCTCCGGGATTGGGCGACAGTGCTGCGTCTTCATTCAAGCTATACCGATCACGTGCTAGGTCGCGATGTTTTCTACCGCGTGCGGCGCGTCCCCTTGGGCCTTGCGCTGATGTACGGGGCCGGCCTGATCTCCGCGCTGCTGGGCATCGGGAGCGGCGTTCTCAAGATTCCCGCGATGGACACCGCCTTGCGCTTGCCCATCAAGGTGTCCTCCGCCACATCGAACTTCATGATCGGGGCGACGGCGGCAGCCAGCGGCGTCGCCTATTTCGCGCGTGGCGATATTGATCCGGCAATCGCCGGACCAGCCGCGCTCGGCTCTGTCCTAGGCGCGGTACTCGGCGCGCGCCTCCTTATGGCGGTGTCTGCCGACAAACTGCGCCTGTTTTTCGTCGTGGTCCTCGTCGCCCTGGCTGTTCAGATGCTGCTCTCTGCCCTCGGGATTCACCTGACAGGTCATACGGCGTGAGCACCGATCTCTTGGGATGCCCAGAGCTAGACCAGCTTCTCGCAGCCGTGCTGCATCGAGGCACCTGGCTCGGATGCAGCGTCATCGTACTGGGATTGGCCCTGCCGATGGCTGGTTGGTCGGGGGCTTCATCAATGATATGCACGCGGATCGTCGCCGCCGGCATCGCGCTCTTGATCGTCTTGCCGGTGCTGCGAGTCTTTCTGATGTTGGTCGGCTTCGTCCGCGAGCGCGACTTCCTCTTCAGTGCCATTGCGATGCTTGTGCTGGCGATCATCGTTTTAGGGTCTGTGCTGGGCGTGGCTTATTCACCCAGCGGGGATGCCCAGTCGTTTGAGGGACGGGGTTCTCGCCGCCCCGAGTAACGCGTTCACTGTGGCCACTTTTGTGCCGGCACAAGCAGGTATTTGCCGGTAGATCAGACGTCAATCCAGAGCCGGCAAACCGCGCCGCAATGCGCGAGCCGAGTGAAGCAAGCGGTCGACCTGAGTCATTGACCGCATTCCGCAGGATGTGCCGAATTTCCTTCTCCATACTGCGGCCGTGATGCTCAGCGCGTCGCTTCAAGCGCGCCTTGACCTCGTCTTCCAGGTCGCGAACAACGAATTGAGCCATTGAAGAATTCCCTGTGTGTTCTCCGACCGGCGTAAGGTGAGCGACGTACAGTCGAGATGGGTCAAGCCCCGAGACTCGCGTCAAGCCCCGAGACTCGCAGGTCGCGCGCTCATGCGCGCACGCCGCCGAGTATGCGGGCAGCCCAGTCGAAGACGTACTCCGCCTGCATCGACATCACATCGATGCCGCAGTGCTCCGCGGCGCCCTCGCGCAGCGAGAACACCCGCAATTCGGCATCGATACTGTTAATGGCGCCGGAAATGATCTTTCTGGCGTGAGAGAGCGCAACCTGTCGGTCATTCTCCCCATGAACCACCAGCAGCGGACACCTGATTCGATCAAGTATGCCCTCGAGTGAACGCCGCTTAAGGGCGGCGATGGCATCGCCGATCGACGTCGTCCCCGTGACCCACATCGCATGACGACCGCTTTCCGGCAGGCCATCGGATACGGAGCCCGCCTGTCCACCAGACAGAATCCGTTGCCAGTCTTCGTCCAACTCGTAGAATGCGCCGAAGCAGCCGACGCATTTGAAGCGTGGATCGAAGGCCGCCGCTCGAGGCGCGCAATATCCGCCCATACTGAGGCCGACAATCCCGATCCGGTCGCTATCAATGGCGAAATGCGCCGCCAGGGCGTCGAAGAACTGACCGGCCGATACTTCGGTGTCGTGACGCTTCGCAAGGCCGTGATACCGAATGGCCTCGCCGGTCCCTTCCTGATCCACAAAGAGCGTTGCAATTCCTCGCCGCGCTGAAATATCGGCGAACATCAGGTAGTGCATTTCCTTGATTGAATCGAATCCATTGTAGAAGACAATGGCGGGCGAACGCTTGGCCTTGTCGGGTAGTCGCAGCCAGCCCGACAGCGTCGCTCCTTCGTACTGCACCTCGACGCGCTCCACCTTGGCGCCGGATAAAGTGAGCCCCTTTTGGAAGGCTTGGAGCGCTAGTCCATAAGCATTCAACCGACGGGAGTCCGTCCACGACGCAATCCGCTCTGCGATGAGGAAATAGTTTGCCGCTCTCAAGAACTTCGAGGAAGCACTAAAGCCGTTTCCGCGTTCGGCATCGGCGTCGGCCAGCGCGGCCAGCTTCTCTCCGAGCTTCATCCAATTTTGAAACCACGCTTCGTCGGCCGCGTGTTTGTCGGTCGCCTGAAGTAGCGGTATCAGCGGTTGGAGTGCCTCATCCACCTCCGAGATCTGGGCGCCCATCGCAATCGATGCCGCAACGGAGAGATTCCACGAGTACCTGTCTTGGAAATATTGGAACACATCGACTCCTCGGTAGGGCCCGTTGGCCGTCGCCGATCGCGGCGGTTGTTCGTCGCAATCCACATGTACGTCTTTTTCCGACGTCCGTCTTCATACAGGGTGCAAGTACACATCTTGCGGATACGCAAGTCAAGAAAACACGCTATCTTGAGGCGAGCGCTTTGACACGGGACACGGTGCGCCAGCCTCATGGCCCGTAGGAATGGCCTATATTGCTGCAATGGCTGCTTCCGTATCGGCTTCCGCGACACTCTGAAGTCGATCCGAAGGGGCGATGATGCACGGCATAGACTTGCGGATACGCAAGAAATGTGATTTGATCCTTGCCGGAGAGGAAATGAGCGGAACCACGAGACCAAGGGGGCGAGATGGCCGAAACAGCAGCGCGACGCAGGGTTCACGGTGTTTCCCCGATCGGCAGTGGCCCGGTGTCGTGGGTTGTCGCGGCCATGGTCTGCGGAGCGCTCGCCCTCGCGATACCTGTCACTGCGCTCAGCCAATCCACTGCAGTGACGCGGCCTAGCGACTCCGCCAGCGGCGAACTGGCTGAGATCGTGGTCACTGCGGAGAAGCGATCCTCAACCGTACAGACGACCCCGTTGAGCATTACCGCCCTTAAGGGTGAGGACCTCGCAGCGCGGGGTCTGAGCAGCGCTCAAGAGATCGTGCAGGCGGTGCCGGGTATAGCGATCGCCTCCGCGGGTCCCGGACAAGCCAAGTATGAAATCCGCGGGTTGTCGAGTGACGGCGGCGAATCGCCGACGATCGGCTTCTACCTGAACGAAGCGCCGATCACACCGCCGGCGAGCGCTACCACCGGAAAGTCGGCAATCGATCCGGATCTTTACGACCTGAACCGTGTTGAAGTGCTGCGAGGACCGCAGGGAACTCTCTACGGGTCGGCGTCGATGGGGGGAACGGTCAAACTGGTGACGAACCCTCCTGATCCTACATCCACATATGGTAGTACCGAGACCTCCTTGTCGGGCACCGATGGCGGCGGTCTGAATTATGCGCAGAAGGGCATGATCAACATACCGCTGGTCGACAATGAGGTTGCGCTGCGTATTGTCGGCAATTACGGTCACAACAGCGGTTGGATCGACCGCATCGTCATTCCGAGTTTCCCGATCGAGACCAACGGGGGGCTCATCCGAGGGAACGTGCTGGGGCTTTCGGCGTCGGCAATCCACCGCGGCGTCAACGATGCGGATGTTCGGGGTGTTCGCGCCTCGCTGCTCATTCAGCCGAACGGCGCGTTGAGCATCACGCCGATGATCTTCTATCAAAACATATCGCAGGGCGGTTTGAACACCTACGATAGCGTGCCGGGAACCCTGGCGCACTACCAACCCTTTGACGTGGCTGAGCCATTCTCCGACCGGTTCACCGTCTACAGCCTCACGGTCAACTACGCCTTTGAGCGTGTGGCGCTGACTTCCGCCACCAGCTACTGGACGCGGCGTACCTCCCAGTTCGAGGATGCGAGCGAGGCCGTCCAGGATGGCCTCGGCCTTCCGGCGTTCAGTACTGTCGATGGGGGCATCGGTGCCGCTCAGTCCTACGAGACGGACACGACCAACGAAGCCTCGCAGGAGATCCGGCTGGCGTCGACGGGACATGACAAATTGGACTGGCTGGTGGGCGCCTTCTTCAGCCGCTTTTCGGACACGTTCCGCGGCGGCTCGACGATTCCCGGGCTGGCGGCCGCGCTGGGGGGAGCCTTCGGAACGACTGACCTGTTCGACGTCTCCATTCCGTTGGTCGTGAAGCAACAGGCGGGATTCGCGAACGTCACGTACCACGTGTCCGATTCCTGGAAGATTGCCGCAGGCGCGCGCTACTTTGCCTACCAGAGCGCGGTGGACTCCTCGTCAAAGGGCTTTGCGTACGGCGGCGAAACGCCGGTCCTCGCCTCGGCGTCGGCTTCCGCCTCGGGCGTCAGTCCGAAAGTCGACATCTCCTACGAGCCGCTGTCGGACCTACTCCTGTACGCCATCGCAGCCAAAGGCTTTCGGGAGGGCGGAGGCAACTTTCCCGTGCCGACCACCGGACAAGTCGGGTCGGTATGCCTGGCCAACCTGCAGGCGATCGGGCGCGAATCGGCGCCTTCGCTCTTCGATCCGGACACCGTGTGGAGTTACGAAGCCGGCGAAAAGAGCCGGCTCTTTGACCATCGTCTCACGCTGAATGCCGACCTCTTCTACACCCGATGGTCCAAGGTGCAACAGCCAGTGGCTCTCGCCTGTGGCCTGGGGTTCACGGCGAATGGGCCGAACGCCGAAGTCAAGGGAGGGGAGTTGGAACTGCAGGCGCAACTCTCGTCCGCGCTGTCCGTGACTCAGAGTGTCGCATTGGCCGCTGCCGAATTCACACAGGATTTCGCCGCGTCGGGCATCGTCAAAGGCCAGGCATTGTTCAACGCACCCCGGGTTACCGCCAGCAGCAGTATTCACTATGAACATCCGATCGCCGGACGCAAGTTCGTCGCGATTCTGCAAAATAGCTATGCGGGTGCAACGACCGATTTATCCTATCAAATAAATCACCTCGGGCCTCGTGACATCACCAACCTCCGCCTTGGTGTAGAGACCCCCAAGTGGTCGCTGTTTGTGTACTCGACCAACATCTTCAATAAACGCGTTGATCTCGAAAACATCAATATCAACTCATTCACGGGTCCATCTTACAACCGCGTTTCGACCAATCAGCCTCTCACGGCGGGGCTTTCTCTCAGCGTGAATTACTGAATGGGCGCCAGCCCCCATATTGGAATCGCTCCCGCAACCGGTGTCAGCGGTCTCGTCGTCATTATCACGGCCGGCGCCGGTGGTGCCGGCCGTGTCATCGCCGAAACCTTCGCCGATGCCGGGGCCCGTGTCCTCACGTGCGATCTAGATGGTCGCGCGGTGGCACAGTTTGTCGCCGAGCGACAGGACATCGCCGTGCTCGAAGGTGATGTCGGCGAGGAGCGCACCGTCCAGCGAGTGTTCGATGAGGCCGAACGGCGCTTCGGGCCGGTCGACGTACTGGTCAACAATGTCGGCATCGCGGGACCGACCGCCGCGGTCGAGGACATTTCAACCGAAGACTGGAACCAGTCGCTGCGCGCAAATCTGACGAGTCATTTCCTATGCGCCCGGCGTGCCGTGCCGACCATGAAGGCGCGCCGCAGCGGCCTGATCGTCAATATTTCTTCGGGAAGCGCCAAAGTCGGGCTGCCGCTCAGGCTGCCGTACGTCGTGACGAAAGGTGCGATCCTGAGTCTCACCACCAATCTGGCCCGTGAACTCGGCCCGCATGGCATCCGGGTCAATGCGATCTTGCCGGGGGCGATTCGCGGCGAACGAATCCAGCGGGTGATCGCGTCCAAAGCAGCGGCGCTCGGGGTGACGGCCGCAGACTACGAGCGCGATCTTCTTCGGTACGTGTCACTGCGCACGATGGTCGAGCCCGAGGACATCGCCGCGATGATCGTGTTCCTGGCCTCGTCCTCGGGTCAGCGGATCACGGGTCAGCTGATCGGCGTCGACGGCAACATCGAATATGAAGCATAGGACTGCGCATGCGTTTTGCAGTTGACACCGGGGGGACGTTCACGGACCTCATCGTCGATGATGATGCAGGCACGCGCCGCATGTTCAAGGCGCCGACGACGCCGGCCGACCCGATCCAGGGCCTGCTCGACGTCCTTGGGTTGGCGGCCGAAGGCTTCGGCATTCCGAGGCAGGAGCTCCTGCGGCGCGGCACGCATTTTGTCCACGGGACGACTCACGCGATCAACGCGATCATCACTGGGCGCACCGCGCGCACGGCGTTCCTCACGAGCGCCGGGCATCCGGATGTACTGGTGCTGCGTCAGGGCGGTCGTGCCGAGGCGTTCAATTTCACAACACCGTATCCGGAGCCTTACATCCCGCGCGCGCTGACTTTCGAAGTCGACGGCCGCATCCGGGCGGATGGTTCCGAGTTCGTGCCACTCGACGAAGCACACCTCATCGCGACGTTGGGCGAGTTGCGCGTGCAGAGGGTCGAGGCCGTCGCGGTCTGCCTGCTGTGGTCAATCGTAAATTCGGCCCACGAAGTTCGGGTCGGGGAGCTGCTCGATCAGCACCTGTCCGGCGTGCCATACACGCTGTCGCACCGGTTGAATCCCTCGGTCCGGGAGTTCCGCCGCGCGTCCTCGACGGCGATCGACGCGTCCCTCAAGCCGCTGATGACCGCCTACATGCGGACGATGGAGGAGCGCTTGCGCGCGGCCGGGTTCAACGGCCGCGTGCTGGTAGTGACCTCCCAGGCGGGGGTCATCGACGCACGCGAGGCGGCCGAGGCGCCGATCAAGATTGTGAACTCCGGGCCGTCGATGGCGCCGGTGGCGGGCCGGTATTTCGGTGCGCTGGACGAGGACGCCTCGACTATCATCGTCGCCGATACCGGCGGCACCACCTACGACGTCAGCCTGGTACGCAAGGGCGTGATTCCAGTCACCCGCGACACCTGGATCGGCCCGCAGTACAGCGGCCTGATGGTGGGCTTTCCGTGGGTCGACGTCCGGAGTGTCGGGGCCGGTGGTGGCTCGATCGCGTCGGTGGACGCCGGTCGCCTGTTGCACGTGGGCCCCCAGAGCGCCGGCGCTGTGCCCGGACCCGTCTGCTACGGGCGCGGCGGCACTCGAGTCACTGTCAGTGACGCCTCCCTGGTACTCGGCCACCTCGATCCCGCTTTCTTCCTGGGCGGGCAGATGCCGCTTGACCGGGCGGCGGCCGAAAGCGCCATCGCGAGGCAGGTTGCGGAACCCCTTGGACTCGACGTGACTCGCGCTGCGGCCGCGATCCTCGCCGTCGCGACCGAGAACATGGCGCAGGCGATCGTCGACATCACGGTGAACCAGGGCATCGACCCCAGGGACGCAGTCCTGATCGGCGGCGGCGGCGCGGCCGGGCTCAATTCGGTCCAGATCGCACGCCGCCTCGGATGCCGGCGGCTTGTGATTCCGGTCGTGGGTGCGGCGCTCTCCGCGGCGGGGGCCCTGATGTCGGATCTGCGGGCCGACTTCCATCAGGCTTGTCTGGTGCATACGGGGCACTTCGATCGCGCGGCGGTGAACGCCGTGCTGCGGGCACTCCGGCAGCGGTGCGAGGATTTTGCGGCGGCTGCGGATGCTGACCGTGGTGCGATGTCGATTCATTTCACGGCCGAGGCGCGCTACGCGAGCCAGGTCTGGGAGATCGAGGCACCGGTCCATTGCGATGCGTTCGAGAGCGACTCGGACGTCGCGCGCTTGGTCGAGGATTTCCACGGCGCCCACGCGGACCTGTTCACCTTTGCCGACCGCGCGGCGGCGATCGAGATCATCGGCTGGACTGCGCACGTTGCCTGCCGTCTCAACGAGACCGTTAGCATGTCGCTCACCGACACCGACACACGTCGGCGGCCGGCTACGACCCGGCGCGCCTACTTCCCGGACGGTGGCTGGGTCGTGGTCCCGGTCCGCGGCTTTGATGTATTGCAGACAGGCGAGACCGTCGCGGGGCCCGCCATCATCGAGAGCGCATTTACGACGGTCGTCGTCGATCCCGGCGCGACGGCGATCAAGCGACCGTCCGGCAGCCTGTCAATAGAGGTGGGAACGTGAGCATCGACGCGCGCCGAGATTCTGGCAGTGGGGCAGCAACGGGCAGGGGGCGCATCGACGGTGTTACGCTCGCCATCCTGAGCAAGCGGCTCGAGGGGATCGCGCGCAAGATGGCGAGCACGCTGTTGCGCACCGGGCGGTCCGGCGTCCTCAACATCGCCCGTGATTTCTCGTGCTGCATCGTGACGGCGAGCGGCGACCTGCTGGTCACGAATGAGGCCCTGCCGATTCACGTGTTATCAGGGCCCGACCTGATGGCCCGGGTCATGACCGAATTTCATCCCGTGCTCAAGGCCGGCGATGCGTTCCTCAACAATTCGCCCTACCACGGGTGCTCGCACGCCGCTGACCACACGCTGCTCGTGCCCGTCGTCGACGACGCCGGAGTGCACCGGTTCACGGTAGTGGTGAAGGCCCACCAGGCCGATATCGGCAATTCAATCCCGACCACCTATCACGGCTCCGCTCGCGATGTGTACGAGGAGGGTGCGCTAATCTTCCCGTGCGTTCGCGTTCAGGAGCGCTTCGAGACCAACGCCGACTTTCTGCGGATGTGCGCGATACGCATCCGGGTCCCCGATCAGTGGCATGGTGATTTTCTCGCGATGCTCGGTGCCGCTCGTATGGGGGAAAAGGAACTGCTCGCGCTGGCCCGGGAATACGACTGGGACGAATTGAATGACTTCGAGACGGAGTGGCTCGACTACTCGGAGCGGCGCATGATCGAGGCGTTGAAGCGCCTTCCGGCGGGTACCCAAACCCGCATGAGCTGCCATGATCCATTTCCGGGCACGCCTGATACTGGAATCCCGATCAAGGTCGTTGTGTCGGTTGATCCGGCCGCGGCCCGCATCCAAGTGGACCTGCGGGACAACCCGGATTGCCTGCCCTGCGGTCTGAATCTGTCGGAAGCGTGCTCGCGGACCGCCGCGATGGTGGGCATCTTCAATTCGATCGAGCACTCTGTGCCGAAGAATGCCGGCAGCTTTCGTCGCATCGAGGTGCTGTTGCGCGAGAACTGCGTCGTCGGCATCCCGAAGCATCCGACGAGCACCTCGGTCGCGACCACGAACGTCGCCGATCGGGTCGCGAATTCGGTGCAGGCCGCGATCGCGGACCTCGCGGACGGCTTCGGGCTGGCCGAGTGCGGCGCCGTCATCCCGCCGGCGGTCGGCGTGATTTCGGGCATCCATCCGGCAACGGGCGCGCCGTTCGTCAACCAGGTCTTCCTGGGAATGACCGGGGGTGCCGGTGCGCCGTCGGCGGACGCCTGGGTAACGATCGGGCATGTCGGGAACGCAGGTCTTTGCTACATCGATAGCATCGAGCTCGACGAGTTGCGTCAGCCCATCCACGTCTACGGGCGTCGCCTGCTGCCCAACACGGAAGGTGCCGGTCGCCACCGCGGTGCGCCGTCTGTCGAGGTCGATTTTGGGCCGTTGGCCGGGGACCTCGACGTCGGCTACGTCAGCGACGGCGCCGCCAACCCGCCGCTCGGCGTTCGCGGCGGCCTCGCCGGCGGGAACGCAGACCAGTGGCGAATCGCGGCGAACGGCACGCGCGAGCGGTTGCCGCCCTGCGCTCAGGTAACTCTCCACCCCGGCGATCATCTCATCTCGATCTCGACCGGTGGCGGTGGCTACGGGCCGCCGACCGACCGCGATCCGAACGCGGTCGAGCGGGATGTCGCAGAGCGCTGGATAGACGGCGAGCGTGCACGATTAGTGTATGGCGTCGCGCTGAGCGACAGCGGCGCCCTCAACCCGATTGAAACACAGCGCCTGCGCAGGTCCATGCGCGGCAATTCCTGACAGGAGAGCAATCCATGAAGCTACAGGAGCGGGTCGCGGTGGTAACCGGCGGGACGCAGGGGATCGGCAAGGCGATCGCACTCAAGTTGGCCGCCGAAGGCGCGACCGTCGTCGTCGTCGCGAGCAGTGACCTCGAGAAGGCGCAGGCCCTGGCGGACGAAATCTGTCGCGCGGGCGGACGCGCTGTAGCGAAGGTCGCAAACGTCACGAAGTCCTCAGAAATCAAGGCGCTTGTTCAAGGTGTCGCAGCGGAGCTCGGGCGCATCGACATCCTGGTCAACGCCGCCGGCGTGTTCCTGTCCACGCCGGCCGGCGCCGCGCGGGAGATCGACGTCGACCAGATGATCGCGATCAACCTCAAGGGCGCGTTCATGATGATCGACGCGGTGGTACCCACGATGAAAAGCCAACAGGCCGGCAAGATAGTCAACATCGCTTCCGTGGCCGGTTTCATGGGTATCGGAACCTTTGCAATCTACTGCGCAACCAAAGCAGGCATCATGTCAATGACTCGGGCACTCGCCTGCGAGCTGGCTGCGCACGGCATCAACGTGAATGCGGTGGCCCCCGGGAACACCGCGACGCCCATGAACGAAGGCGTGCGGACGCTCCCGGAATTCCAGCCGATGCTCGCCGCGATGAGTGCGCGCACGCCGAGCGGACGAACGTTTTCGACAGCCGACGAGATGGCGGCTATGGCCGTGTTTCTCGCGACGAGCGACGCCCGATCCATGCACGGCTCGACCGTCCTGATGGACGAGGGCTTTTCGGCAGGAATGTGAAGGCCAGGAGATTTGTGTGAACCCAATTGATCGAAAGATAATCCTCACCTGCGCTGTGACCGGAAACGCTCCGTTCAACCGCAAACACCCATCCTTCCCGATTACCCCGGCGGAAATCGCCGCGGCGTGCGTCGAGGCGGCGAGAGCGGGGGCCGCCGTCGTGCACATTCACGTTCGCGACCCCAAGACGGGCGAAGGCAGTCGTAGCCCGCAGTTGTTCAAGGAAACCGTCGACCGTGTCCGGGATTCCGGTGTGGATGTCATCATCAACCTGACGGCGGGTCTTGGTGCCTTCTTCCTGCCCGATCCGGCGGATGAGTCACGCGGCCTGCCGAAAAGTGACGTCATCGGTGCGGATGAGCGCGTTGCACATCTCGAACTATGTCGACCCGACATCGCCTCGCTCGACATCACGACGGGAAACCAAGTGGAAGGGCCGATGGAGTTCGTGTACCTCAACACGACGCGAACCCTCCGTGCAATGGCCAGTCGATTTCAGGACTTGAACATTAAGCCGGAACTGGAAGTGTTCGGTGCCGGGGATATCGAATTCGGCAAGGCACTGGTACGCGAAGGACTGGTCTCGGGGCGGCCGCTATTCCAGTTCGTGCTCGGCGTGCAATGGGGCGCGCCCGCGGACACGCGGACTATCCTGTACATGAAGGAGCTGCTCCCGGCGGACGCGCACTGGGCTGCGCTCGGGATCGGGCGGTTGGAAATGCAGGTCATGACTCAAGCGGCGCTACTCGGCGGAAACGTTCGCGTCGGCCTGGAAGACAACCTCTATCTGCGGCGCGGCGTCTTTGCGACGAACGGTGAGTTGGTCGCGCGTGCGCAAACCATTCTGGACGGCCTGGGATACGAACTCGCAACGCCGACCGAGGCGCGCGAGATTCTGGGACTGGCGGCTTGAGCTCAACGCCTGTACAGAAGGGAATTGTCGGCGGGAGATCTGATTGTCGCCGTGAGCTCCATCGTCAGGCTCGGCAAGACATCGCTCACGTACCGCACGCGGCTGTTGCGAGGACCAGGGGATGGTGTGGAATGCGCGACGCTGACGGGGGTGGCCGTGCATTTCGATCTTCGCAGACGCACCTCGATTGATCTCCCCACTGAATTTCGCGCGAGGGCAGAGGCGTTGTTCAAAAGCCGGTTATAATGCCGAGAAGATGACAGCTCGAAGCCGAAAACCAAGCCGCTCGCAAGCTAAACGACAGTCTGGTATTCGGCACAAGGATGAAGCGCGTCCGGCGGTGGTTCGGGCCGATTCAATGTCCGATCACCGGGATGCGTTTCATTTCGGCGATCGGCTGCGGACCTTCCGCAAGCAGCGAAAGTGGTCCTTGGAACGCGCTGCGGAGATGGTAGGGGTACCCGCCTCCACATTATCGCGGATCGAGAATCGGAAGATGTCTCCGACGCTCGATCTGATTCAAAAGATTGTCCGCACCATGGGTTTACATCCTTATGACGTTCTGGGCCGCGATCCGGCACGCGGGAATAGCGGTACGATCAGTGTCAATCGGCGGGGAACGGGCGACTATACGGAGTTGCCAAATATTCTGTACGCGCCGCTTCATCCGGATTTCGCCCCGACGGGGATCCGGCCGATCCAGGTGACACTATTCGCGCGCTCCGTGGAAGAGTACGGCGGCGTGACTGCGCATGCTGGAGAGGAGTTCCTCTACGTTCTGCAAGGAGCAGTGGAAATCCATTTCGAGGGCCGGCCCATTGAGCGGCTCGAAGAGGGTGATAGCATCTTCTTTGATAGTCACGTTCCCCATGCCTATGTTGCGGCGGGTCGCGCCCAGGCGAAATTTCTCATTGTCGCTTCGACACTTGACCGTCCCTTCGATTCCGTGAATTGAATCATGCTGGGGCCATTCATTGGAACGCCGGGCTTACGCTTGGCATCTACCTAGCAACTACGCCAGAACTGTTTGCAGACGGTTGCCCCGGCGTTCGCTAGGCGCGTATCCTTGCGCATACGCAAGGAATAGGGACGTCATTGAACCGCCGAAAATTCGTAAATACCGCTGCATCATCTTGTGTTCTGTTTGGTATTGAGAATGCCCTAATGTTTCCATCGGAGGCGCAGGCAGGGACGCAGATCGGGTTGCAGCTCTATACTGTGATGGACGCGCTGGAGCGAGATTTCGAGGGAACACTGCGCGCAGTCGCCAAGATCGGCTACAAAGAAGTAGAAACGATGGGCACATTCGGCCGCAATCCGGAACAGGCAACCCGATCACCCCTGATGTTGCTGACTCGAAGTGGCAAGAAGTTGCAAGGGGAGCGGTTTCGGTCGACCCCCAGGCCGAGACTATGGGCATGTTGCGCGCCCTGGCGGGCGGGACGGAGCTTGGGGGGCGGCGCCTGCGCCTTGAGTTCGTCCTGAGGCGGGCAAGGTTCGTTCGGAGCACCTGCGCGACCTTTCGGCTCGTGGAATTCGCCGCCGCATCCGTCCATGATAACGTTGGCCTGGCTTGGGGGTCGCGGGGCGGCGGGATCTGGCTCAAATGGTGCAAGCGGCTATGAGTGAAAGTCTCGGGGCATCCGATCCACGGTCCGACTTGCGGGTTGTGGAGGAGCTGGCGCGTGAGCACCGGTTGGCGCTGCTGCGTTACTTCCATCGCAAGGGGATCAAGCCGCCCGATGACGAAGACGCGGTGCAGGAGGTGTTCGTACGCCTCACGCGCCGCCACGGCCTTTCGTCCCAAGTTGGCAGACCTGACAGCTACCTCTTCGCTGTCGCCGCCAATGTCGCCAGTGACGTGTACCGCATGCACAAGGCCCACGCCGTTAATAGGCAAGACGTGTATGACGAGGCGCTTCATGCGCCTCTGACCTGCGATGCGGGCGAAATCTTCGAGGGGCGTGAGACTCTTTGGACGGTGATTGTCGCGCTCAAGGAGCTGCCGGAGCGTACGCGCACGATCTTCGTGCTCGCGCGGCTCGAACACATGCGCCAGGCCGAGATCGCGAGGCGCCTTGGTGTCTCGCTCAATACGGTGGAGAAGCACCTGCAGAAGGCCGCGGGCTACCTCGGCAAGCGGGTAGGGAGAGGCCGATGAAGTTGTTTCGCGCCCAAGATCGGACCACAGGACCGACGGTGCATGAAATCGCGGCCGACTGGCTGTTGCGCGAGGAGGAAGGCCGCCTCTCTTCCGTTGATATTTCGCGCCGCGAGGCCTGGCTCGCGGCCGACCCGTCACACCGCCAAGCGCTCGCGGATGTCAGGCTGGCGCTCGTCACCGCCAGCGAAGGCGCCGCTGATCCCGAACTGATGGCCATGCGCACCCACGCGCTCGCGGCCCGACCCGAGCGGGCTTGGCCTCTGTCGCAGTCGGCAGCGGCCGTGGCGGCCGCCATCTTAGTCAGCGCCGGCGCCTGGTGGATCCTGTCGGCCGTAGCCCCAAGCCTTCAGGGGCCGCCTGCGGGCGCACAGATGCAGCCGGGCGACCCCAATGCCGTGCTCTATCGGACCGCTGTCGGTGAAAGAGCTGCAGTCACCTTGCCTGACGGTTCGGTCGCCACCCTCGACACCGACAGCGAGATCAAGGTCGCCTACACGGGAAACGAGCGCGGCGTGCATCTGCTCCGCGGTCAGGCCCTGTTCGAGGTGGCCAAGCACAAGCCCACGCCGTTCCAAGTCTACGCCGGCCGTGAGCGCGTGACCGCGGTAGGCACCACGTTCAACGTGCGCCTCGATGGCGCAGGCGAGAACTCCAAGGTCAGCGTGGCTCTTCTCGAAGGGGTGGTGACGGTAAGCCCGGCGGCGGCTGTGGACCGCACTGCGCCGCATCAGTCGGTGACCATGGCCCCAGGAGAGCTGCTCGAAGCCAAAGCCGCGGCGCCCCTCGTCGTTGTCGCCGCCGACACCGAACGTGTGACGAGCTGGCGAAGCGGCGTGCTAACCTTCAACGACACTCCGCTCGCCCAGGCGGTCGCGGAGATGAATCGCTACACCACACGCCCGATTGTCCTCGCCGATCCCAAGCTCGCGAGCTTGCGCATTTCGGGCGTGTTCAAGACCGGAGACCCGGAGCACTTCGCCGAGACGGTTTCGGAAGCCTTCCCCGTGACGGTATCGCTCGAGGCTGACGGCTCGCTGGAACTAGAGCCGGGGCGCTAGAAAGCGCGGCCAACGCCGGCTAATGGCGCTGCATGAAGCCCGCAGATCCGTTCCGGGAGAGCTGGTTTCCCAAGGTATGGGGGATGGCGTCGAAAGCGTGGCTCATATAAGGCACGCGGATGAGTTCCACTGTGACGCCCTCGGATTTCGCCTGTTGGGCGAACGCATACGTCGGCTCGGGTGGAACCAGAGTGTCGTTCTCGCCCACGATGAGCATCGTGGGCGGCGCTCCTGGGGTCAGGTAGCTGGCGGAGCTGATTGTCCGATACCTTTCGGGATACTGCTCGGGCGAGCCGCCCGTGTACTGGCTGGCCATCGAGCGGGCGCTCGGCCCCATAATCGGATCCGGATTTCTGTAGAAATCGGCCGGGTCGATCACCGGGTAGAGCGAAACGACCGCGCTTACGTGCGGCACCGAACCGCCGCATGAGCTCATGAGCCTGTCGGCGTTCGCCATGTAACTGACATTGATCACCAGATTGCCCCCGGCGGATTCCCCTATCATGTACAAGTGCGAGAGGTTCCCCCCGAACTGGGCGGCGTGAGCTCCGACCCACGCCATGGCGCAGCCGACCTGTGCCTGGGTGACGTCCCACAGATGTCGTTCTTTCGTGGACAGCGAGTAGTCCACCGCGAAGACCAGCCAACCCTTGCCGGCGAACCAATCGAGGTCCGCGTGTCTTCCTTCGGCGCGCCCGGAGACCCATCCTCCCCCGTGCACATAGATCAGGATCGGGCTTGGTTGGCCTCCTGTCACGACCTTAGGTCGACGGATGGTGAGATTCAGCGGGACACCGTCGAACGTCCTATAAGGTACGGTCGTTACCCCATTTGCCGCGGCGAAATCCGGAAGCTCGAAGCTTTGGAGAGCGCTTACCGCGACCCCGTTTTTTCGGGCGGTCCGGGATAGGTTGATTTCGATCACTGCCGCTTCGGAAAGGGCGAAGAGGGCGATGAGCGCCACGACCGTGGTCCAGGCGCGTTTGCGCAAGCCGGCCGCCCATAGATAGGCCGCGGCGGCGACAAGCGTCAGAACGACGAACCACGTCGCCAAAGCCGTCACGATCGCTCCTAGGAGAGTGAGCGGAGTCGTTCTCAGAAACGCCCCAAGGAAGGATATCGCGACCAATATAAGCACAAGTGTGCTGAGGAACATGCCTATCCTGCGCCCCCGGGACAGGCGATTTGGTTTCATAGCACCTTGCACCTAAAACCCCTTGTGCTCGAATGTGTGGATGAGTCCGTCGAAATCCCTTCCCAGGGGCTCAAGGCTGGATGAAGTCGGTCTGAAGGGTCGATTCGCCGGTGAGCCGAGGATCAGTCGAGGAGCCTCCTACCCATAGGGCGTAGCCGCCGGGCCTGACACGCCAGCCATCGGCGCCGGTGTCGAAGTCGGCCAGGAGCCGGCGATCGGCCGTGACGCTCACTCGCCGCGTCTCGCCCGGCTTCAACGCCACCTTGGTGAAACCGACCAGCCGACGATAGGCGCTGCCTGGCGGCTGGGCATACACTTCCGCGACCTCGGCACCCGAGCGCGGCCCGGTGTTGGTCACGGTGAAGCTCACAGTCAGGCTCCGGCCGGCCTGGGTCTTCAAGCCGCCGTACCCGAAGCGCGTGTAGGACAGGCCGTAGCCGAACGGATACTGCGGCGTCAGCCCGCGTTCCTGGTACCAACGGTAGCCCGTGGCGGCTCCTTCCGGATAGGTCGCGTCGAAGGGCGGATCGTTGCGGCCCATCAAAGTGTGGGTGAGACCCGAGCCCGGCTGCTTGGGGTTTGGCAACTGGTCCAGGCTGGCGGGGAAGGTGATCGGCAGCCTGCCCGAAGGGTTTACCTGGCCGAACAGCACCCGTGCGATCGAGCGACCGCCCTCTGCGCCCGGATACCAGGCCTCCACGATCGCACCGACACGAGACGCCCAGGGCGTGAACACGGCGCCGCCGGTCTCGAGCACAACGATCGTGCGCGGGTTGGCCGCCGCCACGGCGTCGATCAGTGCGTCCTGAGCGCCGTCGAGCGAGAGGCTCGCGTCCTGTCCTTCCGTGCGCCACTGGGTAGCGAAAACGATCGCCACGTCCGCATGCTTCGCTGCCTCGACGGCCGCGGCGACATCGTCCCCACTGGAAAAGGCGACCGAGCCGCCTGGGGCTGCGGTTTTAATCGCGGCCAGCGGCGAATAGGGGTGGTAGACACGTTTCATCAAACCCGCGACCGGCCCTTCGGTCACGGGGAACACCAGCGGCTCGCCGCCGTAGCCCATCACCTGCGTCGAGCCGCCGCCGGACAGCACGCCCGCGTCCGCACGCCCCCCGATCACCGCGATCGACTTCGCCGAGGCCGCGAGCGGCAGGAGGCCGTCCGCGTTCTTGAGCAGCACGATCCCCTCCTCTTCCGCGCGCGCCGCAACCTCCGCGTCGGCCGCCACGTCAATCGCCCCGCCCGGCTTGGCCGGGTCATCGATCACCCCGACCACGTACATGCTGCGCACGATGCGAAGAGCCATGTCGTCCAGCCGCGCCTCGGGGACGGCGCCCGAGGCCAACTCCGGCTTGAGCAGCTCGCCGAAGTAATCGCCTGGGTCCCAGGTGTGGGCTGACTCGTGGTCGAGGCCGGCCAGCGCCGCCTTCACCGTGCTGTGCGCCCCACCCCAGTCTGACATCACCCAGCCTGGATAGCCCCAGTCGTGCTTGAGCACGGTGTTCAGCAGGAACGCATTCTCACAGGCATAGTCGCCGTTCACCTTGTTGTACGCGCACATGATCGCGCCGGGCCGGCCGTGTTCCAGCGCAATCTCGAAGGCCAGAAGGTCGCTCTCGCGCAAGTCCTTCTCGCTCATGATCTCGTCGACCACGCCGCGACCGTTCTCTTGGTCGTTGACTGCGTAGTGCTTGGCCGTGGAAATCACGTGCCGGCTCTGGATGCCGCGGATGGACTCTCCAACCATGATCCCCGACAGCAGCGGATCCTCGCTGGCGTATTCGAAATTGCGGCCGTTGCGCGGCTCGCGCTCAAGGTCCACGCCGCCGGCCAGGAGAACGTTGATGCCCTTGGCGTGCGCCTCCGAGCCGATCATGGCGCCCCCGCAGAAAGCCAGCTTGGGGTTCCAGCTCGCGGCGGTGGCGAGCGATGAGGGCAAGGGCGTGGACCTGTGTTCGGGTCCCGTTTCCATGCCTCTCGAGACTCCCAGGCTGGAGTCGGCCTCCTGGAGGGCGGGTATTCCAAGCCGCGGCACGCCCGGCACATAGCCGGCCGACCCCAGGGCCCCTGGGGGCGGCGGCAAGTTCAGAGGAGGCGGGGCGCCCGTCAGCGAGAGGCCGAACCAACCGCTGATCAGCGACATCTTCTCCTCGCGCGTCATCCCGGCGACCGCGCGGGCTGCACGCGCGGTCGGCGCTTCGGTCTCTGCGAGGGCGACGCCGGCTGCCGCCAGGGCGGCGACCGACAAAGCTGCGACCAGCGCCGCCTGCAGGGACCGCCGCGGTGTGAGCTTAATGGACATCCGTTCTCCGTGCGCCAGTTAGACCGGCAAGGCTTGTGATTGAAACTGTCAGCGGAGCGCCACGCTTCTACGGCTGGGCGGGCGGGCTCGCGCTCGCCCGCGCGACGAGGGCGCGGATTGCCGCGGTGGTGGCGATCACCAGATCGGCCGGCGGCTGCGGGCTGGTCATGGCGCCCAGGATCGAGGCCGAGGCCCGCGCCCAGCCCTCGTCGCGGCGAAGAAGCTCATCTTGCTGCGCCTTCCATGCGGCCGTCGGCGCGCGCCGGCCGATGATCGCGTCCATCGCCTCCAGCCCGGCGGCCGCCTGAGCGGAGATATCGGCCGAGATCGGGAGGGCGCTCTTCAGCACCGGGGCGCGTTCCGCCGCCGCCTCGAAGGCGCGATGGACGTCGCGCCATGTGCGCAGCTCGGCCTTCAGGGGCTCCGTCGCCGGATTGTCCGCCGACGGCGCGCCGAGGAAAGCCCGGACCTGGGCTTCGAGGCGGTGCGCCGCGAGGCTGTCAGGCGCCGCGACGTCGGCCAGCGTGTTGAATTGCTGGGTCACGGGCGCCTGGAAACCGCTGCGCAGAAGTTTCCAGTGGGCGCCGTTCTTCACCGGCTCGACCAGGCTGATGAACCGAGCGACCGCCGGATCGGGTTCCGCCTCCAGCCGCTCGAGCATGCGGGCTTGGTTTGCGTGCTGGTGAAGGCCGAACAACGCGAGCTCGCCGTCCACCACGATGAGTCGGCGGTACATGTCCGCGACGTCCGTCGTCGCCGACGGCGACCACAAACGTTCGGCGATCGCGGCTGTCCGCGGCCAGACGCGGCCATCGATCATCTCGGACGTGACGAGCTCGGTCCACATCACCGCCTCGCCACCGAGCACTCTCTCCTGCCCGGCCGGCGTCAGCCGCAGGCCGTCGTCGACGACCCAGGCCTCCTTCGAGAAGAAGACCTTGAACGGGGTCTGCTCCATCTGGGCCCAGTCCGCCTGGGAGAAGCCATAGCCCACAGGGTCGATCGGGTCGGTCCGGTACATCGGCCCGGCCGGTAGCAGGCGATCCAGGTAATAGCCGCCCGAACTCAACGCCGGATGGCCCTCCTGGGCCGCGAGCGCAGTCAACTTCGAGCTGCGCCAGGACTGGACGACGACGCTCGGGCCGAGATCGGGCCTGAGCAGCTCGTCCCAACCGACCATGACCTTGCCATCGCCCGCGAGGATCTTGCGAAGGCGGTCGGTGAAATAGGCCTGCAGCGCCTTGTTGTCGTCCAGGCCGTGCGTTGTCCTGAATTGCCGGACCGCAGGGCTGGCGTCCCAGTCCGCCCCGTTGACCTCGTCGCCCCCGACGTGGAAATAACGGTCTGCGAAGAGACGACTCATCTCGCCGTAAAGTTTGGAGACGAAGGCATAGACCTCTTCGCGGGACGGGTCGAGGGTGTCATTCATGGGCGCCGCGCCCGGCGTCGGCTCGACGCCCGGGCCCAAGTGCGGATACGCCTTGAGCCAGCTGCGAGCATGGCCGGGGGTGTCGAACTCGGGAACGACGCGCACGCCGTGATCGGCGGCGTAGTCGATCATGTCGCGCATTTCGGTCTGGGTGTAGTACCCATCGCTGGTCTTCTGGAACTCAGGGAACAGCTTGCTCTCGACCCGGAAGCCCTCGTTGTCGCTGAGATGAAGGTGCAGGACATTGAGCTTGACCAGCTCCATGGCGTCGATTTGGCGTTTCAGCGCGTCGAGCGGCATGAAATGACGCGCCGTATCGATCATCACCCCGCGCCAAGCGTAGCGCGGTCGATCCTCGATGCGTGCGCCTGCGAACTGGAGCCCCTCGGGCGCCGGCTCCACGAGCTGGATCAGGGTGGCGAGCCCGCGCAGCACCCCGGTGTTGGTTACGGCGGTCAGGCGAACGCGGCCGGGTTCGACGACCAACTGGTACCGGTCGTCGCTCTTCACCTCGAGCCAGTGAGCGTCGCGCCCCGCGCAGTCGATCTCGAGGGTCTGCTGCGGGCGTGTCTCGTCGGAAATGATCGACAGGCCCGTGCGCATCCGCAACCGATCCAAGAACCGCGCGG
>Ga0179587_10000287_pt1 | contig 21256 bp, 30 predicted proteins | sample CZODoug2_1_08_16_FD_185932 | JGI IMG/M metagenome (GOLD analysis project Ga0179587, IMG submission 185932) | Vadose zone soil fungal communities from Angelo Coast Range Reserve, California, USA - CZODoug2_1_08_16fungal | ecosystem: Environmental > Terrestrial > Soil > Vadose zone | place: USA...
TATTGACGGAGAAGCTCGCGAAGCAGGTCGATGGCTCAGAGTGGTCATGGAACAATTTGAACACACTCTGCTGGGCAATCGGATCGATTTCAGGAGCAATGAGTATGTCAACGTTTGCACTGTGGATCATATCCGCTTAACCGTCTCCCTTCTCCTGTAGACGAGGAAACGGAGAAACGTTTCCTCGTGACTGTGATCAAGGATCTGCTGGGTCTCTGCGAAATCAAGAGGGGGAAGGATAACAAAGCCGTCGTGGCATCTGATATCATGTATATCGTTGGACAATATCCCCGGTTCCTAAAGGCCCACTGGAAGTTTTTGAAGACGGTAGTAAACAAGCTTTTCGAGTTTATGCACGAGACACATGAAGGTCGGCCATCATGTCAGATTCTGAAGATTGTAACTTGATGTCTCTGCTAGGTGTGCAAGACATGGCTTGCGATACCTTCATAAAAATTGCCCAGAAATGTCGGCGGCATTTCGTCATGCAACAATCTGGTGAACAGGAGCCATTCGTCGACGAAATTTTGCGTCTACTCCACAGAATTACTGTGGATCTGTCACCCCAGCAGGTAGCTATTCCCTCCGCGATCATTGGAAAGTTGTTCATCGCTTGTTCACCGCCTCTTGCCTAGGTCCACACATTCTACGAAGCAGTGGGATACATGATTTCAGCGCAACCCAATAAACCTCAGCAGGAAAAATTGATCTCCAAGCTCATGGAGTTGCCGAACAATGCCGTACGTCTTGGTGTCTACATCTTGCACATATACATCGTACTCAGGACTTCTGCCATCTAGTGGGATTCACTTATGGCACAAGCTGCTCAGAACATGGACGTGCTGTCGAGCAGCGATAATATCAAGATTCTGTCCAACGTCCTGAAGACCAATGTTTCTGCATGCACATCGATAGGAAGCTTCTACCTTCCTCAAATTGGCCGCATATTTCTAGACATGCTTGGCCTCTACAAGGCTGTCAGTGGGATCATCAGTGAGACCATCGTAAAAGAAGGTTTGCCATTTACTACTCTTTCCTTGTTTGGTCATGGAATTTTCCTCAGGCCTGATTGCGACAAAAACACCGAAAGTTCGACAACTAAGGACAGTCAAGAAGGAGATCTTGAAGCTCATGGAGACGTATATCAAGAAAGCAGAGGATCTCGAAGCTGTCAATAATAGCTTTATGCCACCCCTTCTGGATGCGATTCTAGGCGATTATAACCGCAATGTGCCCACCGCAAGGGACGCAGAAGTCTTGAACGTAATGGCGACCATTACATCTCGTCTGGGAGTAAGTCTTGTGTTTTGACTATCACAGAGCTGCTCTGGACTCATCCACATCAGCCCCTCCTCACTCCTCAAGTACCTGCGATCCTCGAAGCCGTCTTCGAGCCTACATTGAACATGATCAACCAAGATTTTGCTGAGTTCCCAGAGCACCGCGTGGGGTTCTTCAAACTTCTGCGCGCTATTAATTTGAACTGTTACCCTGGTAATACTACCTGATCTCATCTCTCTAACTGATTATAACAGTAAACTACACAGCGTTACTGGGCATTCCTCCCAACCAATTCAAGCTCTTCATGGACAGCATCATATGGGCCATCAAGCACACGATGCGTGACATTGCAGACACCGGTTTGAATTGTGCGTTTCCGCTTCTGCTGTGTTGTGAAAACAGACTTAACCAGCTCAAAGTGTGCTTGGAAGTTGTCAACAATTTTGCAGGCGCAGCCGACCCTGCGGTCGGCAATGCTTTCTTCCAACAATACTTCTTAAGCATAGTCCAGGACGTTTTCTTCGTATTGACGGATACGGACCACAAGAGCGGCTTCAAGTTGCAGAGTGTACTTCTGGCGCGCATGTTCCAACTTGTGGAGTTAAACATGATACACACGCCTCTCTTCGACCCTTCCCAGCCCTCAAACGCGGTATTCTTGAGAGACTACTGCGCAAACCTGCTAAAGAGTGCCTTCCCCCATGTTCAGCCGTACGTCCTTGTCTATCCTATGTACGCTGCATTCTGATTGTGGCCATCTTGCCCCTCAGGTTGCATGTGGAAGCATTTGTGAATGCTTTAAGAGAGAACCACAACGATATAAACCGCTTCAAGTTAGCATTGAGGGATTTCCTGATTCAACTCAAGGAGTTCTCAGCAGGAGACAACACTGAACTCTTCCTGGAAGAGAAGGAGGCGGAAACCCAAAGGAAAACAGAAGCAGAACGCCAAGCAGCGATGAGAATTCCAGGAATGCTCAAGCCTGATCAGATAGAGGATAAGGACGAAGACCTGATCTAATGGGTGTTGGTGGGTTAAACTCTTAAATAATTTGCCACTGTTTTACCCCATTTTCAATTCATGTGCTGCACAACCACACGTAAAATCACGTCCCCCTTTCCCTCACTTATCATCCACACATTGTTGTTTTACTAGGTCCCCTTGTTTTACTTCTTGTCATGTACTACTATTAGCACAAGAATAATGTAGAGTTTTATTACGTACCCACGGTGATCGGCGGTGTCCCAACTGCACAATCTACTTTGGTCCGCCACAACCTAAAACTCATGTTCAAAAAGTAGGGCCTTTGCGTGGCCTGCTCGCGAGGACACACTAACGGAGCGATCAGGTTCAATCCATCTACGGATATTGCAGGCCACACGCCCGTTAAATCCTCGGTCCAAAGGGCCATTCGTGCGGCCGTGTTGTCGCAATGGAAGATAGAACCTGAAACTCTGGAGGCAGTCTGGCCAAAGAAAGAGGGCCTTATCCATGTTAAATGGTCTGTTATACGGTTGACCTTGTTATTTCATGCGATTGATACTGTAAACCGCATAGCAGAGAGCACATTTCAATATACACCGTTCATGGGGAGCCTCTCATCGTCCAGCATTTTGATGGGCCGTACTATCCAACCCTGCGACTGCTTCATAAATGTGATTTATTGCTTAACACATGTTCAATGTACTGAACTAGATGCCTTTTATAGATCCATACATCCTCCCTATGGTGAAAATTGATCGTGGTGCCATTCGGTTCTTGCTTGCGGGTGCCCCCATGATGTGCCCCGGCCTCACCTCTGAAGGAGGGTATCTACCGCCCGCACATGCTGCTCTATCAGCAAATACACCAGTTGCGATTCACGCCGAAGGGAAAGAGCACGCTATTGGTATTGGCCTCACGAAGCTAGGAACGGAGGAGATGCGACGAGTAAACAGAGATGTTGGTGTTGACACCGTGACTTATCTGGGAGACGACCTTTGGTCTATACCGACATTGTGATACACCTTGGCCCTTACTTGCGAATAAGCTTCGTTGGTTTAGATCAAGTTCGTTTTCACAGGCACGTGTAAGCGAAATTAATACAACCCTCAAACGTGTTCGGTATCTGTTTAACAGCTCTAGTCATTGTGAACTGGTTCACGACGTCGTTGTTTGTTCATGTTTTATATCCAAGCTATCGCTGAGACCTTCCTTGAAATGGACACTGTGTTCCACCCAGTGAAAACGCGTAGGAGACGCAAGAATAGGATTCAAAGGGAAAGATTGACGCCCCTGCCTCTGTTGCAGTCCGTCAGGGAGGAATTGGAACAAGACGATTGGTTGTATGATTGTCAACGTCTGTATTCTTACAATACAGCGTGCCGTCTCGTCTCTAATCGCGCACTCTATAGGAATACTAGAGGAATCTTTAAATGTTGCTTCCCTCGACTCCCCTCGTGTGCTTTGCCTTGGACTCGGTAGTCCATCCACGTCTACAAATGCGCGCGTGCAGCTAGGATTCCTTCTTAATATCTGTGACCATCTCAAAGTCGTGTGTAAAAACAGTCTTTACTACGTGTACACCAGTGAACTTTCAATTTTTGCTCTCTAGGACAGAGCAAGTATCTCTGTATATGATCCTGTCTTCACAGCGGAAGACGCGTCTTTATTCGGAGAGCTAAAGATCCAGTTACTTGCGGAGAATAAAGCAGGTCCCTCGCACTGTGTTCGGAGCAGCTGATGTTGATTGCCATATCCTTCTTACAGAATGGAGGATACTCAATAATGCGCCCAACGATATGTTTCATGCCACATTGTGACATTGATATTTATGAGAACCTCCTGAAAGCCAACTGGTCGAGGGAAAAACTTTCCAACATTCTCCTTGTAGCGAACCGTCTAGCGGACTATCTCGATAGGTCTCTCCTCTTCCTTATCTCACAGCTGTCGGATGACAATTCTTTTGGATGATAGCAACCCCATACATAAATTGGAATCTAGAGTTCCGTGCCTTTTGCGTCTGGGTGAGTGGAACGGCGATCGGACCGTTATCTATCTGATGCACCACAGCTCCTATACTACATTCCCATTCACTGCCCATGTCAAGATCATGGCCAACAGCCTTCAACAACACAGCAGTGCAGTTTATTAGTGCTCAATCGCATCCGGCATTTCCACTTTAGCAAAAGATTGCGGGTGTGATCGACAAACTTTCAAAGATAGGAGGGGTTCAATAGATATCTACGACAAGTGGACTGCCCAGAGCAAGATGATAAGGAGATAAGGAGAGCATGTAGAATCACGAAGATACCAGTAAGGGAGCAGCTAGCACTCTTGATAAGCATTATAATTGTGATGGTGGTCGTCTGGAAAAGGCAGGGGGTCAAAAGGATAAAAGTAAGAGTCACCTCCGTCGACGTAAATATGGGGGTTGGTGTGCCGTAACCTGCTGTGCTCCGCTGGAAGGGGGATAGAGGCTGCATCAATTACACCAATTGACGCGGTTGATCTGATTGAAGGTGTAAGTGGTGCGTCCGACTCGTCGTCTGACATATCCTCGATTGCGTCGGGGACGGAGGAATTTTCGGAATCATCAAGGTCTTGATATGGGAGAGGATCTTCATAGGGTGCTGGAAGGGAAGAAAGTGAGGAATCATGGATGTGGAGTGGCGGATCAAATGGCGATGGGACGGTATAGGGATATGATACAGTGAAATAGGGAGACTGGTTAGGAAGGTCGTCGGAAGAAGACATTGGCGATACCGCGGGGCTGAACAGCAGTTGATCTTCGTCGTCATCCACCGGGTTTATAGACACATGAGGCTCTGACTCCACAGTAAAGTCGTCTTCGTCCTCGTCACCAAGTGTTTCTAGTAGGGAATCTAGCCATTCTGCTTCGGAGGAGTTGACAACTGCAGTGTGACCGCCCACGAATTTTCCAGCGTCCGGAAACATAAAGGAGTCACCTTCCTCTGAACCCATTTCCTCTTCTGGGTCGTCGTCTTCCCCGTTAACAAGAGAATATACAGGATTAGGATAGTCAGTCACCGCTGCGGTGGCGGTCACGGAGGAGGATTGTATGATCGAATTTTTGAGCAAGACCCAACGGTGTAAACTGCAGTTGTCCTTGCCGCCAACGGACAAGTGCAGCTTGGAGCGCGCCAATGAGAAGAGATTAGAAGGTTCAGACATGACAAAGAGCTGTGGAATATGTAGGATGGCGTCTAAAGTTGAATATTAAGGAGGTTAAACGTGGGACGGGATAGGATACGCACGAATGGTCAAGTTTGTGGTCAGCAATATTGTATACGGTAGACAATGGCGGGTTCAAAGAGTAGGGAGCCGTTCTTGGAAGTTCGGGCGAGTATGTTGACCATTCTCACTTCGCGAGAGCGCCAGACAGTCAACTTGTTGACTTGGCGATGCAAGAGATAAGATAAGTACAGGGAGGAGCTCTAGGTGGACATGGTAAGAGTGGTCTGAGGGAGGCGAGCACTGGGGACGAGACAAAGCGCCAACTTTTTATACCGATTACGTCTGACTCGGCGCGAACCGCACCAGTCGGTCCAACTCAATTTGAATTTTCGGACGAATCCGTGGGCGGGACATTTATCGGAGTATCGGGGTTGCAACCGAGATTCGATCTCCTATCCTTCCAAATGCGTATGTGCGGCATTAATCAGCCGGGCCCACCGTGTGGCCTAATATCTACAAGAAAAGTCGCTAGATGTCCATATCTTCCGTCATCCTTCGTCCATTTTATCATCTCCACCATCATCTTTCACTGTCTCGAGTAGTTTCTTCATCTTTTTAATACTCTTTGGCGAAATGTCCCGAGCAATTGCAAGCGTTTGTGCTGACTTGGTCTCATCGCCCATCAGACGATACACCTTGGCTAGTTGGAACACAACGTTGGACTCCTCTGGAGTCGAGTTCCTGAGATACTCCAAGTCTTGAACCGCAAGCTGTGAGAAAGGAAGTCAGGCTCCCAACAAATAGAAGCGTTACCGGAGCCGACTCACTTCGTATCTCCGCATCAAGACAAGGATCTTGGCCCTGCGATAACGAACTAGTGCATTATCGGGAGCTAGTCCGACTGCCTCATTGAATAATGAAAGGGCAGCATTGTGATCTCCACGTCGCTCAACAGCCTGTGAAATCACGAAAAAGAACCCCGGAATCATTAGTCCTGCCATAACACACGATGATGACTCCTTACCATGCCTACACATCCGAGCAAAACCGCATTCTTAGGGTGGATTTCCACCGCCTTCCTGTAATGGTATTCGGCCAGACGGATTTTACTCATCCGCAGATAACAGGTTCCCAATCCGTACCTGTCGATCGTATCAGAAGATAGGATCTCATTCCTGAGGTTTCTTCATACCAGGCATTATAATGACGCAGATCTGCACGTAAAGCGGACCGAAAGAAGTTGATTGCTTTGTCCAGGTCCTCGTCGATTGACTCGTGCCCGCTCAGAGTGAATGCATAGGCGCACATCGGGTTCATCTGTGCAGCACGCCGAAAGCATGTAAGGGCCTGCGACCGCTCCTTTTGTAATGAGAAAAGATTGCCCACTGCAATCCATGCTTGTGCTGACTGGGGATTGATGTCCAGGAGCTCCTGAGCAAGAAATGACAGCTCTATATTCCGTTGTAAGTGCCAGAGGAGTGTGGAATACACCTCCATATCCCACAGTCGATGTGGTTCAAGAATGCGAACAGCCTTGAAAGCACGTTCAGCCTACAGGTGTAATTCATTCAGGGATGACGGCGATTGTTAAACACGTAGCAAGGGACGTACCGACGCATAATCTAACCTCTCGTAGTGCGCTTTGCCGACCATAGCCAACACCCACGGGGAGTGTTGTTGAGCGTGAGGCAACAGTTCCAGTTCTTCCAGGCATTTTTGGCAGTCATACATAGCCAATGCTCGGGTCGCACTTGCAAACCTTCGGGTCAGATTGTACATGTAATGATCAGCTAGTTCCCCTTCGTACTCCTCCTGCGCCACTTGTTCATGTACAGCGGTCCAATTACTCGGAGAAGGAGATGCTTCAGATGGCGGTGAATGTGCTATTGAGGGTGGGGACTGGGAATAAGCCACTTCGCCATTGAAAGCTTCGTCGTCCATCTCTGACTCTGTAGACCGGGAACGAATATGTGTAGCCGGCCGGCGTCTGTCTCGAGTTGATGAATGCTATATGTTTTGAATTGGCACAGCAAGGGAGCAATAAGAAAGTGACTCACCTTTGAGTTGTTGGTTTGCTTGGTCCCTGTGCCACTCAGCAATCGAGTGCTCCGTCGGGTGGCGATATTCGATGCCATGGGCTGAGTATTACTCTTTCCAAGACCGGTTGTCCTAGTGGACGTCGTGGGCTGAGAACGACGACCGGAAGATGAGAAGAGGTTAGTCAACAACAAGGCCGGGCGTGCGCGTGCCTTTTTCAAGGGATCGTCCACAGCCAGTTTATTAGGCTTCGAAGTCTTGATCGCTTCTGGCTGTCGCGCCGTCGACCGTTGTTTCTTGGCTACTGGACCAGCTTCATCTGCTGAAGAAAGAGGTCGAGAAACATGTGTTGATATATGTCCAGTGTTTGAAGGCTGAGACCTGGTGATACGGTGTGCTTGTTGGAAGGAGTTGTCGGGGGGATAGCATGACGAGTCGTTAGTAACTCTGAGAAATACAATGTTGTTCGTCAGACTATCAGAAACATGGCTAGTAGGATTACATTGAATCTCGAGGTCCTGGAGGGGGATTCATCCGAAATGGCTGAGGTTGTGCGATGTCGGGTTTCCAAGTGCGAAACAAATTACCGGCATTGCCGGTCTCAGGCGTGAAAAACCCAGCGCCCGTAGCGATTGGAACCGTTTTTGTTTGTGCTTCTTCCGGTAGTGCTCGTTTGACGGGTAGAGGACGGGGGGGAAATAGTTCGTCAATTTCGGGTATTGATCCTGCGTATTCGTCTGGGTAATTGTCTCATCTGCCAACATTGTAACACACACCTAGGGCGCATAAACCCTCGAAAGCCTCCCAAAGTTGCGAGTTCAAGGCCAAGGCCTGTCGGAAACTCAGTGATGCCATTTCGGGCAGATTGCCTTTCAAAGCCATGATACCAGATCGACAACGTGAAGCCGCCTCATCGGGAAATATTCGTGCAGGCCTACTGCTTGTAGAAGCTACGCGGGCATATCAGTGGACAATACTACATTATCATAACAAAAGTTAGAACGGACCAATGGGAATGTAGGCTGGGTCTCGTAGTGTTGCCTCAAGTGCTTCGCGTGCTTGTCGATGGCGTCCTAGTGCTGTACAACATCTGGCTTTTATTTCCAAGCAGCCACTACATTGCAGGTCGGGAGAAATGTTGACTAGAGTCAATGCGGAATGAATTTGGCCTTCCCGAAGCAGGGCAGTGGCGTATATATGGCGGGAGTCGTGGTTACGTTGGTCCAGTGCGTAATATCTTTCAGCGTGGAAGACAGCTGTCTTGGTCAAGTCCGAGTCAAGACAGGACCAGACAAGAGACTGGAAACGCTGGGAAAGTTGAGGTAGAAATGAGATTAGTGGTGGTTCTTGCTGCATGAAGGAGAAGAGGACTAGATTTGCAGCGCGTCCTGTTATAAGTCGAGAGCACAACCCGATCGTGGCAGAAACCAAAATCAGAATGTCCAAAGCAATTTCAAACCATCCTCCCCAATGCACGTGACTCCACGCGTCGCGCAAATCATTGCATTTTCATGTTACTTATTCTACAACACTGAATAAAAAAACTAATGCCCATGTGGATCGGGTTCACCCTTTTGCTCTAGAAAAAATAACGTCGATATATATATATTCTACTTTAGAGGTAGCTAATCACTCACCAGGTACACAATGAATCGCATCATCAATCCGGAGCAATGACACCGCCGCCTCGTACGCCGATTTCAAGCTTTTCACTTTGCTCATCGTAGGTTCGAGCACACCAGCAGCAACGTTGTCCCGGACTTCGCCATTCATCAGGTCAAGGCCGTATCGCAGAAGAGCTTTCTTGGGGTCTCCTGCAGGAGCATTTTGTGCTGCATTGTGATAAGATCGCAGCTTAGCAATCAGATCAGTAGAATCCTTCGCCGCGTTGACCGCGAGGGTTTTGGGGATAGATAACAGAGCGCCAGCAAACTCCGCGATCGCCAACTGTTCCCTCGATCCCTGTAAAAAATTTCAGGACTATAGAAGGACCCGGATGTCTGTCACACACCAGCGTAGTCGCGAAGTTCTCCAAGTATATACTCAGGGCAGTTTCCACCGCTCCACCGCCTGGAACGACAGTGCCACTCTCGAGGGTCCGCTTGATGACCGACAAGGTGTCATGCAACGCCCGCTCCATCTCATCCAGCATGTAGTCATTTGCTCCTCGCAGGACGATTGAGGATGAGCTAACCGCCTTGGTCCCCTTAATCAAGATAAGCTCATCATCCGATATACGCTCCTGAACGACCTCGTCCGCGGTTCCTAGATAGCTCGCCTCGAAGGTCTCTTCACCCTCCAGATTCGCAAGACTAGAAACTAGGGTACCCCCCGTCGCCTTGGCGATCCTACGCAAATCCTCTTTTCTACACCGACGCACGGCCATCGCGCCTGCTTCGACAAATTCTTTCAGACACAGATCGTCGATACCCTTTGTTGTTAGTACGACATTTGCCCCCGCGGCTAGGATCTTTCGGATTCGTTCTAGCGTGATTTCAGCTTCCCTATACATTAACGCCAGTTAGAAGCGCCTTCGTGGAATCAATATCGCAATAACGTACCGCTTTCTGATTTCTTCCAGCTGATTCGGGTCATCAACGAGAATTTGAACTCCCAATTGCATGCGTGCTTTTGTCAGGTTGATATCCAAGCAGGCGATTTTGGCGTTTGTTACACGTTTCTTCATTGCTAGAAAAATATCATCAATGGACTAACGAGCATTCAACAAATCAAAGTGCATACCTTGGCTTGCCACAGTGCAGTTCAACGCATACCCTTGCACGAACAAGGATTCTCGGGCACTTCGTCCACGGGCTTTCAAGATGTTGACTGCTTTCACAGGATACTTGATGTCCCCTCGCATATTGATCGTCTTCACGGATAACATGGCGTCAACAGACATGGGTGCAAACAAATCGTCATCGCTGTTGGGCATCAAAACCACTTCGAACATTAACAACGTTCGATACCCACTTTCCAACGATCTTGCTAGCCATCGTTGTCTTTGCCACGTTAATTAGCGCTTCCCTTCCCAAAGCATCGACCTTGATGCTTAGTTGTTCTTGCATGAACTTAACAGCCTCTCTACACGCCAGCCGATAACCAGTAATGATTGTCGTTGGGTGGATTTTCGCTTTCACCAACTCGTTTGCGCGGCGCAGGAGCTCGGCTGCGATGATTACAACCGACGTTGTGCCATCACCAACTTCTTTATCTTGCTTCTGCGCAAGGTCAACAAAGATACGACCTGCAGGGTGTTCCACCGATAAGAGTGAAAGTATGGTCGCGCCGTCGTTGGAGATGGTGACTTCCTAAGAGGTGAGCGAATGAGCAAGGATGCGTAAGACAGGACAGTTGGAAGTACTCCAATGTTATCGACAAGCATTTTATCAAGTCCTAGAGGACCTAAAGAACTCTTCACAATATTTGCGATAGATTGTGCAGCGATGACTGAACACAGTCAGTTAACTCGAGAGGAACCAACTGGAGCGGTGTACACACCATTTTGATCACGAATATCTTGACCCGACACACGATCTCCTCCAAGAAAAGCTCCAGCCCGTGGATCGCGTTGGAACATCCTTCAAAACCTGTTTTCAGTCAGGATGGGTGACAGATTAGGAAACGCGTCGCGTATTGAGTCGGCGCTGGAAATATGGTAACTCTTCAACGCGACTTGATTCTCTCAGGATTGCTTCTATGATTTTTTGAGTGAGGTTGGGCTGAGACAGCGCTGTATACAAATATTCAAGCCCTGTTTACTAAAGTTCACTAGGTACTTTTGAGAAAGTTGAGTGAGCGGGGAGTCAAATCTCCTTATATAAGGTGTTTAACAACTTGTTAAAGGCTGCCACATATACTAGTACTGGTTAAACCATGTCTGGAGGCCTTAATTCACTGGCAACCATAATCAAACGGTTTGTGTCATAGAACTTGTATTTTTGCACTTCACTGACGGTCAGACTATCACCAGCCTTGAGGCAGCCACTTCGCGAATCGAGGACATTGCCAATTTCCAAACTACTGAAGCGCGAAGGGAAGTGACAGCTGGATCTCCAGGACCAGATCCATATGTATTCGTGTCGACATCCACACCAGCCCTCCCTCCGCCCCCTCCACCACATCTCCCAGTACCTGCCACGGCTGAGGACAGCAAGGCAGTGACTGCTTTTGATGAGGCTGTAGTGAATGGGAAACTCAAACCATTCGTAGAACTCACAAAGTCATTTGCTGGCGCGTCTGTGATTGAGATAGTAAGTTTTTCCCACTCACGATCTCCATCGCGAACGCGATGGCTCAGCTGACAATACCTTGATCAGGTAGCGCTGGTGGAGAAGCAATTCCGAGATCTGCGCAAGTTTATTCAGCTCAGCTCATCGTGCCAGAAGCCCGACAAAAAGGCAGTGGATGCTCTTCTACCACCACTTCTCGCTGATATTGAGGCGATCTCACGCGCGAAGGAGGCCGGTCGGAGGGATAGGGATTGGTTTGCGCATTTGTCATTCATTGGGGAAGCTGGGCCTACTATTGGGTGGGTCGTTCAGGCACGTAACGCTGTCACTTTAATCGGGATGGCAGAACTGATGCCTCAGTCCATAGCCAAAGCCTGGACCATATATCGCGGACATCAAGGAATCTGCATTGTACTACGGAAATAAAGTAATGCAAGAATTCAAGTCGAAGTATGTCGTTCGTGAGTCCAATAAATTCCGTCGAGAACACTGATGCGCCTCTTGTAATGTGTTTAAGAGATCCAAAACATGTCGACTGGGTCAAATCATTTATGGCGGTCTTGGAAGAGACGCGAAAGTATGTGATGGAATATCACACTACTGGTCTGAGTTGGAATCCCAAGGTATGACTGCTTTCACTGAGGCAGCGACTCTGTCAAACATTAAAAATCTAGGGGATCACTGTTGAGGCATATCATGGCGCTGGTGCTGCTTCGCCTCCACCACCGCCTCCACCACCACCACCAGTAGCACGGGCAAATACAACCGCCAGTGGTGCAGCAGGTGCCGCTGCAGTTTTTGCAGACCTGAATCGTGGAGAAGATGTAACCAAAGGCCTGCGCAAAGTTGACAAGAGCGAGATGACTCATAAAAATCCGGCTTTGAGGGCAGCTGACCCTATGCCTAGCTCTTCAGGGTCGCCTACTCGTACGTTCCAATAATCGTTTCTACTTCATTAGCGTACCAATCTTTTTCTTAGTGGGCAAGAAGCCCGTCAAGCCCTCCAAACCTCAGGCGTTGGCAGGTAAAAAACCATCGAAATTCGCTCTGGAAGGAACAAGATGGGTTATTGTGTGTAGCCTTCATGTTCTTATATTCACTATGAGATCATTTGTTTTCCTCTAGGAATATCAAGAGAACGAGCGCTCACTGGTTGTCGAAAATGTCGAGATCAATCAGAGTGTCAACATCTATGCGTGCAAGAATTGCACGATTGTCATCAAGGGCAAGGTTAATGCTGTCACGATCGGTAACACACTCCCCATCGTTCTGTCAAACTGTTTGATGACTGCTTCACAGCCAACTCCCAGAACACGTCAATACTGGTTGAATCTGTCATCTCATCAATTTCGGTGACTCGTGCGCCTTCATTCGTGCTGCAGATCACAGGTTCTGCACCGATGGTCCAGCTCGACAACACCGATTCGGGACAGATATATTTATCGAAGGACAGCCTTGGGGCGGAGATCACGACCGCGAAGTGTAGCTCGATCAATGTAAGCTTGCCAGTCGAAGGAGAGGAGGAGGGTGTCTTTGAGGAACAAGCTGTCCCAGACATGTTGAAGACCATAGTGAAGGATGGGAAGCTTATTACGACAGTCGTTGAGCATGTTGGATAGAAATTGACTAATTCCATTACCTGTCATGCTTGCGCATCATCAGAAACAGCTGCAGTATTAGAGGAACTTGACATGTATAAGATACATATATTGTAAGGTAGAAAGAAGACAACTGCGAGATATGAGTAACGAATCAATAGTCACTATCCTCTCCCATACAAGTGATGTAGGCTACAACTGCAAGGACTGAACGTACAGATGTACGTTCTCAAGACAATAATTTACAGGACAAATAAAAAAACCGAGACTACGTCACCTACAGGAATGATAAAGCCCTGAGGAGCGAGAAAGATACTGGAAATAGACAGGCAAAAGATGAAGGTGTAGACAGAGACAAGATAACGAGAGAAGTTCAAGACCTCTTGGTCGGCTGTTATAGTAGTTCAGTGAAGGGTCATGATACTATACAGCACGAGGGACTTTACCCTTTTCCTTGTCGAGGAAGCCTTCGCTGCAGGTTTAGCTACAGTCCTCCGGGATGAGATTTTCCTTGCTGCAACTTTAGCTTTCGTAGGAGCCGTGGTACCAGTAACGGCCTGGACAAGGCTTTGTTGAGCAACGAAGAAATCGCCATGCAGCACACGAACCCACCTTCTTCGCCGTACCCCGCTTGGATGGAGCAGTTGATTTCTTTGCTAGTGGAGTCTTCACTTTGCCGGCGAGTGCTTTCTTTGGGGCCGGAGTCCTCTTAGCTGTAGACGTCCTTGTGGCGGTAGCTTTCTTTGTAGGTGCAGATTTTGTCGCAGTCGATCTAGACTTAGTAGTGCTCGCCTTTGTTGCGGCGGTCTTCGTAGGCTTGGGCTTCGCAGCAATAGCTTTGGGTTTAGCAGCGGGCTTGTTCTGGGAAAGACAACCTAAGTCACGAATTGGTAATTCCTATGATCTGGTTACCTCTTTAGCGGCGGAGGTATCTGCTGCCTTAGTCTTAGGGGCGAGCTTGACGCGCCCAGAGGGACCTTGAAGCAATCTCAATTATTAGCCACCCAGGAGGCATAAGCTCATCACACACCCTTAGGCAGAACGAAAATGCCTTTCTCGGTTCCTGTTCCCAACGCTTTTGACAGCTGTGTGTTTTGTGCAGCGCCAATGTCTAGTTTGTACTCGGTTTCAACATATCTAAAGGAATTATCAACATAATGCCGCGCAATAAAAATAAATAAATAAAATGCACTTTTTGATCTGCGGGCGAGAAACACCATGGCGAGCATCATCAGGGTTGGCCGCAATACATTCCTAATGTCATGTCATTAGTATTGAATCTTCGTCGTATCAGGATCGCGCTAAAGAACATAGCGAGCCGTGCGGCCATCGTATGATATGGCGAGTACGTGGGAGGAAAAGTAACACCCTGTGCCCTCAGTTACAAGCCCCACGCCGTTGCATAGCATCGTGCAACGGAAGAATGGAAAAGATTAAAGAGTGAGAAGCACACACCTTAATCATCTCAACCCAAGTTGGATGAGCTGCCGGTTTGGCGGTCTTCTTGGAGGCAGGTTTCACTGAAGCTGGCTTCTTCGCTGACATCGTAAAGGACTGGTGAGTAGCTGATTATGTGGCGGATGTGTGTCGAAGGCGAACTGGTGAGAAATGTCGGAATTACGATGTCGCGGGGTGGGGGGTGGAAATCAACCTTGTTCGAAAAAGGGGCAGTGTGATAAACACTTTGGCTTGCCTATTTATACAAACACGATCGCGTTGCATCACGTGGGCTGTCGCGTCTCAGTCAACAAAGTCATCCCTGACTCGGTCCCGCCCTTGAAACCCTTGAGCTTGACATTTTTGTCATCATGAGTCCCACTGCCAACTACTTGAGCTATTATAATATTTGTATAGATCTGAATTACTAGATATAAGGACGCACTGTATCATCTTACGTGCAGCGAATAGTGTGGGTAAACGGGGCTTTATGTAAGACAATCCTTTTCTGGACCTCACGTGTATTTTCTGCAAGGTAATGTCTATATCTCCAGCACTAAGGGCTTCAGCGAGGTCTGCATATCGAAATCTCTATCGCGCCTCTTCGTTTACATTTAAGGGTAAGCCGGTTACTTAGTAAAACATGACACCTGTGACCCTTCGTTGTCAGGCGATGACCATGTCCTGAAAGGTTCAGCCCCCATTGCACAATCCCATGCCATGACTGACATAGAATTGTATTAATAAAGCTTTCCATGTGAAGATGAAAGCTGACGCACTCGCCGCTCGAGCAGTGACTGATCCAGCAGCCTACGAACAACATACACAATTAGCGAGAGATATCGCTGTTGTGCTGCGGAGGAATGTCGTTCAGGCTGTCAAAGTGACGGATTCAGTTTCAACAAGCAAAGATGATGTACGGGACAAGTGGAGTAAGTTCAACTCTCTCTCAAAGGATAATAGCCCGGTAATTCCATATCATAGGGCTGCGAATAACAAAAGATACGGAGCTGGGGTCGAACGACACGATAAAAAACCCTGCAATAGCACAATCAAGCAGGAGCGTGCGGGAAAAGGGGGGAAACAGCCAACTACCACAAACGTGTGTAGCCACATTGTCTCCTTTTCCCCAACTCTAAGATTGGGCTGACTCCTAGCCTAGACACAGCTATCCCGCCTGACAATTCTCCTCTGTGTTCTCCTCATCTGGCCCTTCATTTTTCTGCCTTGAAGAGAGCACACAGGCAACGCGTTATACCCGAACTGCGAGAAGAAGACCTTGAAGAGTCTTTTGTACGTGGTACGTCGCCACGGCATTGGTTCTATTTGTTGTTCACACACTCTCAATAGGAAGCGGACCGGTATGGTATACAGTCTTGATGTAGCGATATCTAGTCATATTTGCGCTAGGGTGGTCAATCAATTAACAAAACTCAAAACAATGTCCAACTTCTTCACAAACCCACTGGCATCCGCGTATCCTGTCAACAGTCGCGTTCACTGGCTCTAAATAGACGCCTTGCACGTAGGCTTGTGGTTGAGAAGGTTGTGGTCTCGTCGTCATCGGGCCTTCTTATGCTCACGCGTGGCATGGACAGTTAGACAAGATGCTCAATCCTGGGTTGTCTAAAGAAGAGTTCCAGAGAGCAAGACAACGGGAAAGAGAGCGTAGACGCAAAAAAAAGGCAATGAAAAAGTCTAAGAAGTAGGAAAGTGTGGCTTATCACGCTGAGCAATAATTTGAACGTTAGTGGATTGTATCGAGTAAAACCAGAGTAAACCATTTCTCCTGAGTAAGTACTCTAATCCACATGTCACGTGATGCGCTCTGTGTGTATTCCCTCGATTCTGATTAAGGTTTTGTATGTCTGCCTCCTCTCATTCCCGATCATTTCAATACCCTTCTGTGCCCACTCCACGAATCTCTTCTCGCTCAGCATATCCTTCGTTCCTCTCTTTCTATGATTCTATCTTTTTGCAGCTGAAGTGGGCCTCACGAGGCTTATACGACGCACTTCGTTGGAATATTGTAATCTCGATTGTCGCTAGGTGAGGAGGCTCGCAAGTTAACAGAATCGTAAATTTAAAACCCTTTTTGATCTGCAGCGACGCCGAGATCAGGGCCAACGTGTATAAATCACTGTTGCTCAACTCGCTATCGTTAGCCTGCATATACACATTCGATTTGCTTCTACTACCTCTTGTGCAGGACCAGCAAGAATGGTACCAGCGTAACATCGGTTGGTTTTACCAAGTCCTATGGCTTTTACCAGTTGTTGGTGTGGCTTTTTACTTGAATGTAGGTTGTGATGAGGCGTAACTCAACAACCCCGTCACTTACATATATATCTTTCGACAGAGTACGTGGTGCTCCATCATCGCCAAACGGGCATATACACTGCAGCATGGCGCTCAGACTGCTGCACAACCTGCGACATACAGCGGGATGCTGACGGCAATCGCCACTTCTGCGTACAGAGTCGTGATGGTTTTCACCTCGGTTGTCGTATCGCTTGCTTTGCAGAATATACCACACGTCGGATCTACGGGTGGATTCATCTTTATGTGCTGGGTTGATGCGTGAGTGGCCAGCGAATCATGGTGGACGACGTATTGATAAGGCCGGAGCAGGTATTACTGTTTCGAGTACGTTGCAAGCGACTCATCTCTTGCTACTTGGGTAAATGACTTGTCGATGGTGATGTAGATTTGTGTGGATGGCTCGTGGAATGTCGTTGACGCGTAGAATTCGGCACCTCGAGGAAAGATGGGCTTACTATTTCGCATTCGGTTCGACCTTTTTCCAGTTCAAGCTTCTCCATTGACTTCCTAGTTGCTTAGGCCTACCATCAGCTGCCGTTTGTACTTGGGGAACAGGCCTTGCTAATGCCGCGATTTTCGCGCTCATCTTTCCTGCGGTAAAAAGACCTAGAACGCAAGGCAGTTAAAAAAACTGATTTCTTTATCATGCAGTTCATCATTTTGGCAATGTACGCTCGGCCGATGCCAGTCGATCCCTACAGTCCACTCCCGCCGAATCAACAGCAGGATGGCATTCGGCATCCTTCGCCTCTGGTGCCCATCCGTCTGCCTATATTTACCGTAGTGATATGGTTGAACGACTTGATTGTAAGAGTTCTCAGTGTAGGCGGTGGGAGTCCGTCCAGGAAAGGAATCGCGCGCAACGAAGTGACTGAAACTATGGAGGAGGGTGGAGGCCTAAACAGCATACCATTACGCCCCATAAAAAACCGTGTTATAGGGAGAAAGGCGGACTAAGGGATCTCTGATCCTCTCAGTATCATGGAAATATGTGCTTACCTACGTGCACAATGCGCGCCTCATCTTTATTCAACACTACGTTAATGTACAGTCCAATTTGATAGCTACTTCAACCAAAACCTGCCCATTCGATGGAGAGGTATGATACTTTTTTTGTCTCATCGTTCCAACCACAAAGCAAGTGCGCCTTCTTCGTAGCGGTTCCCAGCCGACCATGAGCGACAATTTCCATGGGGCGCAACGAAGAAGTGGGTGAGTCCAGTATTGAGGCAGCAAAATGCGAATGATAGCGTAATGGATCACCTGGGCAGATGACAAGGTCAGGTGTGCTTCAAATGGGATAGACACTGGTTATACCAGGATAAACGAGGTAATCCCCCCCAAACTTGATGCCGCCGCCCATAAAATACCCCTGCTCCCATAAGCTTCTGAACACGCCGCATCTAGCTCGTTCTTGGAGGTTAGAAGGAAAATCCCACACGCCAGCTGCTTTGGCCGCCTCAATCGTCGCACAGGCGTGTGCATCAGGGTTGTACCATTCCAGCGAAGATGAGGCGGCAGGAATGACTACGGTATAATGCATTGAGGATGGCGCTGGGACGGGTAGGTTCAATCCAACTCCTAATTCGGGGTCTAGAAGGGGGGCAGGGGACACGGAGATGGCGGCTGCCTCAGTGGCTTTGGCTGCTTGCGCAAGCCTTTTTTCTTCACGCGCGCGGCGTTTTTGAAGCGCTTCTTCGGAAATGGAATGGCTGTTGGCTGGCCCGTTGTCCTTGGCATTTTTGGCTTCCGCCAGCGCCAGCTGATTCCTGATAGCCTCTTGTTGCTCAGTGTTCCATTTTTGCATTTGCTCAATGCGGGGTTCTGGGTGGGCTTTTGAGTCGTCGATGAGAACAGCCAATTCTGCGAGTTTATGAGTCGGGTGTACCCCCGAGGTGAAAAAAAAAACGGTACGGACCGTTCTCAACAAGCAGTACCACCTCTTCCGGCATGAGTAGTAAAGGTACACCTAAAAAAGCATTTTGCTGGGAGAGATGTGGAAGAGTTCCAACTAAGACGCCACAGATGTGGTACTCGGAACGGATTGTAGCAATGTCTGTCCTTCATTAAGTCCATCAGGTTGTGAGATCTCGCACACTACTGGGCAGATACAGCACCATCCACGTCCCAAACATAAGCCTTCTTTTTTGCTATCCGAAGCGGTACCCGTCGATCCGGGGTCATGGGAGGTAACGATAGTGAAATTTCGGATACCGCCGGGACCAAGGTTGATTAAATAGCCTCTTCGTAGCCAGACTTATAAATTGGTATTTTTTTAGGCAGGGAAGGATTGCTGATCCTTGCTAGAGTACGCGAAATGGCAGCGAATATTCAGGATGTGATTGTTCTCTTTGGCGACTCTATCACTCAAGTTGGTTGGCAAGATAACATGAACGGGTTTGGACAGCGTCTTTCTCGTGAGCATCTCCACTGACCATCACCGATGAACGATTCTGATCGACATCAAACATAGATGTCTATGCAAGAAAGCTCGATGTATTGAATCGGGGGCTATCTGGATATAACACAGAGTGGGCCATGTCAGCATTCAAACAGGTATGTGTTGCTAATACATATCGAGAAACTCCATTGGGTTAAATTTGGTCTAGTGTCTTGCACCAAGGGATAACCCTGAAGTGCCTAAGATACGGGTACTGACGATCTGGTTTGGGGCCAATGATGCCTGCATCCCGCCTTCACCGCAACATGTTCCCCTCGGGACGTTCACTTCTAACCTAGAGAAGTTCGTGGAGATGATTCATACTGCAGAATCGCGCTATTATTCGCCGTCGACTCGGATTGTGTTATTGTCGCCCCCACCAGTGAATACCTATCAGCGAGGGGAAGATTTGGCTTCAAGGAACCCACCAATGGAACTGGACCGCGAATTCGAGACAACAAGGGCATACGCTAACGCCGTCAAAGAAGTTGCTCATGCTAAGCAGGTAGCCTTTGTCGACATATGGACAGAGTTGTGGCAAGCAGCCGGAGAAAACGAGAGGGCACTGAGTAAGTACTTGACTGATGGTCTCCACTTAAACAAAGAAGGGTACAGGGTGAACCAATGTTCCTTGTCTGGGCACCATGGCTATTTACTCACAAATGCTTAGGTTACATACGACGCCTTGATGAAGACGATAGGTGAAAGATATCCAGAGGTGCATCCTGACAACCTGCCCTTTGTATTTCCTCCGTGGTTTGAATTTGTGGATGGAGCATCAGCTTGAGCGGCCTGCACGTATAATTAGGTTAGCTAGGAACACGGTCACGTGCAAAGTTGAACATGGACTAAATAAGAAGGAAGGGTGGAATAAAAAAAAAGGGCTCTTGCTCACGATCTACACGTCTGACTGCGAATACGACGACACGAACAACCGCGACACATCTCCAGCTATCTGGGGACACCTTTCTTTTGTATTTTCAGCAAGAATTCGCCCTTCCGGAATTTCAAACTTGCTCGCAGGCAACTAATTTTGGCAGGGAGAAGCATATTGGTCCCACAAGTGTCCACAATTCTGGTTTGCTTTCCGTTTTTGCACACAAGACGTGAGACACATCCTTTCAACCAGAAATACGCTTGGAGCCTGCTAACGCTGTCCGCTACCTTCAGGCGCGGCCTCCTCCGCCAACACATTCGTTTCTTTTCAACTTCTTTTTTTAAGGTCTGTCTTTCTTTGACCACGTTTTCGGCTGTCTGCGGGGGGACATAGGTTGTCATCCATACCGCTGACCATAGCTGACCATCTTGGGGGGGACAATGGATGTCCTAGCCCCCCAAATCTCGATCACGATGTCCTCAGTATTGACTGTCTTTGTTTCCAGGCTGCTGTTTATAACCTCAGTCAGCTTCATTGCCACCTTCCGAGCTCCTGAGACGCTGGTCTGTACTATGCTCCTTTGCTAGACATCCCATCACTGACTTGTGTTCTTAACTGTCTGCCACCGTCTGTCTGTCAACTGCTAACACCCTTATGCCACTTGACTACATCTGTACCACCAATTGCACTGTATCCTACCAACATCGTTTCGCCACGACCTACCATCATGTTCCTCGACCGGCTTGTAGAGTCAAGGCAACCACGCAAAAGACAGAAGACAGACTGCACGACTAATTCAACGTCAGAAATGGCCTTCTTCGCTCCATTTTCCACTTCACAATTTCTTCGTCCACCA
>Ga0179587_10000289_pt1 | contig 21187 bp, 19 predicted proteins | sample CZODoug2_1_08_16_FD_185932 | JGI IMG/M metagenome (GOLD analysis project Ga0179587, IMG submission 185932) | Vadose zone soil fungal communities from Angelo Coast Range Reserve, California, USA - CZODoug2_1_08_16fungal | ecosystem: Environmental > Terrestrial > Soil > Vadose zone | place: USA...
GCGGCGGCCCGGGCAGGTGCAGCCGGCGGGGAGGGTGCGGCGGGCCGGGCGAGTACGGTGGGCCGGGCGAGTACGGCGGGCCGGGCGAGTGCGGCGGGCGGGGCAGGTGCGGCTGATCGCGCCGCACCCACGTGACTGACGTAGCTTGCCGGGCGCGAGGCGTTCGTAGGATGCGAGAGGCCCGTGGGCCGCACAGGCCCGCGCGAGACGATTTGTTCGAGTTGAGCGGCGATGGTTCTTGGCCCCACCGAGAGCGGCGCGGCGGGTGCCGGTGCGAAAGTCGCCCGCGGGGCCGGCGCAGGCGGAGCGGGGCGATGAGCGGCAGCGGGGCTCGGCGTTGGGCGGTGATTGGCCTCCGGCACCGGGCTCGCCGCGGGTCCGCGATCCGGACGCATCGCTGCAAATTGGAGCAGCGCCCGTTGCAGTTTCGGTGTCATCAGCTTCGGTGCGCCTTGCGCAACGATTCGAGTGTCCATGACAACCATGACCAATCCGACGATCGCACGCCGGGCATTCACGGCCCGAACCATCACGGCCGAACGCGAGTCACCCAAATCAAAGGTCAATATCGGCGCGGCGGCCGGATTGGTAAAGGCTTCGGCGGCCTCGCGCACCGCATTGTGCTCATCGGGTCCCATGGAGCTTTCGCTCAGCCACAGCACATCGCCGGTTTCGTCATGCAAGGATACGGCGTGGCTACGGTTGGGTTCGACTGCCGCGCGCACTTTCTGGCAGACAGCATCAAAATCAACAAGCGGACTTTCCGATTGCATCAAGGGGCCCCGCTCCGTAAATCCGCTACTCGACGTTTATGCCTGTATATCTACCGTACCGGCGGCCTCCCTGATGTGATGTCTTCGCCAAAACGCGACAGTCGGGGGCCCGCAGCGCATCCGGTATTACATATCATCGGTAAATTGGCGTGCCTGCGGGCTACACTGCCTGCGATGACCACGCAATCGCACCACCGTCAATTCAAATACTACGATTTCGTGATGGCTGCCTATGTCTGCGTCTTGCTGTGTTCCAATTTGATCGGGCCGGCAAAAGAGACGACCATTGCGCTGCCTTTCGGCGGCAGCGTGACTTTTCTAGCCGGTGTTCTGTTTTTTCCGATTTCCTATATTTTCGGCGATATTTTGACCGAAGTGTACGGCTACGGCCGCGACCGGCGCGTCGTTTGGGCGGGATTTGCGGCGCTGGCTTTTGCATCCATTATGGCCGCCGTGGTCGTGCATTTGCCGCCCTCGGACGCATCGCTCGCCAACCAGGCGGCGGTGGAATCCATATTCGGCAACACGCCGCGCATCGTGGTTGCCTCGATCACGGCGTTTCTTTGCGGCACGTTCATCAACAGCTACGTGTTGGCCAAGATGAAGATCTGGACCCAGGGCCGTTGGCTATGGACGCGCATCGTCGGCTCGACGCTGTGCGGCGAGCTGGTGGATTCAGTCATCTTTTATTTTGTCGCCTTTTACGGGCGCATGCCGGCAAGCCATCTGGTCGCGATCATGTTCACGCAATACGCACTCAAGAGCGGCTGGGAAATCATCGCCACGCCCGTGACGTACCGCGTGGTCGCTTTCCTCAAGAAAGCTGAAAACGAGGATTACTACGACATCGGCACCAATTTCACGCCTTTCTCCCTCAAGGCCTAAGACCGGCGCCAGGCCCCAAAGCCGCGCTTCCAAACCCGCGCTCCCCACTGTAATTGGTCGCGGCTTCGCCATGATTTGCCACGACTCCAACCGCCGCCCGCCCGAAAGTGGGGCCGTAATGGCTCCCATGGGGCGACGGTCGTCGCCTCGAATGGCGAGGAGCGAGGAGTTTGTCATGAGCACTAGATATTCCAGGTTGGTTTGGACGATTGGCTTGATGGGCGTCAGCGCCGCGGCATTGGCCGGCGAACCGAAGCCTCGGCCGCCGCAGGAGCCACTCGGGTTTGTATCGGGCGCGGTGATCGGTGCGTTTGCGGCAGGCCCGATAGGCGCCGTCGTGGGCGCGGGGCTCGGCGCCTGGCTGGGCAATCGAGTCCACCGCGCGAGCGACGCCAAGAAAGCGGAAGCACAGGTTGCCATGCTGGAAAGCGATAAATCCGAATTGCAGACGGAAAAATCGGCGCTCCTGACCGAAAAGACGCAGCTGGCCGAGACCAACATATCCTTGAGTGCCAAGCTTGATGATCTGTCGCAGAAGATCAAGACGGCCCAGACCGCCAAAGACGATGCTTCCGAGGTTCTCGACGGTCTGCAGGGCGATGTGCTGTTCCGCACCGGCAGCGCGGAAATCACAGCGGATATTGCGCATCAGATTCAGGTGCTGGCACAGGCGGTGACCAAATCCCCCGAACTGAAAATTCGGGTCGATGGCTACGCAGACCCGCGCGGTACGATCGACACCAACATGAAGCTCTCCCAGGACAGAGCCAATGCGGTGCGCGACCTGCTGCTCGCCTCCGGAGTGGGCGAAGAAGCGCTCGAGGTGAATGCTTACGGGAAGAGCCAGAGCACCGCCGAGGACAACGACGGCTATGCGTTGGAGCGTCGCGTCCGGTTGACACTGAAGATGGAATCCGGCGCAGCGGTCGCCCAGGTGGGCAAGAATGAGTGATGGCGGTGAAAACTTGATGTGAGGTCGAAGCGGCCCGGGGTCAAAGCTCCGGGCCGCACTTGTTTCCGCGCGCACCCTCAGCCTACGATAGCGCATGAGCGCGCCCCCAAGGATAGTGGTCCTGGATCGATACCAGACCGGAGAGTCTGCGAATCCTTCTCACGAAAATATTCTCGCGGGTATTCCGCGTACGCGCGTATCCAATCAATACCGGGACGCGAACCAGGAGTTTTTCTGCGGCATTTGGACCAGCACCGCCGGAAAATGGCGCGTTCGCTACACCGAGCACGAATTCTGCGTGATCATCGAAGGGCGCGTGCGCATCGAATCGGCCGCGGGCGAGAAGCACGAGTTCAAGGCGGGTGATGCCTTCGTCGTGCCTGCCGGCTTTGAGGGCGTCTGGGAAGTCAGCGAGCCCTGCAAAAAATGGTATTCGATCTTCGAACCGAAAACCTAGAGCTCCATGCCCAAGCCTTAAGCCGTCTCGCGAATGACGGTGCCCAAAGTCTCCACGATGCGTTCGATTTGCTTGGGCTCGATGACCAGCGGCGGCGCCATCGCAATGGTATCGCCGGTCTGGCGCACCATGACGCCCCGCTCGAAGCACTTCAAAAACACGTCGAAACCGCGCGCACCGGGTTTGCCTTGCCGTGGCTCCATCTCGACCGCGCCGATCAAGCCGTAGTTTCGCACGTCAATGACATGCGGCAGACCCCGCAACGAGTGAACTGCATTTTCCCATTGCGCGCTCAAGGACGCCGCCCGCGTCAGCAGGCCTTCCTTCACGTAGATGTCCAGCGTCGCCAAGGCGGCCGCGCATGCGACCGGATGCGCGGAGTAGGTGTAGCCGTGAAACAGCTCGATCGCATTCTCCGGACCCTGCATGAACGCGTCGTAGATCTTGCGCTGTGAAAACACGGCACCCATCGGTATGGCGCCGTTCGTCAGTCCCTTGGCCGTCGTCATCAAGTCGGGCGTCACGTCGAAAGCCTGTGCGGCGAAGGGTTTTCCGACCCGGCCGAAGCCCGTGATCACTTCATCAAATATCAACAGGATGTCGTGCTTGTCGCAGATTTCGCGCAGCCGCTTCAAGTAGCCCGCGGGCGGTAATACCACACCGGCGGAGCCTGAAATCGGTTCAACGATGACCGCGGCGATGGTCGAGGCATCATGCAATGCGATCAGGCGTTCCAATTCATTGGCAAGATGCGTGCCCCACTGCGGCAGACCGCGCGAGAACGCGTTGTGTTCGATATCCAGCGTGTGCGGCAGATGGTCCACGCCGGGCAGCATGGATGAGCCGAAAAACTTGCGATTGTTGACCATGCCGCCGACCGACATGCCGCCGAACCCCACACCGTGATAACCCTTCTCACGCCCGATCAGGCGCGTGCGCTGACCCGCACCGCGCGCGCGGTGGTAGGCGATCGCGATTTTCAGCGCCGTATCGACGGATTCCGAACCGGAATTGGTAAAAAAGATTCGATCGAGTCCGGGAGGCGCGACCTTGGCCAAGCGATTCGCCAGTTCGAACGCCAGCGGGTGACCCATCTGGAAAGTCGGCGCAAATTCCATGGTCTCCAGTTGCTTCGTGACCGCCTCGGTGATCTCTCGGCGGCCGTGGCCGGCGTTCACGCACCACAGGCCCGCGACGCCATCGAGGACCTCGCGACCGTCTTGGGTCGAGTAGTACATCCCCTGCGCTCGCGCCAGCAGGCGCGGATTGGCTTTGAATTGGCGATTCGCCGTAAACGGCATCCAAAATGCGTCGAGTTCGGGATTTATCGCGGCGGGGGTGAGTTGGGCATTCATGGCGTTGAGTCCTTGCGAGCGAAGGCGTGGAGCACCCGATGATAAGGAAAATCGACACTCAGCTCAATTTTTGCTGCCTCTCAGGCCTATCTGTCTATTATAATAGACAGCATGAGCTTGGATGTGGGTGCCCATTTAAAGGCTGTGAGGCAGATGTACGGCCTGTCGCAACGCGAGCTGGCAAAGCGCGCCGGCGTCACCAATGGATTGATTTCACTGATTGAGCAGAATCGGGTCAGCCCATCCGTCAGCTCTCTCAAGAAAGTGCTGGACGGCATCCCGATGGCGCTCGCGGATTTCTTCACGCTGGACCTGGGCGGCAAACCACAAGTATTTTTTCCGCGCGAAGAGCTCGCGAACATCGGCACGATGAGCATCGAGCTGCGCCTGGTCGGCGGCCGCTTGGCGAAACGCGGCATGTCGATCCTGCACCAGCGTTACGCGCCCAACGCAGATACCGGCGAGGAAATGCTGACGCATGCGGGCGAGCAAGGCGGAGTGATCGTCAAGGGAAAAATAGAACTCACGGTCGGCGGCGAATCGCGCGTTTTAGCTGCGGGCGATGCCTATTACTTCAAGAGTTCCATGCCGCATCGCTTTCGCAACGTCGGCCGGGAAGAATGCGAGATCGTCAGCGCCAGCGCGCCGCCCAGTTTCTAGGCACTCGCGTGCCGGATCTACGGCGTCGATTCGACGCCGTCCGGTATGGAAATTCAGAGATCAGGTAGCATATAGCGCTCTATGAGCACAGTAACGGTAGCGGCCACCCAAATGGCCTGCAGTTGGGATCGGGATGCCAATATGGCGCGCGCCGAAAAACTCGTTCGCGACGCGGCGAAGCTCGGCGCCCAAGTCATTCTGCTGCAGGAATTATTCGAGACGCCGTATTTTTGCAAGGACCACATCCCCCGGCATTTGGAACTGGCGCTGCCGCTCGATGGGCATCCCGCGGTCGAGCATTTCCGCGCAGTCGCGCGCGAATTGGGCGTCGTTCTGCCCATCAGCGTGTTCGAGCGCGCCAACAACGCATTTTATAACTCCGTGGTCATTGTCGACGCGGACGGGTCGGTAGCCGGCAGTTACCGCAAGTCGCACATTCCGGAGAGCCCGGGCTATCACGAGAAGTTCTATTTCTCGCCGGGCGACACGGGATTTCGAGTATTCGACACGCGCTATGCGAAGTTGGGCGTCGCCATTTGTTGGGATCAGTGGTTCCCGGAGGCGGCGCGCTCCATGGCGTTGATGGGTGCCGAGATTTTGCTCTACCCCACGGCGATCGGTTCTGAACCGCAGGATGCCGGCATCGATTCCAGCGGCCATTGGCAACGCACCATGCAGGGCCACGCCGCCGCCAATGTCATGCCGGTGGTGGCGTCGAACCGCATCGGCACGGAGAAGGGCGAGAAGTACACCATGACGTTCTACGGTTCTTCGTTCATCGCATCACCGACCGGTGAGAAGCTTGCCGAGGCCGATCGCGACAGCGAATCGGTCATCACCGCCAGCTTCGATCTGGACGAGGTGCGCCGCTACCGGCAAGCTTGGGGTGTCTTCCGCGATCGGCGGCCTGATCTTTACTACCCCTTGCTCTCGCTCGATGGACGCGGCTGACAACCTCGTATTCGTTGATTTGGAAACGACGGGCGGTAACCCCGCCCACCATCGAATCACCGAAGTCGGCATTGTCCGCGTGCAAAACGGCGTACTGCTCGAGGAGTGGAGTTCGCTGGTCAATCCCGAGTGCTCCATTTCCCCGTACATCGAGGCCTTCACCGGGATCAGCAGCGAGATGGTCGCGGACGCGCCGCTGTTCGCCGATATTGCCGCAACGGTGCTCGAGAAATTGCGCGGCGCGGTGTTCATCGCGCACAACGCCCGTTTCGACTATTCCTTCCTGCGCAGCGAATTTCGCAAAGTGGGCGTGGACTACGCGTCCGAGGTTCTGTGCACGGTCAAATTGTCGCGGCGTCTGTTTCCCGAACATGCGCGCCACAATTTAGATGCCGTCATCGAGCGCCATGGCCTGGCCTGCAGCGCCAGGCACCGCGCGCTGGGCGACGCACAAGTGCTCAAGGACCTGTGGCTGAAACTCAAAGCAGAGGTACCGGCGGATGTGCTCGCGGCCGCCGCCGCGCATGCCGCGCTGTCGGTACCGAAGCTGCCGGCGCACCTGCCGCCGGAACTGGCCGATGAATTGCCGGAAGCGCCGGGAGCCTACCGCTTTTTCGGTGAAGACGATGCACTGTTGTATGTCGGGAAGAGCAACTCGCTGCGCAGCAGGATCTTGACGCAGCTCGCCGATGAGCGTGTCGGCTCGCGGGAACAGCTGTTGGCCGCTCAGGTGAAACGCGTCGACTGGCGCCAGACCGCCGGGGAACTTGGTGCCATGCTGCTCGAGTCCGATTGGATCCGGACGCAAAGGCCGCTGCACAACCGGCGCCCCAAGACTCACGCCGACGCGGTGACCTTGCGGCCGGCTGCCGACTCTTCAGGCCGCGTGCGCGTGCAGCGCATCGATACCTTGGAAGGCGAGGATCTTGCGCAGAGTTTCGGCGTATTTCATTCCGAGAAAGATGCGCGCAAGGCGCTGACGGACATCGCCCGTGCGCAGCAGCTTTGCCTCAAGGTATTGGGGCTGGAGGAGAGCAGCGGGTCCTGCTTCGCCCTCCAGGTCGGAAAATGCCGGGGCGCTTGCACCGGCAGGGAACCGCTCATTCTTCACAACATGCGGGTTCAATTGGCCCTGTCCGCGTTGAAAATCAAGAGCTGGCCGTTTCCCGGCCGCATCGCGCTGCGCGAACGCGCGGCGGGCGGCTTCGCCTCCGATGGGACGCGCGGCGGCGAGTTGCACGTGCTCGATCATTGGATGTACTTGGGTTCCGCGCGATCCGAGGAAGATCTCGCCGCTTTGAGCACCCGGCATGCGTATGCCGCGTTTGATGTCGATGTCTATAAGATATTGCAGCGGTACTTTGCGAATCACGCCAATCTCGATTGGGTGGATTTGCGATGCGCAATTGACCGAGTCGAGATATAGGGTTGTGAGACGGATGCCTGTAGGTGAGTGATAATGTCCGTTATTGGATTGCGACGGCTCCGGTGGGCGCTGCCTCGGTATTGGCTGAGGAACTCGCGCGGTTCGGCGCCGAGGATATTCGCGAGCGCAGCCATGATGTGAAATTTCAAGGCACGCTCGATGTCGGCTACAGGACCTGCCTGTGGTCGCGCACCGCCACACGTGTGCTTTTGAGCTTAGGATCCATCGACGCAAGCAGCTCGAAGGCTGTCTACGAGGCGGTAAAGCGGATCGATTGGCGCGAGCATCTCGCCCCGGGGGCGACCTTGGCCTGCGATAGCAGCGGGGGCAACGAGTCCATCCGGCACACCATCTACGGCTCTCAGCTGCTGAAAGATGCGGTTTGCGACAATCTGCGCGATGCCACCGGCGAGCGGCCGAACATCAAACCCGAACGTCCCGACGTGCTGCTGCACTTGCATGTCGAGGGACCCACGGCCTTGGTGTCCGTGGACTTCTCGGGCGAGAGCCTGCACCGGCGCGGCTACCGCAGCGAAGGCGGGCGTGCGCCCTTGAAGGAAAATGTAGCTGCTGCGGTGCTGCTGCGCGCCGGGTGGCCGAGCATTGCGGAGCAGGGCGGCATACTGCTCGATCCGATGTGCGGGTCGGGGACTTTTCTGACCGAGGGCGCCTTGATCGCGGCGGACGCGGCGCCGGCGCTCGACCGGGATTATTTTGGATTCCTTGGGTGGCGCGGTCACGATGCAGAACTGTGGGAGCGCTTGCGCAGCGAAGCGCGCGCTCGTCGGGCGGCACGCCCGGTGCGGCGCTGCATTCTAGGATCTGACAATGATTCCGAAGCCGTTCGCATGGCGATCGCCAACGGCGAGCAGGCCGGTGTGGCCGGCTGGCTGCATATCGAGAAGCGCTCACTCAGCGAGGTCGCGCGTCCGAAGGGTGAGGCAGGGCTGGTTGTGGCGAATCCGCCCTATGGTGAGCGGATCGGCGCGGAATCGGGCTTGCCTGCGCTGTACTCGGAGTTGGGCACCGTCCTGCGCGAGCGCTTCCAGGGCTGGCAGGCGGCGATTCTCACCGGCAACCCACCGCTGGCGCGCAATTTGGGGATCTACGCCAAACGCACGCACCGCGTGTTCAACGGCACCATCGAGTGCCGGCTGCTGCGCTTCGATCTGAACGAAGCCAGCGCCCAGCGTCCGGCCGAGGAGGTGCGCGCAGATTGGTCGAGCCGCCCCGGCGCGCAAATGTTCGCCAACCGGTTGCGCAAGAATTTGCAGCGCTTGGATCCTTGGGCCGAGCGCGAACGCATCGATTGTTTCCGGGTGTACGACGCCGACATGCCGGAATATGCCTTCGCCATCGATCTTTATGGCCGCGGAGCACGGCACGCGTATGTGCAGGAATACGCTCCGCCAAAAACCGTGAACCAGGAAAGCGCCCGTGAGCGCCGCCGCGAAGTGCTGGCGGTATTGCCCGAAGTCTTGGGAGTGCCGATGGCACAGGTACATTCGCGCGTGCGCAAGCCGCAGAAGGGCGCCGAGCAATACGAAAAGCGCGAGAGCGTCGCCGAGCGCCACGCCGTTTCCGAGGGCGGCCTGAAATTCTGGGTGAATTTTCGCGATTATTTGGACACCGGGCTTTTTCTCGATCATCGCATCATGCGCGCCAGGCTGCGCTCCTGGGCCAAAGATGCGGATTTCTTGAATTTGTTCTGCTATACCGGCAGCGCGAGCGTGTATGCCGCCGCGGGCGGCGCTCGCAGCACCACGGGCGTCGATCTGTCCAATACCTATCTTGATTGGGCTCATGAAAATCTGCTGCTCAACGGCTTTGGCGGTAACAATCATGAGCTGTACCGCGCCGATTGCCTGGCGTGGCTCGAGGAGCAAGAGTCGCGCGGTCCGCAATTCGATCTGATCTTCGTGGATCCTCCGACCTTCTCAAATTCCAAACGCATGGACGGTGTGCTCGATGTGCAACGCGACCATGTCGGCATGATTCGCAGGTCCTTGAAGCTGCTGCGCCCCGCAGGCCGTTTGGTGTTTTCGACCAATTACACGCGCTTCAAGTTGGACTCAGAGGCGCTGGCGGATCTTGCCGTCGAGGACATCAGCGCCGCGACCATCCCGAAGGATTTTGAACGGCACGCGCGGATTCATCGTTGTTACATCGTTGGATTCAAATAATCTCGCCACCAAAGGCTTGGCTTCGGGTAATCTTCGGACGCATGAAAACCCACTCTATTCCTGCTCTGTTACTGCTTTGCATGACAGCATCCGCTGGATTTGCCGCCGACGGGAAAGTTCCGATCAATCCGCCGCCCACATTGAAAGATTGGCAGTCCATGGCCAAGCTGCCGGACATCGGCGGCGTATGGACGCCGCTGATCAGCGATCAAGTCGCGCAAGAGCAAACCAATCCGCCTCCCTGGACGCCGCAGATCGCCAAGCAAGTCGAACACATGTACGCCGAGGAAAAAGCCGGCCGTCCGTTCCCCGTCATCGACCATTGCTTCCCGACGGGCATGCCCAGCTACATGCTCATCACGCACAACGCCTTCGAGATCCTGCTGACGCCGGGAAGGGTAACGCTGCTGGGCGAGGGCGACGGCAATCGCATGCGCCGCATTTATACCGATGGAAGGCCGCATCCCGGTGATCCCGATCCCAGCTTCCACGGTCACTCGATAGGACACTGGGAGGGGCAAACGCTCGTTGTCGATACCATCGCGGTGCTGCCGCAGTCTTATCTTGCGGTCAACGAAGCGGTGGGCGTGCCGAACAACGGCGACATGCACATCGCCGAGCGAATTCATCTGCTGGATGAACACACGCTGGCCGACGACTTGGAAATCACGGCCAACAAGCTGCTCTCAAAGACCTGGAAAACCACCCGCAAATACGTTCGGCAGCGGGCGCAAAAATTCGACATCGTCGAAGGTGTTTGCGAACAGGGCAGCTATAACGACGCTGTTGACAAGGATGGCAATGCGATTTTTGCACCCATCAAGTTCCACAACGGCGTTCCCGTCGGTTCCGACTCTAAATGACACAATCACCAATGAATCAGTCAAGAATGGATCAGTCCCGTATAGGCCAGAAACGAACGAAGCGCTCGCGAATCAAGCTAGGCATTGGTGCGATCATCTTGGCGGCCGCGGCCGTCGCTTCCTGGCCGGTCGCCGCGCATCACTCGTTCGCCGTCTATGACCGGACCAAGACGCTGACGCTCAAGGGCACCGTCAAGACCTTCCAGTGGACCAATCCGCATTGCGTCGTCTGGGTGCTGGTGCAGCCGGACGGCGGAGGAGAGCCGCAGGAGTGGGGCATTGAAACCACCAGTCCTGGCGTTTTGACCCGCGGCGGTTGGACCCGCAATTCCATCAAGCCCGGCGATCGCGTCAGCGTCGAGTTCAGTCCGCTGCGCGACGGTTCGCATGGCGGGGGCCTGAATTCCGTCACGCTGCTCGACACCGGTCAGAAATTGTCCGCGAGCTTCGCCGCTTCCGAAAAGCCGAGCTGAAGCGACGCCACGCGCCGGTCTCCAACACCCGCCGGTAGCGTCGGCGTCGTGATGTTGATCGGTTCCAGCATTGGTCGCTAGAGCACGTCCCGCAGCCGGTAGTACAGCATCGCGAGCATCAGTGAGGGGCGCCTCAAGTAGCGGCCGCCGGGAAAATCGCGATGCGGAATGCGCCCGAATACATCGAAGCGCTCGGCGGTGCCGGCGATCGCTTCGGCCGTCAATTTGCCGGCCAACCCGGCCAGCGCGACTCCGTGACCTGAAAAGCCTTGCAGGTAAAACACGTTGCGCGCGAGGCGTCCAAAATCCGGCGCGCGGCTCATGGTGATGTCCAAGTAGCCGCCCCACGCATAGGCGACCTTGACCGGTTCGAGCGACGGGAACACGCGCGCCATGCGCTTGCGCATTGACTCGGCGAGATGCGGCGGCTGTACCGAGCTGTAGCTGACGCGCCCGCCGAACAGCAGACGATGGTCTTGCGAACGCCTGAAGTAATCCAAGATCCAATTGATGTCGGCAACGGCCGCATTGCTCGGCAGCAGGCTTCGAGCCCGCGATTCGCCAAGCGGCTCGGTGGCGATGATGTACGTGCCCACGCCCAGAATCCGCCGCGCCAGTGCGGGCGCCACGGCGCCGATATAGGCGTTGCCGCAGAGCACGAGGTGCGCGCAGCGTACCGAGCCCTGCGCGGCCTGTACGCGCACCTCCGCACCGTCTTCGTAGCGCAGCACCTCGGAATTTTCAAAGATCACCGCACCGGCCGCTTCTGCGGCGCGGGCCAGTCCTTGGGTGTACTTGAGGGGCTGCAAGTGCCCGCTGCGCGAGTCGAGGAGTCCGGCCAGATATCGGTCGCTTTGCACATGGGACTGAACCTCATCGCGGCCCAGCATGCGCACCGACCCGTAGGCGTACTCCTCGAGTAGCTCGCGGCTCCACTGCTCCAGTTCCCGCACGTGACGCGGTTTTACGGCCACATGCACATGATTGGGGCAGTAATCACAATCGATGGCGTGCTCGCGTATCAGCGATTGAGTCAGCTCCAACGCTTCGATCGTGAGGCCAAACAGTCGGTGGGCGTCGTTCCGGCCCACCTGGGCGATGAGCTTCTGCTGACCCACGGCCAAGCCAAAGATGGTTTGACCGCCGCTGCGGCCCGAGGCTCCATAGCCTACGGCGCGCGCTTCCAGCAAGGCCACCTTGTAGCCCCGCTTGGCCAGGTGCAGCGCCGCGGAGCATCCGGCGATACCGCCGCCGAGCACGCACACATCGGCCCTGATCTCGCCGCGCACGGCGTCGCGCTCAGGCGCTGGGCCAACGGCTGCGTAGTAGGAGGGGGCGGGGGGAAACGAGAGGAGCATCGAGTTTTTGACGAAAGTGTTTAAAATCTTATGGCTATTGACAGGATTCGGGGCCTGTGAGCCTACAGAGGTTTTGCATGGAAATGCAATATTGATGCATCGCACCAAACGCGTCTAAGTGTTGGAAATGCCTAAATCTTAGCTCTTTTTGCGCGGGGAAGCGGGACGAGGCCTGGGCGGTATGGTGTAATACTGTCGTTCTCAAAGGTTAGTCGTCCATTCGGACGTTTAATATTTTAAACATGTCGCGCCTGCCGCTCATTGGAATTCCGGCTGATCGCCGGCTGTATGGAAAGCACTATTTCCACATGGTCGGCGAGAAGTACATCGAAGCCGTCGCCCAGGGCGCGAAGGCGGTGCCGGTGCTCGTACCCGCTCTGGGGTCCGAAATTGATCTGCCATCCTTGTTGGATGCCTGCGATGGATTGCTGCTGACGGGCAGCCCGTCGAATGTTGAACCTCAACACTACGGAGGACCGGCAAGTGAGCCGGGAACGCTACATGACCCAAATCGGGATGCTACGACGCTTCCGCTGATTCCGCAGGCTGTCGCCGCCGGCTTGCCGGTGCTGGCGATCTGCCGCGGATTTCAGGAGATGAATGTCGCCTACGGCGGCACATTGAACCCCCGCCTGCATGAGGTGCCGGGGAACCTCGATCACCGCGACGATGAGTCCTTACCCCTGGACGCGCAATACGCACCTGCCCACGAGGTGTTGCTCGAGCCCGGAGGGCAGCTCCAAAAAATCGCAGGCCGGGATCGCTTGATGGTGAATTCACTGCATTGGCAAGGAGTTGAAAAACTCGGGGGCGACCTGGCAGTCGAGGCGCGTGCGCCGGATGGCGTGATCGAAGCCTTTCGCGTTGCCGATTCACCGGCCTTCGCGTTGGCGCTGCAATGGCATCCGGAGTGGCAGTTTGCACGGGACCCCTTTTCCAGCGCGTTGTTTGCAGCATTTGGCCAGGCCAGCTTTCGTCGCGCGATTGCTTCAAGGTGATGTATGGCGAGCACGATTCAACAATTCTTGAGAGAACACGGTATTTCCGAAGTCGAGGCGATCATTCCGGACATGGCCGGCGTTGCGCGCGGCAAGTTGATGCCTGCGGAGAAATTTGCCGAAGAGGAGGGTATGCGTCTGCCGGAGGCGATCTTCCTGCAAACGGTCACCGGGGACTATCCGGAGGACCAAAGCGCAATGAATCCCTCGGACATCGACATCGTCCTGAAGGCGGATCCGAAGACCGTGCGGGTCGTGCCGTGGGCGGCGGAACCCACGGCGCAGGTGATCCACGATTGCTTCTACGGCGACGGCAGCCCGGTCACCATGGCGCCGCGCCATGTGCTGCGCCGGGTGCTCGAGTTGTACGAGGCGCAAGGGTGGGAGCCGGTGGTCGCGCCCGAACTGGAATTTTTCTTGGTGGAACCCAACATCGATTCCGACTATCCCTTGAAGCCGCCGGTCGGCCGCTCGGGGCGTCCGGAGATCGGCCGGCAAGCCTATAGCATCGCTGCGGTCAACGAGTTCGACCCGCTGTTCGACGACATGTACTCGTTCTGCGAGGCGCAGGACATCGAGATCGACACGCTGATCCATGAATCAGGCGCCGCGCAAATGGAGATCAACCTGCTGCACGGCTATCCCATGAGCCTTGCCGATCAGGCTTTCTTGTTCAAGCGCACGGCTCGCGAAGCGGCCATGCGCCACAAAATGTACGCCACGTTCATGGCAAAGCCGATGGCCAAAGAGCCGGGTAGCGCCATGCACCTGCATCAGAGCATCATCGATTCGAAGACGCGCAAGAATATTTTCAGCCAGGCCGATGGTTCGCCTTCGGAGCTGTTTTTCGGACACATCGCCGGGCTGCAAAAATACTTGCCCGGTGCAATGTCGCTGTTCTGCCCCAACGTGAACAGTTACCGGCGCATCAGCCGCTACTCCTCAGCGCCTATCAATGTGCACTGGGGCTACGACAATCGGACCGCCGGACTTCGGGTGCCGATGTCCGGACCGGATGCTCGCCGGGTGGAAAACCGCGTGGGCGGCGCGGACGCGAATCCCTACCTCGCCATCGCGGCGTCCTTGGCCTGCGGCTATCTCGGCATGATCGAGGGCTTGAAGCCCTCGGAACCCATCGGCGGCAGTGCTTACGATATGGCCATCGCCCTGCCGCGCACCCTGGCCGAGGCGCTGCGTCTGTTGCGCGAATCGAAGCCGCTGGTGGACCTGTTCGGCGATCGCTTTGTACTGGCCTACACGGCCGTCAAGGAAGCCGAGTACGAGACCTTCGCGCAAGTCATTAGTTCGTGGGAGCGCGAACACTTGTTGTTGAACGTCTAGGATCAGGAGCCTAGCGGTCGCGTGGCTGCTGCGCTATAACTAACGGACCAAAAAATAGAGGAAGCGTCGGATGTTCAGCGTTCGTCGGACGGCGATTCTGGCGCTTGTGTGTGGGTTGAGCTTGAGCGGCTGCGGCGGCAAGTCCACCGGCGGTTCCGCCTCGAGCAGCGCCGGCGGCGCCAAGGAACTGAATCTCTACATCTGGTCGGATTACCTGGCGCCGAATACGCTCCCGGATTTTGAGAAGCAGACCGGCACCAAGGTGCACGCCGCCTACTTCGATACCAACGAAACGCTCGAGACCAAGCTGCTGGCGGGCAGCAGCGGATTCGACGTCGTGGTGCCCAGCGCCTCGTACTTCGAGCGGCAGATCAAAGCCGGCGCCTATCTGGTCCTGGACAAATCCAAGCTGCCGAATTTGAAGAACATGGATCCGCAGCTGATGGCCAAGGTGGCGCTGCACGATCCGGACAATGCCCATGGCGTCATCTATTTGTGGGGCACCAACGGCATTGGCTTCAACGAAAAAATGGTCAAGGCTCTCATGCCCGAAGCGCCGCTCGACAGCTGGCGCCTGGTGTTCGATCCGCTGGTCGCCTCGAAAGTGGCAAAGTGCGGCATCAGTTTGCTGGACTCACCCGCAGAAATGTTGCGCGCCGTCTACAGCTATCTGGGAAAGAATCCCAATTCGCAGAGCGCCGATGACCTGGCGCAGGCGGAGGCTGCGCTGCTCAAAATCAGGCCGTACATCCGCAACTTCAGCTCGTCGGAATACATCGAGGCGCTGGCCAACGGCGATTTGTGCATCTCGGTGGGCTACAACGGCGATGTGATGCAGGCACGCGATCGCGCACGCGAGGCCAACAAGGGTATCGACATCAAGTATGTCGTGCCCAAGGAAGGCTCGATTCTTTGGTTCGACATGCTGGCCATGCCGAAGGATGCGCCGGACCCGGAAAGCGCTTACGCCTTCATGAACTACATGATGACCCCGCAGGTCATCGCGGATGTTTCGAACTTCAAGCGCTACGCCAACGCCAATGCCGCCTCGCAGGCGCTGGTGCTGCCGGCCGTCAAGGATGATCCGGGGATCTATCCGCCGCCCGATCAACGGAAGTCACTGGCGGTGCAGTTGGCCGATTCGGCCGAGCAGACTCGCGCCATCACCCGCGTTTGGCAAAAATTCAAGACGGGTCAATAACCGATGGCGACATCCGCGGGAGGCGTCGTCAAAGCCCAGCCCTGGAACGATCCCACCGCGCGGCCCTACGTAGAAGTCGAACGAATCAGCAAATCGTTCGGTGATTTCACTGCGGTCAATGACGTTTCCCTGAAAATTTACAAGGGCGAGATCTTCTGCCTGTTGGGTGCCTCCGGATGCGGCAAGACCACCTTGCTGCGCATGTTGGGCGGATTCGAATCGCCGACCTCGGGGAAAATTCTCATCGACGGCGAGGACATGACCGGCGTGCCGCCATACGAGCGGCCGGTGAACATGATGTTCCAGTCGTACGCGCTGTTTCCTCACATGAATGTCGAACGCAACGTGGCCTTCGGCCTAAAACAGGACCGCCTGCCCAAGCCTGAAATCCAAGAGCGCGTGGCGACCATGCTGGAACTGGTAAAAATGAGCGACTACGCCAAGCGCATGCCGCACCAACTCTCCGGCGGGCAACGCCAGCGGGTTGCGCTGGCCCGCTCCCTGGTCAAGCGCCCCAAACTGCTGCTGCTGGATGAGCCCTTGGGCGCTCTCGATAAAAAGCTGCGCGAACATACCCAATTCGAATTGATCAGCCTGCAGGACAAGCTGGGCGTGACCTTCATCGTCGTCACCCACGACCAAGAGGAAGCCATGACGTTGGCGAGCCGCATCGGCGTGATGAATCACGGCGAAATTGTGCAAGCGGGAACGCCGTCCGAGATCTACGAGTTCCCGAGCTCCAAGTTCGTGGCGGATTTCGTCGGCTCGGTGAATATGTTCGAGGGCAAACTCATCGAAGATGAACCGGACTATGTGCGCATCGGCTCGGCGGAACTCGGCGGAACGATTTACGTCAGCCACGGGATCAGCGCGCCGCCCGAGGCCATCGTCTGGGCGGCCGTTCGCCCGGAAAAAATATTCATGTCCACGACGGCGCCGGAAGGCGGCGCGGACAACGTGGTGCGCGGCGCCGTGCAGGACATCGCCTATCTCGGCGACTTGTCGATCTACCTGGTCAAGCTGCCCACCGGCAAGGTGGTGCGGGTTACACAGCCCAACACATCGCGCCATGCCGAAGCGATAGGCTGGGATCAGCTGGTCTACCTGTCGTGGGATGCGTCCAGCCCGGTGGTGGTGACCCGTTAACGCCGCGACGCTGGCCGGACAGCTGCGCCGGGTCGGCATCACCGGCCGCGGACTGGTCGTCGCGCTGCCGTACCTGTGGTTGCTGCTGTTTTTCGTGGTGCCCTTCGTCATTGTCCTGAAGATATCGTTCTCGGACATCGACCTGGCGATTCCCCCTTACAAGCCGCTGCTGGAGTGGGTCGGCAGGCACACGCTCGCGATCAAGCTCAACCTCGACAACTACGCCTTCCTGTTCACCGATTCCCTGTATCTGCATGCCTTTGCGAACTCGATCAAGGTCGCGTTTCTCTCAACGCTGATGTGTTTGGGTATCGGCTATCCGATGGCCTACGGCATCGCACGCGCCAGGCCTGCGACGCGAAATGCGTTGTTGCTGCTGGTCATTCTGCCGTTTTGGACCTCGCTGCTGCTGCGGGTCTATGCCTGGATCGGCCTCTTGAAGGCCAATGGCGTGATCAACAACGTGCTGCTGTCGCTCGGCATCATTCATGAGCCCTTGACGATGCTGTACACGCCGTTCGCCATGTACGTGGGCATCGTGTATTCCTACCTGCCGTTTCTGATCTTGCCCCTGTATGCGAATTTGGAAAAAATGGATTGGCAGTTGCTCGAAGCGGCGGAGGACTTGGGCTGCCGTCCTTGGCAGGCGTTCTACAAAATCACCCTGCCTCTTTCCCGCAACGGCATTCTGGCGGGTTCGATGCTGGTGTTCATTCCGGCGGTCGGTGAATTCGTGATCCCGGCTCTGCTGGGTGGTCCCAACGCGCTCATGATCGGGCGGGTGCTGTGGGATGAGTTTTTCTCGAACCGCGCGTGGCCGGTGGCCAGCGCGGTGGCGATTTTGCTGCTGATACTCTTGGTGCCGTTCATGATGTGGTACCAGAGCGTGCAAGCGCGCGAGTCGGCGGGCGCGCGATGAATTATCGCAGCTCATTTTTTATTCTGACCTGTATCGCGTTCGGCTTCGCGTTTCTCTACATCCCGATCCTGTCCATGGTGGTGTTTTCGTTCAACGCCTCCAAGTTGGTGACCGTTTGGGACAGCGCCCATTCACCGACACTGAAGTGGTACTACGCGCTGCTGAGCAACGAGGAGATTCTGGACGCGGCGTGGATTTCCTTGAAGGTGGCCGTCATCAATGCCAGCGGCGCGGTGATCCTGGGCACCCTTGCCGGCTTCGGTTTGGCGCGATTCAGCCAGTTTCGCGGCCGATTTACCCTGAATGCGATGACAACGGCGCCCTTGGTCATGCCCGAGGTGATCACGGGATTGTCGTTGCTGCTGCTGTTCGTCGCCCTGGAGCAATTGATCGGGTGGCCCGCGGGACGCGGGATCACCACCATGACCATCGGTCATATGACATTCTCCATGGCCTACGTGACGGTCATCGTGAATTCGCGTTTGGCGAGCTTTGACACGGCGCTCGAGGAAGCGGCGATGGATTTGGGTGCGCGCCCTTTCAAGATATTTTTCGTCATCACGCTGCCGATCATCTTCCCCGCTATTTTGTCGGGATGGCTCTTGGCTTTCACGCTGTCCTGGGATGATCTGGTCATATCCAGCTTTACCTCGGGTCCGGGCAGCAGCACCTTGCCCATGGTGGTGTTTTCCAAGGTCCGTCTCGGCGTCAGCCCCGAAATCAACGTACTCGCGACCCTCACGCTCGCCGTCGTGACCACGATGATCGTCGGTGTCAGCATATGGATGGCGCGGCGGGCGAAGCTCGACAGACGACCGGTCATTTAGGCGGGCCTTCGAGCGCGTCCCGCATCGATCGGCCTATTGCGTCTGTGTATGCCCGCCGGCTGTAAATTTGTCGGTGGCATCGAAAATCCGCTCCGACATTCGTTTGCTGATCTCGAGGACGCCGGTTGAATACGCCGATCGCAGCTCGTCAATGTTGGACATCACGAGGTCAAATGACCGGTATGCGTACTTTGCATCCGGGACGATTGCCCACTCTTTGCCCTTTCGTGCATCGACCCCGTAATAAATGTCCTCATTGTAGATATTGTCGTCCTGTCCTTTGACAAACAGTTTGCCGCCCGCATTGACGCGGGGGATGTAGTCGAGCGAAAAGCCCGACGAATAGAGTCCAACTTCCGAAATCCACACATGCAGTATTGCGTCGGCGGTTGACGAGATTTTGTCGTAGTCGACATTGTCGGGGTCGTCAGCCGGGCGGGGCAGTCCCTGCAAAATCTGCACGGTGAATCCATGGCCGCGAAGCGCGGCTGCCACTTCCTCCGTGAGTTCGTCCCCCAGATAAGCGGGTTGCGAATTCAGCCTGTCGTTGAAGATTTTTCGTTTACTTTTGCTATCAGCCTTGTTCACCCAATACTGGAAGGGGTAGCCGCCGATGGGCGGGGCGGCATTTTCAAACGAATACAACTTCGGATTTGACGCGGGAATGATTGCAATGCTCTTGATTGCCGCCGGACGGCCGGCTGTGGTCTTGGGATGAGTTGCGCAGGCCGGCATCAGCGCCAGTATCGAAAGCACGGCCACCACTTTGAGCATCTTTGATTTCCTATTGTTGTACGCGGGGTAGGCGGGGTAGGCGGGGTAGGCGGGGTAGGCGGGGTGGGCGGGGTGGGCGGGGATACGCTCTAAACCTTGTCCAGCGGCGTGTTGCCGCCGGTGAACTGCGAGCGCGCCTGCGCCAGCCGATACTTGTGCTCGGTTCGCCAGCGCCGCCAATCGCGCAGACCGACGATGGCATACACCAATTTGAACAGCTTCAGGCGCCACAGCACCTTCGGGCTGTCGAACAAGTCGCCCGCGAGCATCGAGATCACGCCCTGTTCCAGCTGCCAGGTGTTGCGGGGTTGACGGAACATTTGCCTCATCACCGGACCATTGAAGCGGTAGATGAAGAATGAAAATCGTGCCATGCCGGCGCGCTGGCGCTTCTCCAGCTTGCGCAGCAGCCCCTTCTCGCGCTTCGGTTCGCGCAGCGCCGTATCGACCGCTGCCGCAGCCTGTTCCGCGCCGCTCATGGCCAGGTAGACGCCCGAGGAGAAAACGGGATCGAGAAAGGCGAACGCATCGCCCACCAGCACCCAGCCCGTCCCGCCCATCTGCGTCGAGTCGTAGGAATAATTGCCGGTAACGCGTACGTCACTGATGAGCTCCGCGCGTTCTATTCGCTGCCGCAAGCCCGGGCTTTGGTTGAGCGTGTCCAGCAGGAACTCCGCCGTGCGCCCTTTGCGCTGCTTCAAGTATTCCGGCCGACACACGGCACCAATGCTCATCACGCCGCCGGGCAGCGGGATCATCCACATCCAGCCGTGGTCGAAGCGGTAGATGCTGATGTTGCCGGCGTCCTCGCCCGGGCGCAGCTCCGCACCGCGGAAGTGGCCGAAAATGGCGGCGCTCTGGTGTTCGTTGTTCTTGCGGCGCAGTTGCTTTTTTGCGGACAGAAACGCGTCGCGCCCGCTGGCGTCGACCAGATAGCGCGCCTGAATGCCGTAACTGCGGCCCTCATCGGTGCGAACTTCGAGCCGTGTCTCGCGCGGACCAATCTGCTCGACGCTCAATACTTCATGCCCCTCACGGGCATCGGCGCCGCTTTCACGCGCGTGATCGTAAAGCATCTTGTCGAAGTCCTGCCGCCACACTTGGAAGGCGTGCGCAGGACTATTGCCGATGGCGCGCGCGAAGGCATAAGTATTGTAGCCGCGCTCATTGTCCGCCTCGAAATCGGCGCCGGGCTTGAAGATGCCGAGAGCGCGCACTTTGTCCAGAACGCCGAGGCGCTCGAACACCGGCAGATTCATCGGCAACAGAGACTCGCCGATGTGGAATCGAGGGTGATGCGCCTTCTCCAGCGCGATCACCTTGTAGCCTCGCTTCGCGAGCAAGGTCGCCGCCGTGCTGCCGCTCGGCCCGCCGCCGATCACCGCCACATCGCACGATTCAGTTGCAGTTTGCATGCCTTTAAACCAGAACTCTTTCAATGCCGCCGGTGTTCGCACGCCTGACGTACTCCGGCAGCCAGTCGGGTCCCAACAGATTCTTGGCGATTTCCACCACGATGTAATCGGCGTCCATTTCCGTATCGTCGTTGAAGCGTTTCAGGCCCTGCAGGCAGGACGGGCAGGATGTCAGAATTTTCACTTCACCGTGGTGGCCGCCGCCTCGGATCTCCGCCACGCCGGCGCGT
>Ga0179587_10000290_pt1 | contig 21181 bp, 23 predicted proteins | sample CZODoug2_1_08_16_FD_185932 | JGI IMG/M metagenome (GOLD analysis project Ga0179587, IMG submission 185932) | Vadose zone soil fungal communities from Angelo Coast Range Reserve, California, USA - CZODoug2_1_08_16fungal | ecosystem: Environmental > Terrestrial > Soil > Vadose zone | place: USA...
CCGGCTCAGTCGTCGATGGCTCGATGTCGATGCCAGTAAGGTATTGGCCCTGATGGTCCGTCTCGTCGGAAGCAACGTGGTTGACCGAGCAGGCGATGTGGTTGAGGAGTGCTTTGACCGGCTTGATGAGTTTCACGGGTATGAAATATTAGTAGAGGGCCTTGTAGAAGTTTTGGGGGAGGTCATTCGTGTCATTTCGGAGGATGCAGGAAGTACTCCTCCTGATCCATCGAAGCCGCCCATACCACCCGCCCAGACGCCTAATCGCCACTCCTTGGATGAATTCATGAGTTGGTTATCCTCCAGAAATGTTCATTCCACCAGAGAACATGACATGACAGATTACGGTCCTGCCCCTCGCGAGGCTTGGGGAGAGCCCCGCGGAAAAAGTACCGGTAGTCAGGTTGAAAACGGACAAGAATCACTTCCAGAAGATCCTGACCCAAGTGCCGAACTACCACTAACACCCATCCAAGCACTTACCAAGCAAATTATATCTCGTTCGCTATATTTCTTGACGCATGGTTCACCAGCCATTCGAAGCAGGATTCTCACCTTGTTGACCTCTTCAGTTCCGGTATTGCGAGAATCGGCGCTTCTGCCTTCCATTCATTCTGCATGGCCGTTTATCTTAAATCGGCTTACGGATAAGGAGCCCTTCGTCGTCAGCGCGGCGGCCGCTCTGGTTGAAGCACTGGTGACACATGTTGGAAGCTTCATGTTTCAGCGAATATGGGACGACATCTGGCCGCGGTTTCGAGCGTTGTTGGGTAACGTAGAAGCTGCCGACCTAACAAATGCACTCTCAAAGCGGGGCTACGGTGCAGTTGGTACAGAGTCAGCATATACACATTCCCATCGCCTATATCGGTGCCTGATCAAAACAATGACTGCTGCTATGAAAGGCGTACATCCACACGATGCATCAGTCTGGGAAGTTCTTCTGGCCTTCAGGCGCTTTCTACACGAGGAAGCACATGAAGAGCTGCAGCTTTGTGCCAGAGAACTGTACGTGACTATAGGGGGAAATAATGCTGACGCCGTGTGGTTAGCATTAACGTCGACTTCCGATGATAACTATCCAATCATGAAGTTTTTGAAGGCAGCTCGGTGGAACATCAGTGCCAATGTAACTATTATTTTTCAGACCCTGGGGGTATGAATGCATCTACACGATAGATCTATATATACTACCTACCAGGTCCACTGTAAGGTAAAATAATGAACTTTAATATCAAGGTGACAAGTTGCCGACAGGAAGATGAAATCTTTTTACAGGGTTATATCTCCTCAGTTCCACTCCAGCTTGCATAAAAAGCGAGGCAGATGCGTCATCCCTTGATATGGGGTAAGCCCTGGGAAAATGGAACATTGATACAGAACCTAGTTACTGACACTTTGTAACTCAAATTGTATACAACAGTTTTGACACCTGTTTGGATTATTTTTACGGTGCACCTCAGACACGGACAACTGCCAAGGAGAGTTATCAGAAAGGACAGGGAGGCATAGCCGAAGGTACCAACGTATTGCAGTATAACACGGCGTTCTGCCCGATTCGTTCTCGCCCAGCCTCTAATAGTGCATTTTCTTCTGCATGCAAACACACGCACTCGTATGGGATATCGATTGATAATTTGGCGCCATTGCAATGATGGCATCCACCTTCATTGCAGTTTGGTAGACCACGAGGGGTTCCATTGTATCTGCGAAGCACAATTACAGCACGCCCCGCTTGATGGGCAGAATCCTTTACCCTGTAGCAAGGACGCGGTTGTCCCGTACAAGGACGGCTCCAACGCGACGTTTCATACAATTTGATCGCTGAGACGCAAGAGAAGCCAGTGTCTGCAACATGCATGAAATAGCATCAATCCATAAGGAACAAGCAGACAGACCATGAAGTACGCATCCCATCCGGGCCGTAAGTTCTCTGGATCGAGCAGTTTCAAAGAATCGAGGTGGGTGTACAAATCGGGGACAGATTTGAACGAGTTGATAATATGAACATCAACTAAATCGCTGAGACACTGCAGCGTCGCTATTGAGTCCGAAGAATTTGATTCCACGCCAAATACCACGCGATCGTCGTCCTTGACGAACTTCTCAAGAGACTTACTATGAGGGTTGATCAATTTACCAAGCGTCAACAGTGAGTACTAAGTAGAAGAAAGCACACTTTTTTGATCGCGAAAACCGTTCATACATTGGCGCATCAACATGGACAAGTATGAAGAATGGCCGCCTGATAAACAATTCCACCGAGCGCCGTGTGCGAAGATCAGCTGTGACAAAATTATGCTGCCAGTGTGTTGTAGCGTGACGCAAAAAGCGTTGTGCAGAAGAGAAGCAAAGCGGTTTATCGACTTTGACTATATTTGGATCAGAGGATGGTAGTATGGTCATGGCATGGTCAAAAGATTGATATCCACCGACGGCATTGCTCTCAGAATTTGGGTCACCCAAAGAAGGCGGTGACTCTGGAAAAGAGTCGGGGGTGAAAACCTATGTAGGGTACAGAATGAGAGCCCAGGTTTCTGGGGCGACCTGAACCTCCGTACCTCGACAGAATCCGAAGGGGCTGAGTTGCCCTCTGAAATGATCCTGACGGGCGCGAATCCCTGGTTGAGGGTAAAGTAATCCTGGACGACTGATTTTCCAGCACAATGTGTGCCCACAATAGCGATCAGCATATCGATTGCAGTGAAGCGAACCAAGTGATTGTGTGACTGTGACGCCAGTCACCTTATGTCGGCAGTCAAGAGGCCACGTGATTGTTACGCGTCGCGCGTCGATACAGGCCCTGTATACAGCTGCAGGGTTCTATATCATATAGAGGACTGTTTTCCTTTTATATTTAGCAGAGACTGTTTGGCTCCCTTCCGACGCTGCTTCGCCAGTGCTTTCCCTTCCAATCTTCGTTCTTTTGCTGCTTTCATGTCTTTGGGTGCTGTCGTACGAACTTGTTTGATGTGTGTAGGGACAAGTTGAGGGCGAGGGATAGATGCTAGCCATGATGCGACCAACGTGGGAACACCATCCAACAAAGGCATTAACGTCGCCAACTGCGGGCAAGTGACCTGTGTACAAAGTAAAGCAAGAGGCCAGCACTTCAGCTGTCAACATACATCAATGCCAACCACAGCGGCCCTTCGCAATCCGATAACCCGCGCCAAGGAGGACTCTGCTCCCTTTGGCAATGGAACTAGCTTGATGGTATCAATGGGTCGAGCTGAGTTATACGCCGCAACTAAGTTGGGGAGATGGTCAATGAGTAGCGGAGGATCGATGTCGGCACGGCAGACAAGGATAATCTTCAAACCAGGCACAGTAATTTTCGGGTCTCCTGCCGTTGTCACGACGGTGACACGACTGTGGTGAATTTGGGACTCTAATCGCTTTGTCACTTCATTGATTCCCACTGTCAGATGCTGCAGGATCTCGGGCGGTTCTAGATCAGTTGTCCCGGTGGAAGAGAATGGCGGTATATCGTTTGCAGGGAAAGACTGAGTTTCAACAGGGGTGACCTCAATGTAATCCATAACCTCCCCGTCCACCCGCCTTTTCTTCTGCACTGGTCCGGTCTGTCGATGTTCTCGTTTCCGCTTGCGATGCTCTTTGCAGCGGCTGAGATGATAGTCCGAAATTCCATCCATCATCGCGACAGTCAGTGCTAATATTGAATTTTGTACGTTCATGGGAACGAAAGGCCTAAAGCACTGCAGATCAAAAAACAAGCTGCAAAATCGAGATGTGAATTTGTACCATTGGATTCGGAAGGGGTTGTCCAAGACACTCTTGAATACAACTTTCCTTTCTCCACTTTCTCGATGCTTAGTACGGTTGGAGACATGATTATGGGTTCGAGCAGCCCTTTCTGACATGAGGACAAGTTCGTAAGGTACAAATAGTAATTTATTTAAACAAATAGTGTGTTAAGTGTACAAACAAACAAGGTTATCTCCCGTACATGAGCTGCCATTGTTAGCCCCATGTCTGCAGGCCTAGGAATCAAAATCCCATCCCCGCCGAAAGTCGAAAAGAATGGCGACGCGGTGCTTCATGCTTCTGGTTCTGGCAACAGGTCTGGGGAAGTGGCGAACGATTGGTCTGAACTTTCGGGAACTCGAGGCCTTCAATCTACCTTGAGGTCCGCTTCGTCGATGAGAGGTCTATTACTGGCAGAGGTCGGTGATGCTATGGTCGAACTGGACATTTGTGGGGAAGGTTCTGGGTTTCGGCAAGGACATCGTATAGCTTTTGACGATAGTCTCTCTTCTGGAGGAGGTCTAAAACATGAAAATCTCCCTTGGACATCGCAAGACCCTGCTCTCTCTCGACACGGAACCCTTCTTAGCGTTGGTGCCAACCCAGGACGAAACGCGGCAGAGCTTAAATCTATCCTTGGCAACTCGAGTGCTCGTCTGAAATCCGGGGCGACTCTGTTGCCTGAATCCGACCAGTCTTGTTACGGGGAAGAAAGAACAGTTTTTGAGCAAGCGAAATCCCGAGCTCGTGTGGAACTGGACATAATCTTGGATAGCAAGATCTGCGTTCAAGGTGGATACCTGCAAGGACATATCCAAATTCAAATCAGGAGCCCGTCGAAGAAAGAATCCCCAGTAATGATCTCTGATGGGAAAGTTCGAGTTATTGGCTTTGAATGCATATCGAATGAACATGATCGATATCCCTTTTACCAATGTTCTGCACTGCTCTCCGCCATTACGACCACCCCCGAAAGCCTACGTGGATATTCTAACGACGCAGAGGGGTTTGCACCGGCTATAGAAGGAGTACACACTCTAGCTTTTTCTATGCATCTTCCCATGTCAACAGAGCACGGCGTTCCAAAAGGCGTATTGCATGCTCAAACAGGCGTTGCAGTCCGCTACATAGCAATGGCGTCAGTTCCGCTACGATGACATACAACCGTTGAAAATTTACCATAAGATCACAGATCCATCAAGGTCAAAGACTCTGAAACCGGAAAACGGTCCATCGCCCATTTTTACCGAAACTGTGAGGTATGGCCTCGGCTAAACCCTACTGTCATACTTGTGCCTGCTATAAAACCTCCACGGATGACAACCTCGAGACGCTTGTTTATGGGGGGTACTGGCAAAGTCACCTTAACCGCTACCTTGCACCGCTCACACTGGATTGCTGGTCAACAATGCTGCGTGAAAGTCAACGTAACAAATGCTACGAAGAAAGCCATCAAAAGCCTGACGTTGAGCCTAGTTCGTTGTACTGTTGTTTTTAAACCGGATGCTCGCTTGGATGCTGTGAATGATGACCTTAACATGGATCCCGATGCTTGTCAAACCTCCACGACTCAGAAAGTAGTAGCGGAATCAATTTTAGAACCTGGTCAACGTGGGGCACGAGGATACGCGAGTGCGAAAGGATGGTGGGCGGGAGTTCGCCCTGGTGAAGACGCAGGGTTCTTCCATTTTATCCAGTTACCAGTATGGCCATTTCCGTGTGCCCAGAATTGTGACTAACGTACCACCTAGTCAGATGCATTGTCCATCACAAGGAGTCGACTCCTTGAGGTTGACTACTCGCTTCGCGTAACTCTAAGTGCGGGAGCACTACGGACGACAGATGTTCAGGTCACTTTACCGGTTCGTATAGTCAATTTTCTGTCAATCGACCCTCCTCCAAGCTTTCCGCTTACCTCCCCGGAGAATCATATGGAAAGTGCTGATTTTGATAGCTCTGCTGTTCCCATCGTTGGACAGTTACAACGTAACTTCCACTCCCACTCCCGGCCGGTTGTTGCGGGACTTTTTGGTTCCTATGGTCCGACTTCAAGGCCTCTGGAATCTCTCGCCGAAGCCGATGACGAAAGTCCTATGTTGCGGAGTGCAGAACCATATAATGGTAATTTCCAGGACGATACACCAGAAAATGCTGGCGATGAGTCGGGTCTTGATGGCGAATGGCCTATGGACACCGATGAGAAATCAAGATACGATCATTTTGATCCCAGTGATGAACTATGCAACCTTTCCATGTACGAGGATGACGCTGATGAAGTTGTCCAACGTGCTCTTTCTCTTGCTGGAGCGGACGAGTACGAAAATGCTCCTCGCTTTGCGGACCTATACTACGTCTCTATACAGGAAGATCTCGGCCAATTAACGCATGGAATGTCTGCTCACGAAAGCTCTGCAGAGCCTGTGTACGAATGCGATAGCCCTCATAGCCAGGTTTCGAATCAACAGCAACTATCGAATTTGCGAACCAGAAATCCCGAAGGCTACCCAGACCTTCGTCCTTATACATGCCGACCGATTACCGTGTCACGGCCAAATCGCCCTCGCGGCCCTTCATCCTTTGCGCAGCGTGTCCAAGCAAAACGAGAAGCTCACGGTATCACCGAATCGGGATCCGCAACTTCTCTGGACAGTGGCGAGGGAGGACACCGGGCACAGGATAGCTGCAACACGCCTACGGGCAGTAGCTACACCCACGATTCACCGATTTCCCAGAAGTCGCAGGGGGTCAGCCCAAGCAGAGATGAACTTGGTGTTGAAGCTGGAAAGCTGGCTGGGACAGCGTCTTCTGGCGGTTGTCTGTCTATCCCGCATGAACCCCTCATCTCTAGCTCTACAGCCTCCTCCATGCTCATGTCAGGAACCAACTGCAATGGTTCGCGCTTACTGCCCAGACCACCCTCGATGGCGAACTGTCTCCCGCCAGCACTAGAATCTGTTCCAATACCCCCTCCAGACCCTGCCACAATCCCCACAGTCCCAATTCATAAATATGTTGCTCAGGAGCCTGACCATGTACAATCACTAGAGCAGGGCAGCAGTGGAAGCCCAAAAGACAATGTACGATCTGCAAATGTTATTGTTGCACGACCTAAGCTTCGTGCTCAATTGGGCGGGGAGTCTACTTCCTCTGTAAAGGACAAGATCAAGGAGCTGGAAGAAAGAATGAAGGCGGCGGAGCAGCTCTGAATCGATTTTCCCTGGATTAGTCTATCGTTGTGTTCTACATTATGGTTATAGATAAAGATGTGGACAATATATAATGGTTGAGCGATGACTACACCTCCGCGAAGTATAGAAGACGGCGAGCATAGATATGGATACAACAGGAGAATCGAAAAAGGAATACATCAGAACGAAAATCGCCAGATAAATCAACCACCCAGCACAGCCAACGCTGCTCTGAGCTCCTTCCTCGCCTGTGCCGCATCTTCATAATCCAGCGCGCTGATCGCGAACCGACAGTGCTTCTGCGCTTTTGCTATCACGCTCGGCGAGAGCTCGAATTCCATTGGCGGGGCAGAGGCGTAGAGGGTGTGTACAGGCTGGCCGTGGACGGGCTGTGGGGCAGAAATATGATGCGGTTGCGTGTATTGCGGAGAGGGATAATGTGCATTTGAAGGCTGATGTGGCGGCGAGGGCGGGGAAATGAAGGGCGGTGGAGGCACGCCTGCAGCCCAGTCTGAGGAATGGCGAGATTCTGGTACAAAACCAGGCGGTAGGGCGGTGACATCCACGAGTGCACTCCCTTGTGATGGTGGTTGTGCTGGTAGGCTTCCATAACTAGCATGGGTGGATGGATCCTCAAGCCAGTCTGCAACTGCGCTGGGATAATCCTGAACCTGAGAAATTGTGGCGCCATCAGATGAGCTCCCGTCGACAACAGAGGATGTGAAATGCACGAATTTTCTTGAACCGTCGCTACTATTCGTCTTGATAGAGTCGGGCGTGTCAAATGAAGTGCCGCCACCTCCCTGCAAAGGATAGTACTGATTCGGAGCGTGGGGTTCGAGCTCCTCGCTCACCCAAGCTTTCTTCAGGATACCGCCACCTCCCATACTTCCAGTGCTGCTCCCACTGCCGCTCCTTGGCTTGTGGCCACTCATCACCCCCTTCACAGCTCCTGTAGGCGATACTCGCCCCCACTCGTCGGAAGGCTGTGCGGTGCCTGGTGTTGCTGCTGTACTCCAGCTGCCGGGCGTTGCTTCTCCTTCGCCTCCCCATCCACCAAGATGTGCGTGCCCCTGCACGTCGACACCCAAGTAGGTTGCACGGGGTGGTGTTTGGGGTTGTGGCTGTGATTTGTGGGATGTGATGTCAATGTGAGCAGATGGGGAGGTGCGTCTGATCTGGGGAGGGGACCGAGAGGAAGCGCGGGGAGGAGAAGCATGTCGGGGGCTGGTAGATAGCGATGGTGGGGAGGCTTGAGGTGTCGAGGCAGTCTCTTGTAGTTGGCCCGCTGGACCAAGAGTGGGCTTTCTGCCTTCACGAAAAGCTTTTGCGATATCGGCTGCTTTCCATTTCGCATATCGAATTTTTTCTTCGTTCTAATGAAAGGTACTTGAGCATCAACTCATTGATGGTGAAGGATACCACTAGTACCGATTCCGACACTTCAGATTTAGGGAAAGTCTTGAGGACTTCGAGAAAGTTGGCAGCAGCCAGAAACTTCTTGGCTGTTGACCTGTATGACACATTCAGATGAGGGTACGATCAGTTGATAGATGGAGACACACCGACTGGTATCGCCGGCGCGGTCTTCGTTGTCTGCCACGGCAAAGACTCTTAAAGCAAAGTTTTCAACATATGCAGAGCTAGCAGCCTCCATGTCAATGGCATCGTTAGGACCTATATCTTTCTTGAGCCGCTCGAGAACGCTGAGAAGACTGAAGAGGACGTCGCGAGATGAATTGTCTTTGGCCTTGAGAGAGATGCCGACCTGTGCAGCATAGTACGCACACCAGTAGGCCATGATGGGATCTTGAGACTTGAGTTCATCTGCGCGCTGGAGGTAGGATGCGATTGACTTGAGTTCTGGGGAGATTGGCGGTAGGCCGAAAAGATGGTTAGCAACCATAGGAGACAAGGAGATCGGATAGTGGGAATGGGAGGATCTGTGTGACTTATATATATGTGTGAGTGGATAGACAAAGACGAGCCTCACGATGAGCACGAGTACAACGGAGAGCTGTAAGTAGCTTTTAATGACGTAACTAATTAATCTTATTATTTATACTCTACTCTACAAGCGATCGTATCACTCGCTTCATCTCTTTATCCCACATCCTTTGTACAGCGGGGACTGATGTTACACCACAAGGGAGCTTATCTTGCCTCGAGGACTACACGCATCAAGGTGGGGCGGATGGCACAACAGTTGAGCGCCAAATCCATGATCGACATCGAGATGTTCCTCAGATTCAGCTTCCGCGTAAGTTGACAGACCAAGAAAGATAGGGCGAAACCAAAGCTATTGAACATGGAGCCGGGGAGTAAAAGAGCTCCGCACATCAGGAGGCAGCTTTAGATTTCCAACCCGATCCACCCATAGAAGCAGGACTCTCCATCACATGAGTCTGTTTGCCTGGCTCAACTGCATCGATGATAAGCGGTGGCAATAGGTTCCTTGCTTTCTTCGATGGCGCGGCTGTACGAGAAAGTGACGCGGGGATGACATTACTACGCGGGGGAGGGAGTGGAGCAGCAGCAAGAGAGCCTCCAGAACTCGGCGCGGACGGATGTAAAAGGTTCGGGTTTGGAGGGGGCCCCGTGTTCTGCAAGGAGGGTGAGGTAACTATGGAAGGTTTGCTATGGATCGTTGGAGGCGTGGCGTTCGGTGTCGTATTTTGCCTCGGGGAGCTTCTTGGGAACTCAATCATGGGTGCTTGAAGGGCGTGAAATTCCGTGAGAGCCTCCGAGAGAAGGTCTAGCTATATCTCGTCGCCATATCAGTGTAAATGCACGCAGGCAAAGGGATATGTCACATACTTTGCCCATAATTGCATTTATCGACTCGTTTCTGCCCTCAAACTGATCGGCTAAACTCGCGAATGCTGCCTCTCTGGCTTTCTTGTTTTCGGCCTCCTCATCGCCTGCAACCTCAACCCCTTCCTCATCGCCTTCTGGCACATCCTCCAGACCAACATCCTTACTAATACCCCGCACAACTCCCATTATGTTGTCCGTGTGATCACTGCTTCCCGGTTGCCCCTTGCTTTTTCTTCGCGCACGACCCCTGCCCGCCGCCTTACTCCTTCCGTCACTCGGACCGACAGCCTCCATCTCCAGATGCATCTTCGCAACCTGATTCTGCAATTCCAGCACACGCGATAGATGAACCCACAACTCCTCCTTAGGCACGCACTCCGGCACGGGGACATCACCGGGAGTGTCATCCTGTTTTTGTGGCTGATGCACTTGCGAGTCCGAAGATACAAGTAGTCCGAGAGGTGATCCGTCAAAGGGGTCGTGCAGGAGTTCTCTCGTGCCAGTTGGATTGTTCACTGTCGAGTAGGATATAGGGGAGGGACTGGATCCATCGACGGATTTGGCTGCCTGCAAGTGGTGGTCGGCGTGTAGCGCCATGCTGCTGTCGACGGAATTGGGCAAACCGCGCATTTGTGCGAGGACAGCATCGTGGGGCGATGAATTCCGTATTATGGGTGGCGAAGGTTTAAGGGTATTATCTAGGGCCTCGTTTGGAGCTGTAACAGCATGTTGCTTGTCGACGGTGGAGCCCTGTGGGTCGCGCATCGTTGGCCATTCGTGACATCACACCAAGGTTGTGACAAAATGAAATTCGATATAATTATTTATGTACCTCATCTGACATCGTCTAACATGAGCGCCTCGAACCGTGTACCGATCCCACGGACAGTGTTCTCGTCTGTGGAATCCGTCCCATAGTCACCGTCCATGGCTAGCATAGCCTTAGTGTCTCGTTCATCTAACTCACTGTCATCTGCAGTGTCCTCGTCCACCAATTCATCACCTGATATCCATATTCCATGGCCATTGTGATCTGTACCTAACTCCTCGATCGTGATATCTGGAGGCCAAAATGCCCATTTTATTTTACCTTCGGCGAGTGTCCTAAGAACTGAGGGGTAACCACGCCTCAGAAAATGGCATCAAAGGCAGTGAACCACGCACTAGCATTTCCAGCTCGATGTATATCAGGCCTGCCAGCCTTCGCGGTGACCCAACCCTTTGTGTTTGCGAAGGCGACGAGAATATCCATCGCAGTCCATGTCAAGAGTTTGGCTTTTGTATCAATTTTAATGCCTTCCCTCCAGGTTCGTTTATCTTCGACTGCTGGTGCTGACACAAGAGGATGGGTTAGCTTATAGATGCATTCAAGAGGCAGAAATTGGGATGCATAGTGGATGCATGAAGGGACGGCGGAAACACGGGAGATGGGAAGAACACCGGAGAGAACCTGTTAGAATGAGTACATGGTTTTATGTAAGGGCATAATACATACCTGCATTTCCATAGGAATAAAGCTAGGCATGACGAGTCCGGGGCAGTCCACAAGGCGAACATCTGAGGTCCAAAAAAGTGTTTGGAAATGTTTCGTCTGAACTAGCAAATATGTGAATTGATATCAGGCAGAGGTGAAAAATTTTATACCTTTCCCGGTGTCTTTGATGCTCGTACCCTGCTTTTGCCAAATAGGGCATTAAGCAACGACGATTTTCCGACATTAGGTTGCCCTGAATAACTATGTCGTCAGATTCACTTGCTGAATATCAACCAAGATTCTTACCGATTAATCCGATTGTTAGATATCCTGATTCCTCGACACTAGTCAATGTGGCGTCATCCCCCTTTCCGTCACTCGGCCGTGAGGTACCAACGACAGTGCCAACTTCGGATCCCTCAGCATTCAGAACACCTACCCAATCAATGTCTACTTTGACAGGTGGATTCCACTGTTGAAACCATTTTGCGTTGGCCTTAACTTTGTCAGGTGGCTGTAACATCTCTGCGTGGACCTGTTTGATCTCTTCAACTAACCTCTCTCTAAAGGTGATTGGAAGACGGGGTATATGACGCTTGCATCCTTGAAGGTCGTCAGGTTCTCTTCCGACATAGGACTCGACTTGAACCACGCGTAAATGTGGATAGCGCTCGCGAAAGTAATCTGTCCAAGCCGCTGCACGAGCGGCACCAGAGATGTCAACCTTTGTGAGTACGAGAATAACCTTGCGACCCGAAAGATAAGTAGCGAGGGAAGGCGGAAAGTGTAGAAGAGGGCAACGGGAGTCGAGAAGAACAAGCAATATCTGTGATATTTCCGTGACACGCCATCTAGAGGTGATAGGTGAAGGGTGCTAACATCATGATGTTCGATACATACAGTTGCCTCCAGACCTCTAGGTTCCGTTCAAAAAACGTAGGAGAGGATTCTGGAACATTGCGATCCTGACCCGGTAAATCTTGGACATTATCCTTGCTCTGATTTTGCCATTTGTGGATGGTACCGTCAGTTTGCTCGAGCCATTTCTTAAAGACGCCTTCTTCGTTATGCTCGACGTCCTTCTTGCTCATATCGTAACGCCATTTTGGCCTGCGAGGACAAGACAAAGAAACGCTGTCCGGATTGATGACATCAATAAAGACGGCGGCCTTGGGAGGTATTGGTCGGGGCAACGGAAGAGTTGAGGCTAGAAATTTTGTTTCCTCCAGAAATGTAGGAGACAGAGCAATGAACGTAGACTGCAGTCGATCCGATGTAGAAGTATTAACGAGACGGCTAGTTGGGGCTCGATGAGGTTTCTGTTCAGGAGGAGGGACGTCGCCGCGTTTGATAGCGCGCTTGAGCTGAATGTCGGCTTTTTTCTGACGAGTGGATGTTGGTTTTCGACGGGGAGGCATTGATTAGTCAGTGACCCTGTAGTAATCAAACAACCGTTGTAACTTCTCACTGACGACAGCTAACGACCAATGGTTTAATCTCTCCTCATTCCTTCCTGCTTTACCGCACACGTATATCCTCTACGACGACATGTCAACAAACGTGGCTCAGGGGCTAGTCAATTCTTCTACCCCTTTTGACGGAAAACGCTATCCGAGACACAAGGAGGGTCAGTTTGTGTACAAGCATGGGAAAAGGCACCATTCCTATGACAGTGAAAAGGCTCCTTATCCTTTATCCTATGACAAAGAAGTCCTAGAAATGTGAGCTGATTTTAATTAGGTTGACCTTATGTTAACTGAACATTTAAACTAGAGAAGCCTTGGACAATAGGCTTGCTCAACACCTCAGAGGATCAGTATCGTTCGTCAATTTCAATGATGGACCGCCAGAACGGACGCTCGACCTCGGATGTGGGGTGGGTCCTGACCTCGGCCTGTTCACAATCGCACTATAAGGCTCTTCAGACAGGGACTTGGGTCATTGAAGCTGCCAAGGAATGGCCGACCTGCAGATTCGTACGTTCCTCCTGTTCCTCAAAACAAGCAAAGTTTCAACTGTTTTTAAGGTCGGCTTTGATTTGGTGAATATACAAGTACCATTCAAGATGATAGAAACCTCGGTAGCGAGCCGTATAGAATGGATTCATGGCAATTTGTGCGTCTTCTCATCATCCTTTAAGAGAAGGTACTGATCCTGTTGCTCTAGTTTGACGACCAAGCTTCCTTTCGAGGATGATGAATTTGACCATGTACATATTCAAGCAATTGCAAAAGGTGTTCCGGAGAATAAAGTATGTATATATCGACGAATGCTACTGTTTTGCTTACAGAAAGATTGTTCAGTGGGGCGTTCTGTTCGAGGTAAACTAGTTTCTGTGGCATCAACCGAATCTCACACCCTTGGAAGGAGGTAAATCGCGTTCTTCAGCCAGGCGGATCAGTTGAGATCATTGAAGACGGTATGTTCACTTCAACACAGTCTTTTGTTATCTACCGATCGGGAATTTTCCACTAGACGTAATGTTCCCCCTCCTTCCTCGTTGGTTCACAGCTGCTCTTCGCGTGCGACCGCGACGCGCAACTTCTGTGCACTTTCCGGATGGTTCACAGCGGGGTTATCCTCCTCTAATTACATCGTCGGAAAACGAACCTCTTCATGAACATGCATTACTCGAGTCTCTAAACAAATCTGTATTCGAACACCGGTTTATTAATATGAAACCATCAGGTGGGTTGTGTAGTATGTAGAGATACATACTGAAAATCATTTCCCGCAGCTGTTTTACCCAGTTACTTCACGACATACTTTAGGCATGTCACGTTGGGGCCTGTTATCAACTTCCCGATGCCCCCATTTCCACCCCTGCAACCATTACCACAGCAGATAGTCACGAAGTATGTAATTGAACCAAACACAGATCACCTGGACTCCCGTGCTTCGACTGCGACCCCTATGAACAGACCTGCTTCGTTATCTTTCTCTTCGATCATATCTGCTTCGACAAACTCTACTGCGGAATCCTCCAATGCTCCATCCATTTTCAGTGCCCGTGTACGAACAACGTCTGCTTCTCTTTCTTCGACTTATGAAACACCCGATGTTACCACCATGTCTCATCAACAATCAAATGTGCACTCCAACTGTGTACCCTTGAAGCAACTACCATTCAAGAGATTCATGCTCGATGGTTCGCTTAGTGAAAGCGAAATCGCTGCTTTACCACGCTCCTTATTTCCTTTAGAACAACTCGAGTCCTTGAGCGAGAGGTCGCTCGCAATGCATCTCTACCGGTCGTACCAGTCCGTCTTGGCTTGTCAAGAGGCGATGTGGGAAGAACTCGATGACCGAATACGAAATCGGAAAGAAGAGCTACTTCCTTTTGGATGGAGTGATGACGAGGAGCTGGAAGAGTTACAAAACAGAAACAAATTTGAGCGACTTATCGAGCGGTATCGGACGTAAGTAATTTGCTCAGCTCGACCTCAATTCTCTATCTGACCTTCACAAATTGCAGTGATATGCAAGCTCGCGTGTCTCTTTGGTGTTCTTTGACTGGGATTGGTTGGTTATTCCCTACGCGGGAACCGCTGTCAAAGGCGGAGCTTATCGAGGAAGAGCGTATGAGAGAGAGCATATCGGAGGCTCGCAAGCTTGCGTCAGAGGAAGACTGCCAAGTACCTTGTCGTGCTGTGAGGGTCCTTGTGGGTTATAAGTTATGAACATTTCGGGTAACATCTTACTGGACTCATATATACCATAAGTTGTATTGTGTAACGTTGTAGAACTTGAGTAGGAGGGTATTGTGAGTTATTTGGCCATCAGCTTTCAATTCACTTTTTTTTTTTCAAACTGCCAGAGCAAAGTATCGTGCTTGGCGATCATGGCGGCGTCGACCTCCCGCCAGCCTCATGATATACCTTTACCATGTAGCCCATATCCACATCCAAAGACACGAAAAAGTACGACGTCTCGTAAAGGGAAAGGGAAGGAGAATTGCCCCCAATCCCCTCACACACGATCACTAGCAAATCAACCTAGCGACACTCCATGGGAATGGACCTCTCTCGCTGACCCAGCTGCTAGCAAGTCCCCGCCAATATTTACGAAGGATGGAAGGTAGGCCAAAATTTTACATCGTTTTCTTCCCCATTGTCATCTCAGCATTACAGCTACTTCTTCTCCCTTGTCGGGTCATCTGTTAAGGTTCATTCAGTTGCAACAGGCAATGTTGTCTCAACTCTCTCTTCATTCGAGGGCAGGGGGACATCTTCCACTTTGCTCACATGTGCCATCCTTAACCCACACAACGCGTTCCAATTAGTGACAGGGTCGTTGGACGGTCGTCTCATGGTGTGGGATTTTCTAGATGCCATCCTTTTGAAAGTTATCGACATTGCACAACCAATACACCACATATGTGCCCACACTGATTTCAAGGATTCCGTCTTCGTCGCAGCCACACGTCCAAGCAGAAAGGCGAACAGCACAGGTATGCCTGGGGAAAAAGGCTTCTTTGTCTTGTCCCCTGAAGTTTTTGACAGATACAAACGCCGCTGTTCTTCATGTCTCCCTTAAAACTGTTGGTGATACAACAAAACCAGCTGAAATACAACCCATAGGAAAAATGCGCTTGCCAACTGGCCTCGTCTTCTCGCCAAGCGGTGCATGGCTTATTGCTACGGGAGGGAATAAGGTATACATTGCCATGTCGTCGTCGTTCTCGTCAGGGTTCACCAAGTATGTCTCCCCCGAACTTGTGACATGTCTTGCATTCCATCCATTGGAGGAGTACTTCGCAACTGGAGATGTAAAAGGCAATATTCGTATATGGTATTGCCTCAACGACAGCCTGCCCGTTAATGTACGTGGAGTGGAGAAAAAAACTCAAACTACTACTTTGCACTGGCATGCTCATGCCGTCTCATCCATCACATTCACTCCAAATGGCGCGTATCTGTTGAGTGGCGGCGAAGAGTCCGTTCTTGTAATTTGGCAATTACACACACGCCAAAAAGAATTCGTGCCACGCGTAGGCGCACCGATTCACACAGTTTCCATTTCCAGAACGGGAAGCGGCGAAGAAGAATATCTGCTTGGTCTGGCGGATGCAACTTACTTATTCATCAATGCCGCAACACTCAAAATTTCAAGAAGCTATTCTCGAATCAAGCTTGGTAGGAATCCGTGTTTGGATCACCAATGAACGTCACTGACTTTTTGTTTAGACCCTGCAGTTCCCTATAATCAACCATCGACGTCAATATCCACGATCCCCCCTCTCGCTGTTCACTCACCGACATCAACTCTGATCCTTCCTTCGTCACATCCCTCATCGTTGCAAGCTTATTCGCCTTCAACTTCCAAGCTAATATATGAACTTGAGGTATCTCCCTCAAACAAAATTTCTCGAAGAGACGAAAGGCCCCTCGAGCCATGTTATATCGAGCACACTGGGATTTCATCATCTGGAGATTGGTTGGCTTCAGTGGACTGCCGAAATGGAGGCGATGGTATCCGTGGCGAGATCTACCTCAAACTATGGCGGTGGGATGGCAAGACTGATCATTGGATATTGAACACCAGGATTGATCTCCCACACGGACGTCACAAGGTCACTTGCTTAGCATTCAGCCCCTCCCTCCAGGAACGTCATTCAATCCGCCTGATAACCACAGGAGAAGATGGGTATGTAAGAATTTGGGGTTTGAGGGTGGTTAAGGATCGGTCGGAGCCCGCGGAAGGTCCGTTATATATATATACAAGCGATAGGCATGCCCCTCATCTCCAGAGCAGAATTCTGGGTCGCGCGATCGACATTTAGCTTGCGCTCGGAAATCCCTCGTTCAGTTTCATGGTCAACAGATGGCTCCCTTTTAGCAATATCCTTCGGTCCATTTATTGCTATATGCGATTCGACCACGAACACCTTGTGCCAGACGTTCACTTCTCCTGAGTGCAAGGCTACGACTTCCGCTCATTTTGTAGGCAAAGGAGGACGTTACTTGGTGGTTGCCGGAGATCATGATTTAGTACTCTGGGATGTTGTGGCTTTACGTGGTACGCGAGGACTATTTCCCCTTGGGCTCAATAAACCTACTAATCATTGTCACTCAAAGTCCGATGGCATTATAGAACACATCTGACAATAGCCCAAGTAGCAACCCACCCACAAGACGACTCTTTCGCAGCCTTCCTTTGTCATGTTCCGAATTCAGAAGATCGGGAACCCAGAACCAGGGCTTTGATCTTTCGAGTTACGTCGTCCCATCCGTCACGTACCCATTCACTTCCATTCTGCCTTCGAAATCTCGCAGTATACACAATTTCGTGTGGCCCTTCCATGTACAGCTTTGTCGGCATTACTCAGGACTGGAATGTCGTACTATTTGGTGATGAGTCGAAACTGATCGAAGAAGGTTCAACGGCAAGAGGAATTGCCCCCATCTCAACGTCATCTAGACGATCCTTGTTTCAAGATATTTTTGGCAAGTCTGCTTTCGCAGACTCTTCAATCATACCATCGCTACTGGACAGTCCTACCCACCTTTGGACTGGCAAGGAAGCCATCAACGCGTTTGACTCCCCTGCTTATCTTATGCCGTCTTTGGGTAGCTTGTATGACCCTATCATAGACGGTTTCTTGAAGCCTCGTCGTGAGATTTTGCATGATGATAGCGTGGTGGAGGCTGGTGATGAAGATGTTGAGATGGACGAGGAGAGTGCGGTTATGGCGTTTGCTGGCACTCGACGACATCGGAAGGTGAGCGGGAAGGAAGTTGATACTTTCATTGAGCTGTTTCGAAAGCATTCCATCCAATGTAAGTCCCTCTTCTATCCTGAATGTGACACTGAGTGACGGTGGTATACAGCTCCACCCCAACTTAATCCTAACGGTCATCTGGATGCCATAAAGAGTAAAACCAACAGTGTCCATCCTGTGGCGTCTACCGCCGGTACACCGAAACGTGGCGGTGTGAACCAAACCCAAATCTCCTGGAAGGACGAAGGAAGAGTAACGCCCGAGCCCATACCACCGCCATTAGCTACGACGGTCAATGGTAGAAAACGAAAAAAAGCCTCTAACTGAAATGTGTTGACTACTAGATAGGCATTTACACGTATGGCAATGTTTTGTTGCTTAAATTATCTGTTGTACGAGGATTTTACTTACAATCAAATCATGGGGCTGCCAAGTATTATAATAACACTTCAGGTTCTAAGAGAAGATGATTATTATAACTTATACTAGATAAGGTCATTTGATTACTTGAGTATCTCATCTTCTTCCGGAGCCTTCGCTCCGAATTCCAGCACAAACAGCCCCGCAAGCATACTAAGTAATATTTGGTCCTCTGGGGTGATTTTGCTTGCGATGTCTCTTGTAATGTAGATTTTTTTCAAGGGTGCACCTCTGCTCCTTCGGCGATCTGCCCATGAATATATTACCTTCGGATCCACTGCTTGACATTCGAGAATAGATATATTCGGGCAAAGACATTGTCCCGTTGCGGAGGCCTGGTCTGTCACAAGTTCAAATGTGTAGGGATCTCGCAGAAATGCATCAAGGAACACTTGCTGGACCTTAGCTATGCGCAAGTAGGTCAACCGAGGCATCGACTCCAGCCACTTGACTAAAATATGGCTAGTCTTGGAGGACTCGAGCAATTCCACGGAATAGACAGTTAGCAACCTGACATCTGTGAATCGAGTGGTGACCTGCGCGATCACGGGGGTATAATCCTCTCCAATAAGATTCATTAGAGTAAGATCCCGCACATTAGGGGCGGATATATGGGAAAGGACGTAAGAGGCGTAATGAAGGCTGAAGTCAGACAAGATCAGGATTTTGAGCTCGAGGAGCTCAACAGCGTCAAGACCACTGGTATCTTCTTCTGGCTGCCACTGAGGGCCGGCACCGTCCATGCAAAGCTTCTGTAATGCAGGAGAAATTCTGAGAAGATCTCGAAACTCGAGTATCCCAGGTGATCTCTCTAGAGGTATTCGCCGAATGTCGATTGTTGTGAGGTTTGCGAGTGGAGAGCACCGCCAATCAACATGAACGCCGTTGAGAGAAAGGTATCTAAGCAGGGGTGCCTGCACACCACCGAAAAGGGCGATGGGTAGTAGAAAAGAACTGGGCTGAAATCCTTCACCAAGTTGTATATATGGTGAACCAGTACGATGGAGTTCAAACCGCTCAATGACCAGTGGAATGCCAGAACGGCTTGCGGAGCGAAGTTTGTCCAGCACCACTAAAATAGGTTCCCAATCTTTGACCACGACGATGAGTATGCGTATATTAGATATCTTGGTGAACAACTTCGTCAGAAGGGCTTCCATATCTTTGTCGTTGTAGTGGTATTTTTCTTGGTCGTTGATGCGAATGTCCAACGGTGCTACAGCAGCTCTGTGAAACCACGCCAATGATCGCTCAAATGGGGGGAGGTCTCGAAACCAAATTGCATTCCACAAGGTGGGATCCCCGAGAGCAATTGTCCGCCAATGTTTACAAGTCCATGTGAGCCACAAACGCCCTTTAACGCCTGCATTGGCACTTGTTGACGACCACGCGACATAGCGGAATATGTTGGTTATTATCTCGGTAGGAAGGTCGTTCAGACGGAATGAACGCCAGAATCGAAACCTGTACTCAATTCGGGAGACGAGAAGGGTTTGTTCAATATGTGGATAGCGCGCCGGAGCACGCAGACGCAGCTTAGCTTCCAAATCTCGAATATGGATAAGGCGTCTTTCACATTCAAGACGATTTTCAATGACCTCTCGAGCGGACAAAGGATGTGGTACCCAATCCTTCGTCACGGTAAATTGGATGGCAGAGACCAGCTCTGAATATTTCTGACGTAAAACATGAGCAGGAGGCGAGGGAGTAGAATATGGCAGGTTCGATGGGGGAAGCACAGATTGCGGAGTGGCTGAGGGTGATTGAGTGATTGAGTGATGAGCAACGGCTTCTGGGGTCACTGTTCCTTGGCTGTAATGAGAGGTTGTACTATGAGCAGCAGGCAAGAAGGCCTGCGAAAGAGGATGTGTATGGGCGGGCGTAGCATGAGGGGAAGGACTTTGGTCATAAAGGGTAGGTGACGACACTGCTACTCGCGGGCGTCGTCGTCTATTATGATCATTTGAGTAGGAAGGACCGGCGTGAGGTTGCATCTAGATAGATATGTGAATTAGCACGAAAGATCTGGACACCTTGAAATGTACTCTACAGCAATACGGCGCGTCTGTGGGGCAGGATGAAGCAAGAGAGCTGTCGAAACGTGCTTATATCTGGACAGAGGTGGAAAAAAAATGAGAAAGGAAATACAAAGAACATGAAGATATTCGCACTATCGTTACCAAAACAAGATCGATAGTCCTTCAGCCAAAGCGTGTTGTTTACACAAATAAACCCAGCACCCACAAAGCCAAAGAGACGCCCACAACTCTCCTCTGGGAGGAGCGATAGGAAATCCTTGGGGTAAGCAGCTGGCCTTTAAAGTGATTCTTGCTCAGGTTGTCCTTTGACGCTTTGCAGACAATCGCAGTTAGCTATGTTCGGTCGGGTGCGCTCCGAGCAGACAAAGGAAGACTTGCAAAGAACTGCCTAATCAAACCCCGATTTGGGCAACTGTTGATTTCACGAAACGGCTTCAGTGGAAAGTGAAGGCGACTGCCAGATGGTTTCTGGCGTTCGCTGCACGCAGACGCGCAGAATCTCGACATCTAAAAACAAATTAACACAGAAAACACTTTGATCTTGGTCTGAAAGCACCGGACCCTTTTCGCGTCATACTGATCCCGGACCCAACGGGGTGCGGCCTTTGCCTTGAACACGTTTACTGAAGCCCTGGCCCTCTGCCACACGAGGCTCACGACGTCGGGACTTGGCCTCACGTGGTCGTCCAAAACACCCCTTTTTATCTCTTCACATTTGTCACATAAGAGTATTTCGATCATCTCACATTGGATA
>Ga0179587_10000292_pt1 | contig 21128 bp, 19 predicted proteins | sample CZODoug2_1_08_16_FD_185932 | JGI IMG/M metagenome (GOLD analysis project Ga0179587, IMG submission 185932) | Vadose zone soil fungal communities from Angelo Coast Range Reserve, California, USA - CZODoug2_1_08_16fungal | ecosystem: Environmental > Terrestrial > Soil > Vadose zone | place: USA...
TCGCCTCATCTTTTGCCTTGGAAGAACCAAATGGCAGGTCAACATGGGAGCGCGCACCAATCTCGGCAAGGAAAGCCATCAAAATTTATGGGAGGATAAAGGAAGGTTTGCGATGTGTATGAGGATTGCTATAATAAAATTTGTAGGCAGCTCACGGTTCCAACTGGACCGATCGTAGAACGGGAGAGGTCCTTTTACGGTACTACGCCGGGAGGCCGATCTGCGACGGCGGAAGATGGCATCGCGCCCAGCAAAGGCCCAATGCCCAACCCACCCAACGTGCGTAACCCCGGGCCGCAGAGAAGCATTTTAAGAGTTCGTGCGGCTTCGCAACGGGAGAACGACTATGGATGCACCTGATCAGGTGCCGGTCCACATTAGATTGGTCGACCCGGGAAGGAATCGCGGCCAAGGAATACCGTCTCCTTCGCGGCTCCCCCGAAAATTCGTGGAGAACAGCCGTCTCCTCTGGAGCCACCGCAAGCTGCTCCGTCGGGTCACGCTTTATGCCTTCGGCGCAACCATCCTCCTTGCCTTCCTGATTCCCAAGCGCTACGAAGCCACAACGCAGTTGATGCCTCCTGAAAATATCAGTGGCGGGACCCTGGCGATGTTGGGCACCATCGGGGCGCGCGGTTCCGACTCCTCGGGGTTGAGCGGGTCCATTGGGGGAGCAGCACTCGGTGGAGTCGCTAGCGATCTTCTCAATACGAAGAATACCGGTGCACTTTTTGTTAGCATCCTCTACAGCCGCACGATATCCGACAGGTTAATCGAGCTATTTCAGTTGAATCGCGTTTACCACTCCAAGCTCATTGAAGACACGCGCATCGCGCTCTGGGAACACGTGGACATTTCTGAAGAGCGGAAAAGCGGCGTCATTGGGATTACCGTGACGGACAAAGACCCGCGGCGCGCGGCGGGGCTGGCACAGGCCTATGTTACCGAGCTGAACCGGCTAGTCGCCGAAGTAAGCACGTCTTCGGCTCGGCGCGAGCGGGTGTTTCTCGAAGAGCGGCTGAAAACCGTAAAGGCCGATTTGGACAACGCCAGTAAACGATTCAGCGAATTTGCCAGCAGCAACACGGCGATTGATGTTCCGGCGCAAGGAAAAGCGATGGTGGAGGCGGCAGCCTGGATTCAGGGCGAAGTCATCTTCGAAGAATCTACCCTTCGAGGGCTCGAAAAAATTTATGCGCCCGCCAATATCCGTGTGAAAGCCCACCAGGCACGTTTGGCGGAGTTAAAGCAGCAACTGCAAAAACTGGGGGGGAGTGATTCTCCTTCCGAAGTAAAAAACGACCACTCCCTGTACCCCTCGATACGAAAACTGCCTTTGCTGGGCGCAACCTATTTCGATCTGTATCGAGAATCTAAGATGCAGGAGACGCTGTATCAATTACTGACCCGAGAGTATGAGCTTGCTAAGGTTGAGGAAGCCAAGCAGATTCCGACTGTCAGTGTGCTGGACGCCGCGGTAGTGCCAACCAAGAAGTCGTTTCCCCCGCGGACGCGGATCGTGATTGCGGGCACGCTCCTGACCTTAGCGGGGACGGTAGTGTGGATTTTTTTACGCCGGTGGTGGTCCGGAATCGTTCCCGATGATCCCGGCCGCGAATTGGCCGAAGAGATGGGGGCCTCTTTGAGATCCAGCACTCGGCATCTGGCGCCGCTGGGCTGGGCATACCGTTGGACGGCAGCATGCATGAAGCGCTTCCAGAGGAAGGAAGCAGAATCGACGCAAGAGGATGAACAAAGTAAAGAAGAGGAAAAGATCACTGACGTTCCGGTCTAGCGCCCTCGATAGTAGCCGAGTCTTCACACGATGAAACTCGGTGGCGGCAAGCTAAGAACTAAGGAACGCTCAGCTTCGTGTGGTTCGCAGTGCCGTCTAGCGGCGGTCGGCAGTGGTTCGTGACAACCCATCGTGAGAGCTCTGCGGCTGGCCCTGGACCGCAGCGAAAGCTGTCAACTTGGTTTCATTCGGACGGAGCGATCGTCCGCGCTCCGGAAGAGCTAGCTGAAAGGGATTCGATCGATAGGCATGAACGTCACGCCCCCCAAGAGAGCGGTTCCCGCGCCGGTCGCTGAGTATCCGCCTGGGCGAGTTACTCTTCTCGATAGCCCGGTTGCGGGAGAGACTCCCCGTCCCTCGCGATTGAGAGCGAGCGGACCGCACGGTCTACCCGTACAAATAGCTTATGCCGTCATCGATTGCGCCATGGTGGGTCTGGTTGGCGCGCTAGTGTTTTATCTTGAGTCCGGCTTCGCTCGTTCTCCGGAGGCTGGAAGCCAAATGCTGGCGCCGCCGACACTCGGCAGCTACTTTGCCTTCATCTCCGCTTACGCCGCACTGGTCGTTTTGAGTTGCGCAGGTCAAGATCTTTATCGGACCCCGCGCGACCGCGGAGTCTTGGAAGAAAGCCTGATGGTCTTCAAAGCTGTGAGTTTGGCGACCGCAGTTTTGGTGCTGTTCGCATTCGGCTTTGGAGCGCGGGGCATGACCCGCATCTCCGTGCTTGCACTGGGCTTGTTTACTGGAGCGATGCTTTCCGGTTGGCGGTACCTGAAGCGGCGAATGATCTTGAACCGCACGGTTCGGGGAATTGGGGTCTCCCGGGTCTTGATCGTCGGAGCGGGAACGGCGGGCCGAACCTTGGCGGCATCACTCGAAGCGAATTTGTCCCTGGGTTGTAAAGTATGCGGTTTTCTTGATGCCCAGTTTTCCTCCGACCCTTTGATTCTTGGCGGCCTAAATGACCTGCGGCGCGTCGTGGCCGAGCGGTTCATTGACGAGATCTTCCTTACTCCACCTATCGATCAAGAAGTCGTGAAGGAGTCTGTGCTCGCAGCTCGCGAGCTGCGTCTTGGACTGAAAGTTGTGCCTGATCTTTACGATGGCATCGGTTGGCTTGCGCCGGTACACGCCGTCGGCGGATTCCCCGTCATGCAGCTGAACGAAAACCCCATCCCCGAACTCGGAGTGGCGGTTAAGAGAATCATTGATGTTGCTATCGCGGCCTGTGGGTTGCTGCTAACGGCGCCATTGTTGGGGGTGCTTGCCGCGGTTGTACGGCTCGATTCACCCGGCGGTGCTTTTTATCCCGCCGTGAGAGTTGGATACAAAGGGCGCAAATTCTGTTGTTGGAAGCTCCGCACGATGTTTGTGGACGCAGACAGCCAGAAAGAAGCTCTTAGGGAAAGGAACGAGCGAGCCGGCCCGTGGTTTAAGATGAAAAACGATCCGCGCGTCACCCCGGTCGGGCGCTGGCTGCGAAGGTTCAGTCTTGATGAACTGCCACAGCTGTGGAATGTTCTGCGCGGGGAGATGAGCATGGTTGGGCCACGGCCGCATCCCGTGGACGATTTTAACCGCTACAAGCCCGAGCATCTCCGGCGTCTGGACGTAAAACCCGGGCTCACGGGCTTATGGCAGGTGACTGCGAGACAAAATCCCTCATTTGAAACCAATCTGGCCCTGGATCTCGACTACATTGAGAACTGGAGCCTACGATTGGATCTGGAGATTCTATTCCGAAGCCTCGCAGAGTTGTTGAGCGGCAGCGGCGAGTGAACCTTAGGGCGAGTGGAACCCGTCTCCGACCTTGCGGGTGAAAGCTGAACGCAAAGCTAGAAGCCTTCGAATGCGGGGGCTCGTCTTTTGGCAAGCTATGTGAGGAAACGAAATGTTCAACGGGCAATTCAACTCTCGACTCAGAAAAGGGATGCTCCCGTAGAACCTTAAATCGGAACTCGATCCTTTTTCTGGTGCAGCAAGGATACTGAAACTCGTGTTGAGCTCCATCGACTGGATTGCGAACCGCATCGAAGCCTTGCGGAACGATGCCTTCCGGCTTGGAGGAGAGCAGAGCACCCTAGCGGCGGTGCTGCTCTCCCTGCTGGGTGATTCCTCCCAGTACCTTGTCGGAGTGGTGGCCATGGGCCTTGCCAATGTGTTGCTGCTCCCTCTTTACACACGTTTCCTAACCCCATCCGATTTCGGGCTCTATGCGCTGATCGAAGTGCTAGCTCTCAGTTTGATCGCGATTTCTGGCTTGGGGTTCACCGTCTCATACCTAAAAGACTTCGCGGCTTCTGGTCCAAGTGAGGTATCGAAACTTCTAGGCACGATGCTCTTGGTCAACGGCCTGCTCTCAGCGATAACTGGGACCGGGCTGTCGTTCTTCCTGGCCAGTTCCTGGTCCACGCACCTACTGCGCGGAGATGCGCGTCATTTCGCCTGGCTGCTGCTACCTCTCATCCTGCTTGAATCGCTGCAAGGTGTGCTGTTGACGCACCTGCGGGCCAGAAGAAAAGCCGCCAGTTTTTCTTGGGCGTCCGCGCTCCGGCTCTTCTCGATCGCCGCTCTCAGCATCTGGTTGGTTGCCGGCCGCGGCGAAGGGCTGGCCGGGGTCTTCAAAGCCAGGGTTATGGGGGATGTCTTAGCTTGTCTCGTCTTGTGGGGCTTGACGGCTTGTGACCTTTCCCTGTCGGCTTCCTTTCGTTCGGCATGGTCTATGGCAAAGTATGGGTTGCCCGTGATGGGAAGTGCTTTAATCATGATGATTCTTGATGGCGCGGGCCGGTTTTTTCTCGGCCGCTACGGAAACCTCGAACAAGTCGGTCTCTACGCAGTGGCGGTCAAGGTCTCCGGGGTCATGCGCCTGTCGGTTGTCATTCCCTTTGGGGCCGCCTGGGGGGGGTTGATGTTTCAGATCGCCAAGACACCACGAGCTTCCATAATCTATTCGAAATTGATGAGTTATTTGTTGGTGCTTTCGATATCCGTGGCGTTAGTGCTTTCCATGTTCGCACCCCTTCTTCTGCACCTCCTGGCCACCCAGGAATACTCCGGCAGCCTTGTCTCGATTCCCTGGTTGCTCCTTGTCCAGGCCGCCGCCGTCCTGCAGTATCCGTCCTCGGTGGGCATCTACGTCGGATCGGCGACTCGCTGGTTACTGCCCATTTATTTTTGCGGTGTCACGGTCAGTTTCCTGTTGAACCGCCTTCTCATACCGAAATTTGGAATTCTGGGGGCGGCTTGGGCGTGGCTCGGCGCTTGGGTCGTGATCACCGTGCTTTTGGCCGGGGTTGGGCAGCGGCATTACCCACTGCGGTATGAAAGAAAACCTTTCTTGATCGCCTTTTTTGCTTGCGTTCTGGTTCTAGGTGCTTCTCGCTTGGGTCTATTGATCACTCGCAATGGCGGAATCTTTGCGCCAGCGATTGTGAGCGTGGTGCTGCTGTTCGGTGCAGTCGTCTACGTTTGGGACGATCTGCGAACTCTGGATGTTGGGGCTGCCTCGCGGGTCGGAGTGTGAAACAAGGGCTATGAGCGCGCCTGGTAAAGTGGAAAAAGGCCTTGCCATTGTTGTCCTGCTTCTCAGTACGGGAGCGTTCCTGAATCTTTTTCTGAAACACGGGAAGTTCACGTTTGAGTCGCAGGCTGGACTGCCCTTCATGCAGCTCGTCTGGTCGAGTTTGTACTTGATCGTACTGGTTTTCTTGTTGAAAGAGGCCCGCGGGTTCGGGGGTCTTCTCGTTCGCGGTTGGCCTTTCTTGTTGTTGCTGGGCATCTGCCTTCTTTCGATCATTTGGTCCGAGGCCAAGGGACTGACCGCCAGGCGGAGTGTGGCGCTAGTTGCAACGACGTTTACCGGCTTTTATTTGGCGCTCCGTTATCCCTTCAATGAACAGCTGAAACTTCTAGCGGCACTTTCCAAAATCTGCATCGTTTTGAGCCTTATCTTCGGGGTCCTTCATCTGGGAACGGCGGTCGACAGCCGGAGCGGGCCCATGTTTGGACTTTACATCCAGGGAAATTCACGTGGCATACTCAGCTTCCTGTTCGATGTATTGCCGATAGAATTTGTCTTCGGTAGGTTGTACGAGCCGTGGTACGGGATCTTCACGCAACGGAACACACTGGGAATCATGATGGCTTTCGCCATTTTCGTGTTCTACCTCCGGAGCCGAAGCGATCCCGAGGAGAAATGGAGTGCTTATCTTTGGGCTAGCCTCTCCTTTCTTCTTCTTTTCCTGTCGGGTTCGCTGACCGGCTTTTTGGGTTTGTGGGCAGTCATGGTAGGGGGAGTTCTGCTGGGGAATATCCGGCGGCATCGCCGGTGGGCACGCCGGATCCTCCTGGCCACCGCGGTAATCGGCGGCGTGGGAGTTTATTATGCCGCCAGCCATCCTGCATCTGTGACTTCCTTTTTCGACCGCGACGTTACTCTTACCGGTCGCACAACCATTTGGGGGGCTTCGCTGCTTTTGGGGATGGATCACCCCTGGATCGGTCACGGGTTCAATGCCTTTTGGCTCGGGGATGAGGGCCCTTCAGGTCAAATTCGCAAACTCGCTGGGTGGGACGTGCCTAGCGCGCACAACGGATACTTGGAAATCTGGCTCGATCTCGGGTTATGCGGTTTAGCCGCCTTTTTCCTGGGGTTCGCGCGCTATTTTGGGGAGTCCATCCGATACTTCTTGAGGGGAGAGGGATGGGAAGGATTCTGGCCAGTCCTGTTTCTGGCTTTCCTGATTCTGATCAATCTTGCGCAAAGCGCACTTGTCTCACCCAACTATTTCTTTTGGATTCTTTACGTGGTTGTGTGCTTGCGTCTCTCGATGGCGAATGTTGAACCCACGGAGGAGTTGGCAGGGTGAGCATGCGGAATAATCCCTACCCCCGTCCGACCTCTGCCGCCAATTCTTGCTTTGATGCCAGAAGCTACTGGGAAACGCGTTTGCAGGAGTATCCCGGCCTTTGCGGTGTGGGTAACACCTGCTTGGGCCGGTCTTATATCCAGTGGCTCTACAAGGTGCGGCGAGCGGTGTTCCTGCGGCTCCTCGCTTCGCTCAGGACAGATTTCCGGGCTGCGCGGGTATTCGATGTTGGAGCGGGGACCGGGTTCTATCTGGAACTTTGGAAGCAGGTCGGAGTTTCCAGTGTTGCCGGATGCGATCTCACGGAAATCGCCGTGGCGCGTCTTCGGAGCATTCTGCCCTGGGCCAGAATTTTACGCTTAGACATTGGTGAGACACTCCCATCTTCTGAGCTGGGGTGCTACGACATCGTTTCTGCTTTCGATGTACTGTTTCACATCGTCGAAGATAAACTATACGAGCGAGCAGTTCGAAATTTGTGCTCTTTGCTTCGACCCGGAGGGCTACTTCTGTTTTCCGACCTGCTTCCTCGGAACGGCGCCTTGCGGGCTGAGCACCTGACCTTTCGCCCGCTTGAGGAAGTGACGGCCCTGCTCGGGAGGACCGGATTTGAAGTCGTGGGCCGCGTCCCCATGTTCGTGGTAATGGAAGAACCGCTGGATTCGACGAGCCACTGGTACCGCTTTCTCTGGAAACTGATGACCTATCCTGTGAAGCGCAGCGAACTCGCAGGGTTTTTGATCGGAGGAATGCTTTATCCTTTGGAGCTGATGCTTACGAACGTGTGTGAGGAAAGCTCAAGTACGGAGATCGTCATCTGCTATAAGCGCCACGAAGAGGCCATTGCGAGATGAGCGCGCGTCTGAGATCTGTCTTATCGGCGGTGTCGGAGAACGTCGGAGACCCAGACGAGGCCCAAGAGCACCTGAAACGGAAGCCCACCGTGGCGATTTTTGCTGAGCCTCTCATAGCTCCCAGCATGACTTTCATCCGCGACCAGGCTTCCGCGCTCACCGACTTTACTGCCCTCTATGTCAGTCCCCAGTGCGCTTCTCCGAGCCTGGAAGTGCCTTCGGATCGAGCCGTCGTGGTTTGCGATGATCCGCGAGCGTCCCCATTGTGGAACCGGTTGCGGCAAACACCCTTCAAGGTATTTGGATATGACCCCAGCTTTTTCCGGCGCGTGGCCGCACATCGCCCGGTCTTGCTTCATGCTCATTTTGGTCCTGCTGGACTCACCGCCCTTCCGCTGGCACGCTGGCTGGAAATACCCTTGATCGTCACGTTTCATGGTTACGATGCCACGGTCGCCGATGCTCACCTGGCGCGGTCTCACTATCGAGTGCGCGCTTACCTCCGGAACCGGCACGTCCTGCAAAAAGAAGCGTCCCTGTTTCTCGCTGTGTCTGAGTTTCTGCGAAAACAGTTGATCGCTCGGAGTTTTCCTGAAGAACGCATCGTGGTTCACTACACAGGAGTGGATACGAAATTCTTTGTGCCTGCACCTTCCGTATTGCGAGATCCAGTGGTTCTTTTTGTTGGGCGTCTCACGGAAAAAAAGGGCTGCGCGTGTCTGCTGCGAGCAATGCACGAGGTGCAGGATCTAGTGCCGGCAGCCGAGCTGGTGGTCGTCGGCGACGGCCCGTTGCGCCAGGAACTCGAGGAGCTTGCGAAAAAGACCCTCCGCAAGTGCCGCTTCCTCGGATGGCAGCCACCTGAAAACGTACGTGAATGGATGAACCGAGCCCGTGTTTTTTGTGTGCCGAGCGTGCGCGCTGCGACGGGCGACGGAGAAGGCTTTGGCATGGTTTTTGCCGAAGCACAAGCCATGGGACTGCCAGTGGCTAGCTTCTCCTCGGGAGGAGTGCCAGAAGCCGTTCTCGATGGGGAGACTGGTTTGCTCGCGGCGGAGGGAGACTGGCGCAGCCTTGCCAGCAACATTCTGGCGCTTCTTAACAATGATAATCTCTGGCGCAACATGAGCGAGGCAGGCCAGAAGCGGGTGCGGGAATTTTTTGATTTAAAAAAGCAGACCGCCAAACTTGAGCAGACTTATCGAACCGTGCTCGAGCCCTTAAGCGAGGCCAGACACTCGAAGCCACGTTTCGGGGGGCAGAAAGCGGAGGACAAGAGCTACACCAGCCGAACCCTAGAAAAACACAACCGTACTGCTCGGCCCCGGTTGGCTTTTGTCCAATCGATTTGCTCGCACTATACCGTCGGACTGTTCAACCTTCTTGCCCAGAACGCGGACACCGAGTTTTTCTTTTTCTCGGACGGCAAGGAAAGGTATTGGCAAGACGAGCTCGGGGTCAGCTCGGGAGATTTTCCCCATACCTACCTGCGCGGCTTCCGGCTGTGGAACACTAGGATTGCGCCAGCGCTGCCCTTTAGGCTCCTTTGCTCCCGCGCCGAGGCTATCCTCAGCTGCATCGACGGCAAGTTCGCTCTTCCTGTAGCCTATATCGTGGCGCGATGGAAGAGAGTGCCATTTCTCTTGTGGACTGGCTTGTGGTTCCGCGTGGATACGCCGCTACAGCGGTGGATTTTTCCGCTCACGCGTTTTCTCTATCAGCATGCCGATGGCATCGTGGCCTACGGTGAACACGTGAAACGATATCTGGTTTCAGAAGGAGTGCGACCCGAGTGCATCTTCATTGCCCCGCACGCCGTCGACAATTCCTTCTACTCACGGACGGTTTCAGAAGAGGAAAAGCGGGCCCTGCGAGAGAAATTGGGCATCCCCCCAGATCAAAATGTGATCTTGTATCTGGGCCGCCTCGAGGAAATCAAGGGGCTCACCTATCTTCTCAAAGCTTTCGGCTCTGCTCATCTTTCCGGTGCCTTGCTGGTCATCGCCGGAAACGGATTACAGCGCCGGGCGCTCGAAAACCTGACCTTCCAGATGGGGATCGCAAGTCGAGTGCGCTTCGCTGGTCATGTTCCTCCCGAGGAAACTGTTGCCTACTACGCACTCTCAAGCATTGTCGTCCTACCCTCAGTGAGTACGGCCCAGGGTAAAGAGGCCTGGGGCTTGGTGGTCAACGAAGCCTTCAACCAGAGTGTTCCGGTGGTTGCCACCGATGCCGTGGGTGCGGTTTCGGGGGGATTGCTCGAGGACCAGAAAAACGGCGTGGTGGTGCCGGAGCGCGATGCGAACGCGCTGGCACGGGCTCTTCAGAAGATTTGGGAAGATCCCGTGGCGCGCGAGCGTATGGGGGCGGCGGCCAAACACTCCATTCTAAAGTGGGACCATGCCCTTCAGGCCGGCGGTTTCCTGCTTGCCCTCGAATCGGTATTGCATCAGCGATTGACGGTGTCACCGCCGGCGATCCCTAACGAAACCCATGAATGAGCGGAGAAATGCAGAGGTCCTTCTTATGATTCCCCGGACAGACAGGCACGAGGACAACTCCCGACTCTATCGCACCTTCGTACATCTCATCGCCCGGTTCGGCTGGATGATGCCAAAGCGTCTTCGGTGCAACTCGATGGTATTCATGTTGGAGTCCGAGGCGGAACTGTGAAGAGAGACCGGGGCCTCTCGGTGGTAACTACCAGCTGGGATGACGGGCATCCCCTGGATATCCGCATCGCCGACCTGCTGGCCAATTATGGACTTGCCGGCACTTTCTACGTGCCGAAACAAGTAAGCTGGCCGGTGATGAGTTCGGTGCAGATCCGCGACCTTAGTTCGAGGTTCGAAATCGGTTCTCACATGCTCGAACACCGCATGCTTGACCAACTGTCGGATCGAGAGGCGCGCGAGCAACTCTCGGGTTCGCGCGGGTGGGTCGAACAAGTCACTGGGAAGCCCTGCCGAACAATCTGCTTTCCTGGGGGCAGATACCGCCAGGAGCAGTTGAGCTTGGTGCGAGAAGCGGGCTATCTGTCGGCGCGCACCACCGAGCTGCTCTCTACTGAGTTTCCACGCCGTGTCGAGGGTCTCGCACTCATTTCCACCACCGTTCAGGCCTACCCCCATTCGCCGCTCGCCTATACGAAGAATGCCCTCAAGCGGAGATCCTTGGGAAATTTGATGCGCACGGGAGCTTTATTCTACAGGCGCACCTGGCTTCGGCTCGCAAGGAAGTTGCTCGAGCGGACTCTCAGCCGCGGTGGCGTTTTTCACCTCTGGGGACACTCTTGGGAGATTGAGCAAGAGCGTCAGTGGGATCGGTTAGAGGAATTGCTGGCGGTTATGGCGGCAAACAAAGATAAACTGACCATCACGACCAATTCAGAACTGGAATCCTATGCGCTCTCCTAGCGAAGAAATCGCTTCGCACCTCTGTTGTCCCGACGACCAAAAATCCTTGCGCGCCGTGAGTGCGGCTCTATCTTGCAGCCACTGCGGCAGAATCTTCCCGTTCCAGGAAGGAAGGATCTTGGAGCTCCTCCCGAGGGAACCTGCCGAACCCGGGCCCAATGCGGAATATGCAGCCGCTTACCATTCCCTGTTTCACCAAACCTTTGAAAATCAGCGAGAGTCTATCCCTTGGGGCCTTCGAGTCCCACCGTCGTGGAGGCTCCATCGCGAGCGCCAAGCGCGAGCCGTACTTTCCATACTGCAAAGTGACGGAGCATTACTAAAGGATTTGATCCTCGGTGACATCTCTGCCGGAATCGGAGATTACACCCTGTCCTACGCTCAGCACTTCAAGGGCGTTCTCCATTGTGACCTCTCGTTGGACGCTCTGCGTTACGCCTCCGCGAAGTGCCGCCGGTTGGGCGCTCAAAATGTCTTCTTCTTGCGTGTGGACTATTTTGCCTTGCCATTTCGCCGTACGATTGATCGCCTGCTGTGTCTAGACACCTTGGTTCGCGGCAAAAACCATGAAAAGGCCCTGCTCGGCCAGATTCAAAAGGCCCTCGCGAGCCAGGGCCGCGCCATCATCGACTTCCATCATTGGTGGCACAACCCGCTGCGGAGGCTCGGCCTGTTACCCCAAAACTTTGGAAGCAATCGCAGTTATGCCCGCAGCAGCGCCGAAGGCCTGCTGCGCGAGTGCGGAATTGACAACTGGAGACTGGTCCGCTTCCATCAGGAATTCGAACCCGGTAGCCGCTTTGCCCAAGGTTTCTCTCGGTTGCTGCCTGCCACCCGCTTGATTTACGACATTGCTTTTGCTTCTTCCTGGCCCGCCCATTCAAAAAGTGCCAAACTCGGTTCTGCGACCGATTCCCAGCTCAATTCGCCCGATGGCTCAGAGAGAGCGGCTAGAAGCTCTGATGCTCGAGTCTAGGGCGGCGGGCCTGGTGGAATTCTGAAGCCCTGCGACTAGAGGAGGAACTACGGCTGACAAAGCATTGGGGGTCTAGGCTTTCGTTCTACGGGAAGGAGGAGTTCGGTGTCCACTGCCACGAGGTCCTTGGCCTTTTTTTTCGGCTTGCTCATCATCGCTACGATGTCTACCCATTGGTGGCGAGGCGCAGAGACCGCCGAAAGCCTCGTGCCTCCGACCGAGCCGGTCCCTTCTTCGCTGTTCGGTTTGCACATTCATCATCTCAACACACCGACGCCCTGGCCTGCTGTCACGTTCGGCGCTTGGCGTCTCTGGGATGCCTATGCGGCCTGGCCCAATGTGGAACCGCAAAAAGGGCGGTGGGACTTTTCGGCGCTCGACAACGATGTTTCCCAGGCCGAGAGACATCACGTAGAAATACTCTTGCCGCTCGGCCTGTCTCCAGGATGGGCTTCCAGCCGCCCCGGGGAGAAGTCAGGCTATTCTCCCGGCAACGCCGCTGAACCTCGGGATCTCTCCGATTGGCGAGAATATGTTCGCCAGGTAGCGACGCGTTACAAAGGCCGTATCCACACCTATGAGATCTGGAATGAACCCAACCTGAGCGATTTTTTCTCTGGCAGACCCGAACAGATGCTCGAACTGGCCCGTACGGCGTACGGAGTTTTAAAGAAAGTGGACAAGACGATCATCGTCGTTTCGCCGTCGGCCACCTCGCAATCCGGAATCGCGTGGCTCGACGACTATTTGAGGTTGGGGGGCGGCGCTTACGCTGACGTAATCGGTTTTCACCTGTATGTCACACCAGAAGCACCAGAAAAGATGCTGGAGCTGGGGCATCGCTTGCGAACCGTCGTACAGGAAAACCATTTGGAGGGCAAACCCCTGTGGAACACCGAAGCCGGCTGGCTCATTACGAATCGGCTAAGCAAAGTCCGACCGCAAAGCTCCAGCTTCAGTAAGGTACTCACTCTCGAGGAAGCCTCAGCCTATGTGGCTCGCTGCTATGTCCTGAACTGGGCTATGGGCGTCTCGCGATTCTATTTTTATTCCTGGGACAGCGAGGTTGGCGGATTGACCGAAGCCGATGGACGGACCCTGAAACCTCCGGCAACTGCCTACGGCGAAATCGAAAACTGGCTAGTTGGAGCACGCATGCTCTCCTGCCTCTCGGACCGGAACGGCACTTGGAGTTGTGAACTCAGCCGCCCAGGGTCTCGTGGTTGGGTCGTCTGGAACCCTCGGCGGACAGTGAAATTCAGAATTCCCCAGTCATGGCCGGTAAGCCGTCGCAAGAACCTGTCAGGGGAACAGCTCCCCTTGGGTTCCGATCCTCTCATTTCTATCGGACCCACACCCATTCTCCTTGAGTCAGAACTACAGGAAGGATCACCAGGACTACAAATTGGCGTGGACGAAGAACGCCACTACCGTCAGCACAGCGCGATACGGGTCTTTGTGGCAACTGGCGCGGTGCTGCAGGGGGCGGCGAGGCGGTAAGAGCAGTGTTGGCTTTTGGACTTGGATCGGCGGGGACGGTTCTCTCTCCCCGCCGATCGCGGTGCGAATCTTCATGGGAAGGATAACCTAGGTCAACTGATGAAGGTGCTCGTGCTGCACAACCGATATACCCAGCGTGGAGGGGAAGACATAGTGGTTGACTCCGAAGAACAACTGCTCGCTACCATGGGCCATACTGTTTTGCCTTACCATCGGAACAGTGCAGAAATCGAGCAATTCACTCTAGTTCAAAAAGCGCTCCTGCCAGGAACGACTGTATGGTCAAGCCGGAGTTTTGTCGAGGTGCGGAACCTGGCTCTTGACAAGCAGCCGGCTGTGGCGCACTTTCACAACACGTTTCCGTTGATCTCCCCAGCGCCTTATCGAGCCTGCCGATCTGCCAGGATTCCCGTGGTACAGACGCTCCACAACTATCGCCTTTTATGTGCCGAGGCAACTCTGTTTCGGGGCGGAAAGCCTTGCGAGAGTTGCCTGGGGAAAAGGGTTCCCTGGCCGGGGGTGCGCTATGCCTGTTATCGCGGAAGTAGGGCGGCCACCGGAACGCTAGCCGCCATGGTGGCAAGCCATTGGATTCTCGGCACTTGGACGGAGACGGTAGACCTGTACATCGCCCTGTCAGATTTCGCAAGAAATAAATTCATTGCGGGAGGATTGCCCGCGGCAAAAATTGTCGTTAAGCCCAATTTTGTTCATCCCGATCCCGGCGCCGATCGGGATGTTTCCGAGTACGCTTTGTTTGTCGGCCGCCTTTCCCAAGAAAAAGGATTGAAAGCCTTACTCGCGGCGTGGAAGCGTTTGGGGGGCAAGATTCCACTCCTAATCATAGGGCAGGGCCCCTTGCGACATGAGCTCGAAACCATTGCGCAGCAACTAAAGCTTGTTGGCGTGCGGTTCCTGGGGCAGCTCGACCGGCAAGAAGTGCTGGCGGTAATGAAGCGCGCAAGGTTCCTGGTTGTTCCGAGCGAGTGCTACGAAAATTTCCCTATGACCGTCGTGGAGGCTTACGCTTGCGGTACACCGACGATCGCAGCCGGCCACGGCGCCCTCCAAGAGATCGTCTCCGATCAACGCACCGGCATCCACTTTGTTCCCGGGAATGCCGAGGACCTCGCGTGCAAAACGGAATGGGCTTGGACACATCCACGAGAGATGGAAGAGATCGGACAGGCCGGCCGAGCTGAGTTTGTGGCGAAGTACACCGCGGAAAGAAACTACCGGATGCTCATAAGCATCTATAAGCACGCCATCGAATCACGGGCAGGTAGTGATCTCCCTTGACCAGGGAATCTATAAACGAGATGCGGGGCGAGAGTTTTTCCTACCGAGTCTTGGGTGTGCGTGTGGATGCGGTCCAAATCCCAGAGGTATGTGTAAGAGTCCAAGAGTGGATTCAGCATCGTGACAGTTGCCGCTATGTCGCGGTTACCGGCATGCATGGGATCATGGAGGCGCAGCACGATCCAACATTTAAGTCCATCCTTAACTCTGCCGATCTGGTCGTGCCTGATGGCATGCCGCTGGTTTGGCTTGGCCGGCTTCGCGGACGGCATCTGGCGCGCCGAGTTTATGGGCCCGACCTCATGCTGGAGGTGTGCCACCAGACGGCATCAAGGAGCTGCTCTCATTTCCTGGTTGGCGGGGCACCCGGCGTTGCGGATGGGCTTGCGACTGCCCTCCAGCACAGGTTCCCCTGTCTCTTGATTTCAGGAACATGCTCGCCTCCGTTCCAGCCCCTTACAGAAGTGCAAGAGGAAGATTTGGTGGCGACTATCAATCGGGCCGCGCCGGATATCGTCTGGGTTGGCTTCTCCACGCCCAAGCAGGAGCAGTGGATGTACCGGAACCGCGGGCGCCTGAAGGCTGCGGTTGTGCTGGGCGTGGGCGCAGCGTTTGATATCCATTCAGGAACTCGGAGCCAGGCGCCCCGCTGGATGCGCGAAAACGGATGGGAATGGCTGTTTCGATTGATTCAGGAACCAAAGAGACTCTGGCGGCGCTACCTTATCTATGGCCCACAATTCCTTTTCTGTGTTGCGCTCGAGCTGCTCAAGCTCAGAAACTTCGATTAGTTCGCTTGAAAACTCGCTCACCGGCGGAAAGAGGAGTTGGCAGAGGTCACTGCTGCCGACAACCCACCCCTGACCATTGTGAGGTCCACGCGGCGCTTGGATTCGCTTGCTATACTGAACATTCGATTTTTTAACTCGATTGCAATCATGCTCAACGATCAGCGAACGTTTGGGGGACATCGCACGCCAAAGCGGTCGGTTTATCCCGCAGACGGAAGTACCGAAGGAAGTCATCCATAACCATGTGCGGAATCGTTGGCTCAATCCAGACCGGCAAGAACGAACCCTTTCGAGAACAGGTCACACGTGCCATGGATCACCTGGTCCATCGCGGACCAGATGGCAAAGGCTTTGAAACGTTTGTGGTTACACAGCGCACCGCTGCCAACACCTTGGGGGCACACGGGTCCGCAACGGTCTTGTTCGGTCACCGAAGACTGGCAATCATCGATCTATCCGAAACCGCCCGCCAGCCTATGTCGACTCCCGATGGCCGATTTCACCTCATTTTCAACGGCGAGATCTACAACTATCGCGAAATTGGAGCCGAACTCAAGAGCCTTGGGCACACTTTCCGCACGCGCTCTGATGCTGAAGTGCTGCTGCTTGCGTGGCAAAGATGGGGAATCACTCTCCTGCCGCGCCTCACGGGGATGTTCAGTTTTGCTGTTTTGGATCGAGAGAATGCGACGGTTTTGCTGGCTCGGGACCCCTTTGGCATCAAGCCGTTGTATTACTTTCAAAGCCGCGACAACGTAGTGTTTGCATCGGAGATTGCGCCGCTACTTAATTTTCCAAATGTGAGCCGCCGCGCCGATGCGCAGACGGTGTATGAGTTTCTCTCGGGCGTTTTCGGCGAACATTCAAACCGGACTTTTTTTCAAGATGTCCAGCAACTCCCCGCGGCGCACTACCTCAAGATTTCATGCCTTTCTCCAGGGACCGCAGCGCCAATCCGTTACTGGGAAGTTGAGAGGAAGCCCGCAGCTGGAATCTCGCCTGAACAGTCTCCGTCCCGCTTCCGAGAGCTGTTTGAAAAGAGCGTGGAGCTGCACATGCGTAGCCATGTTCCTGTCGGCATTTCCCTGAGTGGTGGCATGGACTCCTCTTCGATAACCGCAACGGCTCGCGCCGGGCAAGGCCCGGAATACCCGTTGCATACCTTCAGTTATGTCGCCGGGGATCCTCAGCTTTCCGAGCAGCGGTGGTGCGAAATTGTGACACGAGCCGCGTCCACTGAGCAGCACTGGGTCTACATTCAGCCTGGCGAGTTGGTCCAGGACTTTGAAAAGCTTGTGCGGGTGCAAGAACAGCCCTTCGGATCACCTACAATCTACGCTCAGTATCGGATCTTTCGTTGCGCTCACGAGCACGGGTTTAAAGTGATTCTCAGCGGCCAGGGCGCCGACCAATATCTAGGGTACATCCAACACCTCCCGGTGCGCTTTGCTTCCCTCCTGCGGCAGGGGCGATGGGTCACAGCACTGCGTTTTCTGCGCCACGCTAGAGCCCTGCCGCTCAGGGGGGCGCTACGTATTCGCTCCCTTGTTCAGCACACCCTCCCCAGGAGCCTGGTTGAAGCGGCAAAAGGTTTGCGCACCTCAGGACCACCAGGCGTGAACAGAGAATGGTTTCGCGAGCGCGGGATCAGTATTCCAGAGAGTCGTCATCGGGGAAACCATTCCAGTTTGCACGATCTACTGGAACAGAACCTCATGCACACGCTTCCGGGTTTGCTGCGTATCGAAGATAGAAATGCCATGGCCTTTTCAGTTGAAAATCGCGTTCCATTTCTCACGACTGCGCTCGTCGATTTCGTATTTTCCATGCCAGAAGAAGAGATCATCTCCGAAAAAGGCCGTTGTAAAGCTATCCTGTTGCGAGCAATGGAAGGGTTGGTTCCGAGAGAGATCCTTGAGCGCCGTGACAAAATCGGGTTTGCCATGCCGGTCACGAAACTGGATCGTCAAACAGAAATGTGGCTCGAGGAAAACCTGCGAGATGCCGCGTCGATTCCAGCGCTCCAGGCATCGGAGGTCGAGAGACACTTGCGGCTTGTCCTTCGCGATCGGCCTACCGATCCAGAGTCGCCTCGCTGGCTGTGGCGATGGCTCACGCTGATTGCTTGGGTCCACGCATTCCAGGTGTGTTTCGATTAAGGGGTTGGCCATAAAAATTCGAGACACACCTGGGGCCAATATCTACTTCTAGGTACCCTCGTCTTCGTTCTTGCCAGCCCGAGGGGCGACTGGAAGGCTAGAAGTGCCGCTGGCTCCTGCGACCAAACGTACCTGAGGGCTAGCTTAGTGGCACAGCCAATCCTGGCCGTGCTCTTTGATCTCTTCCGAATCATCAACCTGTCGGTGCCTCGAAGGAGGATCAAGAGGGATCAACAGCAATGCTCTTTTTCCTCAGGCCGAATGAATTGCCGCCAAAGAGTTGCATTTCCCTGGGATCGGACCAACAATACAGTGGAACTCTCAACCTGCGAGGTCCCGCCATGCCTGAAGCCGTGATCGTCTCCTCCGTCCGCACTCCCGTCGGCCGTGCCTACAAAGGCTCGTTGCGCGCCACGCGTCCCGACGATCTCGCCGCCCTTTCCATCAAGCAAGCGCTTGCCCGCGTTCCCGGCCTTGACGCTAAAGAAATTGACGACGTGATTCTGGGCTGCGCTATGCCCGAAGGCGAACAGGGTATGAACGTCGCGCGCATCGCCGCACTCCGCGCCGGCCTCCCCGTTGAAACTAGCGCGATGACCATCAACCGCTTCTGCTCTTCCGGTTTGCAAGCCATCGCCCTGGCCGCCGAACGCATCCGGGCCGGCTCCGCCGAAGTCATCGTCGCCGGCGGCACCGAATCCATGTCCATGGTGCCCATGGGCGGCAACAAGATTTCGCCCAATCCGTGGCTCGTCGACAACTATCCCGACGCTTACATCAACATGGGCCTGGGCACGGAAAACATCGCCCGCAAATTCGGCATCACCCGCGAGCAGGCCGACCAGTTCTCCGCCGATTCCCACCGGAAAGCTCTCGCCGCCATCGCCGGCGGAAATTTCAAAGACGAAACAATTCCCGTCGAAGTCAAAATCACCTCGCTCCCGAACGGCAACGGCTCTTCTTCCGGCTCCGGCGTGCCCCATGCTTCGCGCGGTGTTGGCGCGGGTGGGGCGGTGAAGCCCACAACACAAACGTTTACATTTTCAACCGACGAACTGCCCCGCGCCGACACGAACCTAGAGGTCCTCGCGAAATTGAAGCCCGCGTTCCATCTGAAAGGAACGGTCACGGCGGGAAATAGCTCCCCCATGAGTGATGGAGCGGCAGCAACCGTCCTGATGAGCGATGCTCGCGCAAGATCTCTTGGACTGAAACCGCTGGCGCGATTCGTCGCCTATGCCACGGCCGGCGTGCTACCCGAAGAATTCGGCATCGGTCCCGTTCAAGCCATCCCCAAAGCGCTGAAGCTCGCAGGTCTCTCGCTTAGCGACATCGCCGTGATCGAGCTCAACGAAGCTTTCGCTGCACAATCGCTCGCTGTGATTCAGCAAGCCGGCCTCGACGCCTCGCGCGTCAATCCCAATGGCGGCGCCATCGCCCTCGGCCACCCGCTCGGCTGCACCGGCGCAAAACTGACCGCTACCATTCTTCGCGAACTCCAGCGCAAAAATGCCCGCTACGGCATGGTCACCATGTGTATTGGCGGTGGCATGGGCGCCGCCGGCATTTTCGAGCGTCTGTAGCACAGGCTTTAGTCTGTGTCTGGCGGGCAAAAAGTTTGTCCTGTTTTTGTAGCGCCGGTATACTTGCGGGCTTTGTCGGCCAGCCCGGTAGGCAGCTGGCTTTGATTGTATGGCCCCCGGGCTTCGTCTTTGTAGCGGCGAGTTTATCTCGCCATCTTGCTTTTGGCAGTGGGTTTGCTTCCGACGGAGGTCACAGATGAGACCGCTTCTTTGTTCGTTCCTGCTTCTTTTCTCATTTTCTCTCAGCACCAAGGGGCCGGTCGCTGTGCCGATTCCGAAGGAGCCGCATCATCATCTGGTACTGGAAAACTCCTACGTCCGCGTATTCCGCGTGAGCCTTCCCGCGCACGATGCCACACTTCTCCATCAGCACGATGTGCCCTATGTCTACGTGGCGCTCGGCCCCGGCGACGTCATCAACGCTGTCGCCGGCAAACCGGAAGCCCGCATAGTAATGACGGACGGGCAAGTCGGCTACTCCGATGGCGGCTTCGCCCATGTCGCCCGTACCGACTCCGGCCTGATCCTCAACAATATCATCATCGAATTGCTAAAGCCTCAGGGCCAACCCCGCAATCTTTGCGCGCAAATCGTCCCAGGCGCTGAAGCCGCTCCTTGCGGGGTAACGCTTGCGGACAAACAAAAGAGTTATTTCATCGAGCCGCAATTTGAAACTGCGGAAATGACAGTGGATCAAATCCAGATTGGTCCGAAAGCAGGGAAGCTCGGAACGATTCCACAGACAGAATCCCTGCTCGTAGCACTGAACGAATCTGAAATCCAAATCGATGTGGAAGGCCAGCCCACAAGAACCCTGAGCCCGGGAGAAGTGATGTGGCTCCAGGCTGGCTCGCTCGAAACGCTATCGATTCCGGGGAAAAAATCGGCCCGCTTTCTGCAACTCAGTTTCAAGGACAGTGGCGCAAACGCAAAACCGTAAGCAGCGGCAGCGGTTATGGCTTCCACGCGCACGAGCAACAACTTCACGCGCATCTTTCATGCTCATGCACTCTTGGCTCTTAATTTTCCGTTTCCGAAGGCCTACGCTTTGTGGCTCTTTCCCTGGCGTCTGAGGTCATGACTAACAATCCTTCGAAATCGCCCACGGCCCCACCAGAATGAAATGTGTTGATCAGCGGATTCCCGCCCGAGCTTGCCAGTTCACTTCTTCGCCTTCCACAGCCCCACCGTATTGCCTTCCGGATCTTGCATCCACGCGAATGTTCCGGTGGGAATCTCCACCGGAGGAACGAGCATCTTTCCGCCGAGTGATCTTGCTTTTTCCAGATACGCGCCTACGTCGTCCACGTCCACATCGAAAATCGTGTAGTGATGCGGCTCATGCCCCAGCGAGGTGATGTGGCCGGTGATGCCGCCGGCTTCTGCGGCGATCATTGCAGCAGGCCCCCATCGCGTCGACTTTCCAATCGAAGTGTTTCTTATAACATTCCTGCGTCTTTGCACTGTCCTTGCATCCAATATCGAAATGCACCACCGGGCGTCCCATGCGTCCTTCTGTGTTAGGTCAACATGTCTTGCAAATGTGGCGGCCATTCTATCTCGAATTTCTCGATGTGGTCTTGTGAAACGCCAAAGGCCGCGAGCCACACTTGAACGTCGATTTTTTCCCGCGCACCTTCCATGGTATCCCTGAAAAGTGCGCCGTTGAGCTCGCGCACGCTGACGCAAAATCCGCATAGTCGTACTGAGGCTGCAGCCGGGAGCTCGCATCGATGGCAAAAATTCCGCCGGCTTCGAGGAGATGAGCATAGGTCTCGGCGGGAGAGACTCACTTTGTGCCGCGGCCAAGCAACTCGGCGGAGAGCGGCGCGATGCTGATCGAGCGACCACTGCAAACCGAGCCGCATAAACCCCCCAGCGGTA
>Ga0179587_10000293_pt1 | contig 21097 bp, 17 predicted proteins | sample CZODoug2_1_08_16_FD_185932 | JGI IMG/M metagenome (GOLD analysis project Ga0179587, IMG submission 185932) | Vadose zone soil fungal communities from Angelo Coast Range Reserve, California, USA - CZODoug2_1_08_16fungal | ecosystem: Environmental > Terrestrial > Soil > Vadose zone | place: USA...
CGGTCGGATCGAACGTGATCACCGTAGGACGCGAGGCCATCGAGGCAACGAGCGTGCAATCCGCGCAGCAGCTGCTGAAGCTGGTACCAGCCATCACCGGCATGGGCAGCGCCGGGCAAGGCGGATACGGCACCTTCGATTCGAGCTACGGCAACTCGCCCAACATCCATGGACTGGGCGGCGTGTCGAGCAACAGCACGCTGATACTGATCGACGGTCACCGCATCCCGCTCACCGGCATCTCCCGCAATCTGGCCGATCCCAACATCCTGCCCTCGAGCGTTCTCGACCGGCTGGAGGTGATGCCGGAAGGCGCCTCGTCGGTGTATGGTTCGGACGCCGTTGCCGGCGTGATCAATTTTGTGACGCGCAGGGGTTTCGACGGCTTCGAAGCCAATGCTCAGGTCGGGTATGGAGACAGTTACCACACTTACAGCGGCGGCTTTCTCGGCGGTAAGGCCTGGGAGGGCGGCTCTGCCCTGCTGTCATATAGCTATTCGTACCCCGGCAATCTCTCGCAGGGGGAAAGACCGTACACCCTGGCGAATCATCTCGCGGCCGGCGGCTACAACTTTGGAAACTTCGCCTGCGCTCCGGCGACGATTCAACCGCGGAACACGACCAGCGTCTACACCTATCCCTACACCGGTACGCCGACCTCGAACGCGCAGTTCAACGCGCCCTGCGATTCCTCGAGGTACAGCGATTTGCTGCCGCAGGAGAAGCGCAACAGCGTGATGCTCAAGCTGGAGCAAGGCATCACCGACAATCTGGAGGCCGGCGTGGATATCCTCTATTCCTCCCGCACCAATGTTCTGAACATTCCAATGGGCTCGGTCACGGCGACCGTGTACGGTCCCGGAACCACCAAGGTGAGCCAAATCAATCCCTTCTTTGTGGCACCTGTGGGTAGCACCGCGACCGCCGAGACCGTGCGTTTCGATGCGTCGAATCTGCTCGGCACGACCGCACAGACCGCCGCTGGCGTGAATACGTTCTATGCCTTTGGCCACCTCGAGTATCACATCGCGAACAACTGGCTCGTCACCGCGAGCACGCTGATCGGCACCGACAGGAGTTACTCGAACACCATCGGCGGGCTGTGTGTGAGCTGCGCACTGCTGGCATTGAATGGAACGGTCAATCAGACGGGTTCTACCACGGCCCCACCCGTGCCGGGAACCGGGATATCGGTCTCGAACCTGCCGCTGACGCTCGGCAATGCGCTGGACCCGTTCCATCCCGCGGCGACCAATCTCACCTCCCCCGCGGTCCGGGCGCAGCTGATCGCTGCGGCAACCTCGCAGGAGGCGAACCAGGGCATCGAGCAGTTTGGGCTGAAGACGGACGGCACGCTGTTCGCCATGCCCAGCGGGGATGTGAAGCTGGCCGGCGGAGTCGAGTACACGACCTATAGCGACCGCCCGCAGGCCACGACTTCCCTCAACATCGGTTCAGTCGGTTCGCGATTTCAGGCGTACCACTACACCCGTGAGGTGAAATCGGCGTACGTCGAAACGCTGTTGCCGTTGGTCGGTCCGGCGATGAATGTGCCGTTCGTCCGCAAGCTCGAGCTGAATCTCTCGGGCCGGTATGATGGCTACAACGACTTCGGGTCGACGACCAATCCGAAGTTCGCGCTGAACTGGCAGATCAACGACAGCCTGAAAGTACGCGGCAACGTTGCGCGGTCGTTCGTCGCCCCGCCGATGTCCACCGTGGGCTCGAATGGTCAGGGCACGGGCACGAACTACGGCAACGCGGTCATCAGTTTCGGGCAGTTTCAGGTGCCCCTCGCCCGCTATCCGTCGGCAGCATTGATTCCGGCTTGCGCCACGGCGGTGACGGTGTGTGCATTCAATACGACGGCGGTGCCCGGCATGATAATCACCGGTGTAAATCCGAACCTGGTGCCACAGACCGGCCGCTCCTGGTCGGGGGGCATCGATTTCAAGCCAACCTTCAGGCCCGACCTCACGCTCAGCGCCACGTACTGGCACACCGAATTGCACGGCGGTGTGACCTCCCCGATTCCAGCGCTCGCGCTCAACTCGACGGGATTCGCCTCTCTGCTTACGATCTATCCGAACGGCGCGACACCCGCTCAGGTCGCGGCATTCGCCGGCTCTCGGCCGCAGCTGGGGTCCTTGCCGGCTCCGATCTACTTCTCGTACGATTATCGCAATCAGAATGCGTTGAATCTCTGGGTGGAAGGCATCGATGCCGAGATTCGCTACAGCCCGCAGCTAAGCTGGGGGTCGATCAGCAGCGGAGTCGCCACAACGTACAAGACGCGGTTCGATCAGCAGGTTGGCAGCGGCAGTCCCGTCTTCAGCGTTCTGAACACGACCGGCTTCAACTCGACGTTCCCTTCGGAGCGGTTCGATTTGCGCGCCGACGTCGGCATGCAGGTCGCCCGCTTCGCCGCCACCGCCTATGTCAACTACACGGGCCCCTACTTGGATTGGTCGAGCACGGCGATCAACCCGGTGGTGGTCAACGCGGCCCGCGTTCCGGTGGGCGGCGGCGATCATATTGGCTCGTTCGCCACGGTCGACGCACATCTCTCGTACAGCCCGGGTGCGTTCCTCAAGGGCACGCAGGTCTTTCTGGATGTCACGAATCTCTTCGATCGGAATCCCCCCTTCGTGAACCGCAACAGTTCAACGCAAGGGTACGGATACGACTCATTTCTCACCAGCCCGATCGGCAGAGTGTTCACGGTCGGCGTCCGAGGCAAGTTCTGATGCGTGAGATTGGGACGTCGAGGACGAACGCCGCCCGGTCGTGCGCCGCCCTCACGTTTGCGGATAGGCCAGCGACGATAGCGGAAAGCATCTGATTCTCGTATTCCGCAGCACTTCCGTGACACGGCTGGCCGCGGCAACGCTGGGGTCTGTAAGTTTGCCGTGGGGCGCGCCGCCGTGCACGACGAGAAAGTCGGCGCCCGCCTCCACCAGGCGTTTGGCGGCGGTCGCCGAACGAACGACGCCGGCGATGTTCAGTCCCTTGCTGACGCAGGTCGTGAGAAACTCAATCTCGCGTTCCATGCCCAACGACAGCCGGTTCAGGATATCGCCCGCCTCGCCGTCGATGAACGATTGAGCCGGAAAGTTGATGATTCCCGCGATCCCCGATTGCTTGACTCGATGGATCAGATGCTCGGCGGTGCGCAGCGGATCAATCGCAAACACCGCTGCATATACATTTGGCAAGCGCTGACCTCTGGAAGGCAGGGCTTCCAGCAATGACGCGTTTGCGTCGTGGCCGGCAAGCACACTGGTCCACAGCCCGACGACGCCGGGAAACCGCTCGATCCACGGGCAAAGAATGACACGGTCCGAGCCAGTGGCCGCGGCGGCCCGCTGGACGCTCTTCACTATGGAGACTCGGTATCTACGACCCAATGTCATCCCCCCGTTCGGTGCCTAATGTCGATTTCAATATTCTGCTCCGGATTGCGGTTGGAACTGATGTGTTTGCGCTCGATAGCGGGCTAACCTCTGCACCGAGATCCGCAAGTAGCATGGCGCAATGCGGACCTGGGCCGATGCTGGAGAATTCAAGAACACGCAGCCCGACGAGCGGTCCAGCGGCTTTAGTCGGTTCTGTCACGGAGTGTGCGACTTCCAACGAGGCGCGCGCTTTTCTGCAAAGGCAAGGGGACCTTCAATAAAATCGACGGACGCCAGCATGGCCTTCATTGCCGGATGCTCCCATTCCGCGACCATTGCCTCCTCCACAGATGCTGACAATCCGCGCAATACCGCTTCTCGCCCCACCCACATCATTCCACCCTGCACGATGGGGTGCTTAATGCCAACGAGTTCCGTGAAACGCGTACTTATCGTCACGCGCCCAACGCCTCCACGATGGTGACGTTGGCAATTCCGCCGCCTTCACACATGGTCTGCAATCCGAAGCGCTTGCCTCGAGATCGCAGAGCGTGGACTAACGTGGCCATGAGCTTCGTGCCTGAAGCTCCTAACGGATGGCCTAGCGCGATTGCTCCGCCGTTCACATTGAGTTTGGCCGGATCCGCGTGAAGCGCTTGCAGCCAAGCCAGTGGGACCGGCGCGAATGCTTCATTGACCTCGTACAGATCGATGTCGTCAATCTTTAGGCCGGCCCTTTCCAATGCAATTTGGGTTGCGCGGATCGGCTCTTCCAGCATGATGACCGGATCGCCGGCGGTTACCACGAAACTGTGAATGCGGGCAATGGGCGACAGATGATGGCTCTTGAGTGCACGCTCGCTCACGATCAGCGCGGCGGACGCGCCGTCGCAGATCTGACTCGCATTCGCAGCAGAGATGACCCCACCCTCTTTCAGTAACTTCACTGAACCAATCGACTCGAGAGAGGCGTCGTAGCGTATTCCCTCATCCCGAACATGGTTTTCGGTCCCTTCCGCGGTTGACACCGCGACCGGCACAATCTCTTTCTGAAAGGCGTCGTTCAAAGTCGCGGCGGCGGCGCGTCGATGGCTCTCCAAAGCGAATCGGTCCAGCGTGTCGCGATCAAAGCCGTACTTGCGTGCGATCATCTCAGCGCCTTGGAACTGGCTGAATTCCTTCACACCATAGCGCTCGGCAATACGCCCACTGACAGGACCGCCCCCGAGGCCCGCTTTCTGATGGAGAGAGACGTTGGTGAACATGGGCACGCGCGTCATGCTTTCAGCGCCGGCAGCGATCACGATATCCTGCGTGCCGGACAAAACCGCCTGCGCCGCGAACTGGACAGCCTGCTGTGAACTGCCACACTGCCTGTCAATAGTGACGGCCGGTACGCTCTCGGGCAGTCGGGAGGCGAGGACGGCATTGCGCGCAAACGCGAACCCTTGCTCACCGGCTTGAGTTACACAGCCCAAGATCACATCCTCGATGGCGGCGGGATCGACTCCGGAACGCGCCAATAGCGCATTCAATACCTCCCCCGCAAGGTCGGCGGGATGCCAGGCAGCGAGCTTGCCATTGCGCCGACCCCCTGCTGTGCGCACTGCATCAACGATATAGGCATCAGCCATATGAGTTCGTCCTCTTGAAATTCGGTTTTCGCTTCTCGCCATACGCTGCAATGCCCTCCTCGCTTTCAGCATTGCCGCCGGCCGCGGTGATGGCGCGAGCTTCCTTCTCCAATTGCGCCTCGAGCATCTCGGACGAGCTCTCGAGGAGCAACTCGCGCACTACGCCCAACGCAGAGGTTGCCGAGCGCGACAAAGTGTCGGCAATTGCATTGCCTTCGACGTCCAGTGCACCCTCAGCCACCACACGCGTGACCAGCCCGATCGATTCGGCTTCCGCCGCGTTGACGCGACGATTCATCAGGATCATCTCCTGCGCCTTGCGCAGCCCAACCAGCCTGGGTAACAACCAGCTCATGCCCCCGTCCGGTGTGAGGCCAATTGCCGTGTAAGCAACGGTAAAATGCGCTGCAGGCGCAGCCAAGACGACATCGCCTGAGATAGCCAGACTACATCCGGCGCCGGCGGCCGGCCCGTTGACCAAGACTACCAAGGGCTTCGGCATGCGCATGAGCCGGCAGATCGCCATGTGGAGAGTGCCGGCGAGTTCGCTGAGCAGCGCCGGGACCTGCTTGCCGGCTCCGCTGAACGCCGCCAGGTCACCGCCGGCACAGAACATGTTGCCGGCCCCGGTGAGTACCACACAGCGAATATCCGGATCGGTGTCACAACGGATGGCCGCTTTGAAAAGCGCACGCGCCATTTCGAGATCAATGACATTGCCGCGAGTCGGACGATTCAGAGTCAATCGGGCGATCGAACCTTCGATCGCAAATAGCACGGTTTCGCTCATCGGCAGGCCGCCATACTTTCACTCGCCAGCCGTGCCAGCGTCGGGAAACTTCTGGCGCGCTCCTTCGCATGCGACGAAGCGGCTGTACCGCGGATGACGCGACCTTTAATGCCGTGGAAAATCGCAGCCAGTCGAAAGAAGTTGAATGCAATGTAGAAATCATAGGATGGAATTGACGTCCGTCCGGTCTTCGCGCAATAAGCAGCTATGTATTCGCCTTCCGATGGAATGTTGAGACTGAAAAGATCGGCTCCCACCAGCCCGGCGACGATGTCCGGAGGCATTCGGTACATGATCGCGTGATACGCAAAGTCCGCGAGGGGGTGCCCAATGGTGGACAACTCCCAATCCAGAACCGCGAGTACTTGGGGCTCGCTCGGGTGAAATATCATGTTATCGCAGCGAAAATCCCCGTGGATCAGACTGGCTTGATCGTCGGCTGGAATATTGGCGGGCAACCACTCGATGAGTGCATCCATGTTCGGATCGCGCCCGGCATCCGCGTCCTGAAGGTACTGTTTCGACCAGCGACCGATTTGCCGCGCGAAGTAATTGCCCGGTTTGCCGTAATCCCCGAGACCGAAGGCACTATATTGAAGCAAGTGAAGGCGCGCTATCGTGTCATTCATTGCGTCGAAATACGCCGGTCGTTGCGTATAGCCGACCTGTGGGAACGTGGCATCCCAAAAAATCCGCCCCTCCACCATTTCCATGATGAAGAACTTCGAGCCTATGATGGCTTCATCAGTACAGACGGCATAGACCGCGGGCACCGGAAATTCGGCTTGACCGAGCGCTTGCAGCACTCGCGCCTCGCGTTCTACATCGTGCGCATTTCCCACGAGCGGTCCTGACGGCTTACGCCGCAGCACGTATCAGGCATTGGGGGTCATAAGTTTGTAGGTCGGATTTGATTGGCCTCCCTTGAACTGCTCGATACTCAAAGGCCCCGCAAAGCCTGCTACGTTACCGCGCATCCACGCCTCGAGGGCCGCTTCGTCCAAGCGATAAGTCGCTCGCACCGGCGTCGTCCCTACATAAGCCTCATTGGTCGAATTGGTCATGGGTGTGCCGTCTCCCATTCGCGTTTGATCTTCTTGGCGAGCGCCCATTTGTGCACTTCGGTAGGGCCGTCATAGATCCGAAATGCGCGGATCTCCCGAAATACTTGTTCCACAATCGTGTCGCTCGTAAGCCCGGAGCCGCCCATCACTTGCACGCTCCGATCCGCCACGCGCATCAGACCTTCAGACACCGATACTTTGGCCATTGAACTTTCAGTCGTTGCCAGTGAGCCCGAATCAATCGCCGCCGCGCACCAATCAATCATTAGCTCAGCTTGCTTGAGATCAATCAGGTTTTCGGCAAGCATGAAGCCAACCCCCTCATGGTCGATGAGTGTTTTGCCGAACGCCAAGCGCCGATTGGCATAGCCGACCGCAATCTCGTGGGCGCGGGTGCAGGCGCCGAGCCAACGCATGCAATGCGACAGGCGGGCGGGGCTCAGGCGGACCTGTGCGTAGGTGAAGCCGTCACCGCTGTTGCCCAGCATGTGCTCGGAGGAGACGCGCAGATTGCGAATATCTACAATGGCATGACCGCCCGGCATCGAATTATCGATCGTGTTCGGGACGCGCTCGATGTGGATCGCCGGATTCGGCAGATCGACCAAGAACATGCACGCGCCGTCCGCCGATTTTGCCATGACGATGCCGATCTGCGCGCCTTGCGCGCCGGTGATGAAGGCCTTACGCCCGTTGATTACCCAATGCCCGCCATCGGCGACCGCCGTGGTTTTCATCATCGACGGGTCGGAACCCGCACCATTGTCCTCCGCGGGTTCGGACATGAAAAATGCCGAGCGCGAGCGGCCGCTGATTAGTGGCTTGAGAAATCTCTCTTGAATGGCCGGGCTGCCGACTTTGCCCAACAGGTACATGTTACCCTCATCGGGCGCCGCGGTATTGCACGCGAGGGGCCCCAACGGCGAGAGGCCCGTCATGCGCAGCACGATGGCGGTCTCCCGCTGTGTCAGATGGGACCCATCCGTCAAAATGTGCGGGGTCAAGACGCCTGCCTTCCGAGCCAGCCCCTTGAGCTCTGTCACGAGCGTATCGAGCGGCCCCCCATGATTGTCGCGACGCGGGTCAGTTTCATAGGGCACGACTACTTGCCGCACAAAGGCTTCGACCCTGGCGGCGATGGCGGCCGCGCGGCCTGCATGCATCTCGCTCATCGCGGCGCCATGCGAATCGCACCATCCAGCCGAATCGTTTCTCCATTCAACATCGGGTTGCGGATGATTGATTCGACCAGCAGCGCGAACTCATCAGGCTGCCCCAGGCGACTCGGAAACGGCACCTGCTTACCCAGGGAATCCCGCACTTCCTGAGATAGGGATTCGAGGAGCGGCGTGAGAAAGATCCCAGGCGCGATCGTCATCACCCGAATGCGGAAGCGCGCCAACTCGCGGGCGATGGGAAGTGTCATGGCGACGATGCCACCCTTCGAGGCCGCATAGGCCGCCTGGCCTATTTGCCCGTCATAAGCCGCGACACTCGCCGTGTTGATCACGACACCTCTCTCTTCGTCACCGCATTCCACATCGTGAAGACGAGCGGCGAATTGAGAAAGCACGTTGAACGTGCCAACGAGATTGATGTTCACGATGCGGGCAAACGTCGACAGTGGGATGGGCCTGCCGTTACGGTCAATCACTTTGCCAGGAGGTCCAATCCCCGCGCAGTTGACGAGAACTCTTGCAGTACCGTTCATGTCTTGCGCTTCCTGGAGAGCATTTTCGACGGCGACCTCGTCGACAACATCGACCGTGATGAAATGACCCTTGATTTGCGCGGCCTTCGCCGCGCCAAGTTGCTCGTTGAGGTCGAATATCGTCACTTTCGCGCCGGCGTCCGCCAACAGTTGCGCAACCGCGCCACCTAAACCAGACGCCCCTCCGGTTACGATCGCCGCAAGACCGCTGATTTTCATACTGATTATTCAATCCTTGATAACGATGTAAGTGGGCCTTTAGGGAATTAGAACGGCTTTGACGCATTCACCCTGATGTTGTGCAGCTATCGCTTCGTTGATGTGGTCGAGCGGATACGTCGTGATGAGTTTGTCCAAGGGAAAGCGACCCGCTTTGTAATGTTCGATCAGCTCTGGGATGAACCGATCGAGATCGCTATCTCCTTCAATGATGCCGTGGATTCGATGGCCATAGGTGATGAGAGCCGCGAGATTGATCTTCAAGCTGCTGTCGACTTGCGGCGGCACGCCCACCAGGCCGAGCAAGCCGTGGCTGCCGAGGGAATTCAACGCTATTTCTACGACCGATTCCCGACCACTGGTCTCGAAGGCAAATTCGACACCGTCATTCTGAATGGCGCGAATCGCCTCGCCAACGGACTCGACAGTGGGATCGATGACATGGGTTGCCCCCAATGCTTTCGCCATCTGCCGCCGTGCGGCAATCGGCTCTATGAGAATGATGACAGCGCATTGTTGTATCACCGCGCCCATGACCGCGGCCAAGCCTACCGGACCACCGCCAAAAATCGCTATCGACGACCGGGGCGGGCAGGCGAGTGATCTCATGACGCCGCCGGCACCCGTTTGGAAGCCACAGCCCAGAGGTCCTAAGATCTCGAGCGGCACCTCGGTATCCTCCACTTTGACGATATTGCGCTCATGCGACAGCGCGTGCGTCGCAAAGGAGGATTGGCCGAAAAAATTGGCAGAAGCCGCTTTCCCATCAATACGAATCCCCGATGAGCCATCCGAGCGGGCGCCCGTGTAATTTAATGCCGGAAAGTGCCGACAATACGATGGCAGGTCTTCAGCACAGCGTGCGCAGGCGCCACAGCTCGAAAACCCCAGAACAACCCGGTCGCCGACCCGTACTTTCATGACATCGCAACCGACCGCCACCACGGTACCCGCGCCCTCGTGGCCCAACACTGCGGGTAAGGGAATCGGAATGAACTGAGAGCGCGCAATCAGATCGGTGTGGCATAAGCCGACTCCGTGGATTTTTACCAACACCTCATTGTTACGCGGCGCCTCGAGGTCCGCCCGCTCGATGGAAAATGGCCGATTCGCATGCCGTGCCACCGCCGCTCTAATTTCCATGCTGACCGCTCCGTCGCGATAATACTGCGCTAGCTATGGTCATGACAGGGCCATGACAACCGACTTGGGTTCCAAGTACGGCTCCAATCCTTCGGGCCCGTTTTCTCGACCGATGCCTGAGCGCTTCATCCCGCCGAACGGGAATGAGGGATCGGCGAGCAAGATACAATTGATGAATACCGTACCCGCATCAAGCCGTGCGGCAGTGTGGTGTGCGGTTGAGAGATCTCGAGTCCACACATGAGCGGCAAGACCATAGGTACTTGCGTTTGCGAGCGCGATCGCCTCGTCCAGATCATCGAATGCGGCAGTCGCCAGCACTGGGCCAAACACTTCCTCCCGTGCAATTTCCGCCTCTGGTTCGACGTCTCGAAAAATCTTCGGAGCGAAATAGTGTCCCCATTCAGGCACTGCGATCGGGGCACCGGCGGTTTCCAGACCGGATGCCACCGCGCGCTCGACGAATCCACTCACCTTGTCGAAGTGGCGTGCGCTGATGAGCGGACCGAGTTGGCTCGTCCTGTCCGCGCTTGCGCCCATGCGTTGCGCAGCCGCTATGGCACTGACGCCATCGAGAACCCGCTCATAGATCGAGCGATGCACATAGAGTCTCGTGCCGCCGTAACAAATCTGTCCGGTATTGAAAAAGCATGCCATCGCTGCTTGTCCCACGGCTCGATCCAAGTCGGCGTCGTGGCAGATGATCGAGGGCGACTTGCCGCCGAGTTCCAGCGTCACGCGCTTAAGAACCGGGATACTCGCCTGTAAAATCGCTTGGCCGGTCGCCGTCGATCCAGTAAATGCTACCTTGGCGACGTCTGGATGACAAGCGAGTGCTGCCCCCGTTGTTCTGTTACCGGTAATCACTTGAAACACGCCGGTGGGAAAACCGATTTCCCGAGCGATCTCCGCGAGGCGCAATGCGGTCAAGGGCGTTTCGGCCGCAGGCTTGAGGATAATGGTGCACCCGGCTGCCAACGCGGGCGCGATCTTCCACATCGATAGCACGATCGGAAAATTCCACGGGGTAATCGCCGCAACCACGCCCACCGGCTCCCGTCGCGTGTAAACGTGGAAGTCTCCTGCGGTTGCGGCAAGCGCGCCGGTTCGCCCGCCCAGTTTGCTCGGCCATCCGGCATACGTCCGCAGCCACGCAACGGCTGCCGGAATATCGACGGCCTCCGCAATGGCGACCGGCTTGCCGGTATCGAGCGCCTCGAGCGCCGCGAGGCGCGGTAAGTCTGCTTCAATTGCATCAGCGAACCGATGCAGCAATCGTTCGCGTTGCAGCGGCGCGAGATTTCGCCATGATGCGTGACAGAATGCGGAGTTTGCTGCCAAAACGACGGCATCGACGTTCGCCATCGAAGCGATCGGGATTTCCGCAAACACGGCGCCCGAGCAGGGATCTTCGTCGTGCTCGACATCGGTAGTTTTGAGCGGTTCATTGCCCGCATATAGGGTCGTGTCGGGTAGCACCAAATTTTCAAAGCCGCACAAACTCGTCATCGACTACTGCCGCTGTGTTGACGCCGATATTCGGTGGGTGTTTTTCCGGCGTGTTGGCGAAAAGCCCGCGTGAAATGGCTCTGGCTCGCGAACCCCAGGCATTCGGCGATGCTCGACAGTTGCATCTGCGACTGGGCCAGCATCTGCTGCGCGCGATCGAGTTTCATCTTCATCACGTAGTGATGGGGTGATTGACCGGTGGCCCTGCGAAAAACACGGCAAAAATGGGAAGGCGTGACCCCAGCATCGGCCGCCATCTCGTCGAGGGTGTAAGTGACTTCCGGATGCTGCGAGACCACATTCAGGATGTGGTGCAAGCGATAGGCCGAAAATCCGGCGGTCGGAATGTCGGCACATCCGGCCGTGCTGGATCCGCGTAGGATGTGTGCCTTTAGTGCGTTCACCAGCGCACTGACATACAAGTCGCGTTCCGGGGCCTGCGGCGCATAGAGTTCGGCTAGCACCTGCCGAGACAATGCCACGCCCAAGGGATCCGCGAACGCGAAGCGCATGCGCCGAAATGGCTCCGACACGGTGGTGGATTTCAAGCCCGCGGCGGCAATGCTGAGGGTCACTACATCCAATTCACCGTCCACCAACCAGCCGGTCGATTGCGCCGCCGGCACCATGGTCGCGCAGCCCGGAGTCGAACTCATTGCGCTCCAAGCACCATTTTCCCAAGTTCGCACGTGCGGTTTGCCGGCGATATGAACCACGAAGATCGGTTCCGGCAGCGCGGGCAATTTATAGGTGCCCACAAATTGCCGCCAGCGGCACAGCCGCCATCCATCGGCCTCAGAACTCAGCTCGACATCCGGTGCTCGGCCGAGGATGTCGCTGATAATGGCTTCGTTGGTCGATGCTTTTGTTGCTGCGCTCATGAGCTCTCTCCGATTTCAGGGAGGAATCATCCTGACATCCAAGTTCTTGAGCCCATTGATGAAGTTGGACCGAAATCGACGCGGCGGCGCGGCGATCTCGAATCTGGCCACCTTTTCCGCAATGAGCCCAAAGGCTATTCTAAGTTGCATCTCTGCAAGGCGAAAGCCGACGCATGCATGCTGACCCGATCCAAACCCTAATTGAGGGATGTTCCGCCGCGTAATGTCAAATGTATCCGGGTGCTCGAAGACGCTCCCGTCTCGATTCCCTGAGATATACCACAGGACAACCTTGTCTCCTTTCGCTATCCTCTTACCCCCGATCTCAGTGTCAGCCGTCGCGGTGCGACGCATATGCATCACCGGGCTCGCAAACCGCACCAACTCCCGAACCGCCGTTTGGAGCAACGCCGGTTCCCGCCGTACGCGTTCCCATTGATCTGGATTGTCTGCAAACGCCACCATGCTGTGGCTCAAAGAATTCCGCGTCGTTTCGTTGCCGCCCACCAAAACGAGAATGAGATTGGCAACAAACTCGTTGAAAGAAACGGCGGCTCCGTTAATCGTCGCGTTGGCCAAGACACTGGCAAGATCAACACCGGGGATTGCGCGCCGCCGCTCAAACAGGTCCCGCGCAAACGCAAAGAACTCGCCGAGAGTTGCAGTCATCGACTCCGGCGACCGACGGAAATCCGGATCATCTTCGCCGACAAATGCGTTGGTCCAGTCATATAACTTGAGCCACATGTCGGACGGCACATCGAGCAATTCGGCAAGCGTCAACAACGGTAGGGGGGCCGACAAGAGCGGCACCACGTCGACCGTCGCGTTGAGCGGAATCTTTGCGATCAGCTGAGCGCAGCGCGCCTTCACGCGTTCCTCGATTCCCGCCAACCGACCCGGCGCCAAGGCCGGCATGACGATTTTACGGTACTGCATGTGAAGCGGCGGGTCGCGCGAGATGAATGGGATGCCGATCGCCGACTCCCCCGCTCCCGTCAATCCCACTTCGTTTTCATTGAAGATCCGATGTCCGCCATTCTCGTAAGCCGAGGAAAAGAGAGCGGGTTGAGTCGAGACATGGACAATGTCGGCATGGCGAGTCAATGCCCAAAAACCGGGACCATCTCGCTCCGGATTCCAGTAAACCGGATCTTCATTTCGCAATTTAGCGAAGACCTCGAGCGGCACTCGCTCCACATAGAGATCGGGATCCTTGAGATCGGGGTTCATATCAACGCTTGACGATAATGTCGACATCGTTAAAAGGAATACCGCGCACTGACGCCGAATGTGCGTGGCGTCGAGGGCACGAGAAAATTATAGGGAAATCCGGCGCCTCTCAGATCGAGGCCATATCCATAGACCGCCTTGTCGAAAAGGTTGTTGCTCCATGCGCGAACCAACCAATGCTCGCGCGTCCAGGCGAGTGATGCATCGACTTTGGTAAATGCGGCTTGGGACAATTCTGTATTCTCCTGGGCGGAGCCCACTGCATTGACGTCATTGAACGGGGAGAAGAACTGCTTGCTCACGTGATTGATTTGCGGAGATAGAGCCACCGCGCCGCCGCCGACGTGTGCGAAGATCCAATCGAATCCCGCTTGCGCAGTCCACGTCGGCGCGAAGGGAAGCTTGTTCCCCGCGAGATTGGTATTCTGCAGAAACAGCTCAGAGTACGTTGCGTGGAGATAACCGAAGGATCCACGTAGAGTGAAGTCCGGCACAACGTGCCAGGTGGCCTCGGTTTCCACACCGTAGATTTTGGACTTGGGCGCATTGACGAGAAATGAAACAGGCCCTGGCCGAGTGTCTTGCAGCTGCTGATTGCTATAGTCGTAGTAGAAGGCCGCCGCCGCCAGTGTGAGCGCCTTGTCAAATAAGCGGCCTTTCACGCCGGTTTCGTAGGCATTGACGGTCTCCGGCTTGATGTACGTGATGCCGGATGACGATGTATAGCCGCCGCCGTTGAAAGCCCCAGCACGGTAGCCGCGGTTGTAACTGACATACGTAAGCAAGTTGTTGTCGAACGTGTAGCTCAGGGCGGCCCGGCCTGTAGGCGCGTCATTCTTGCCATTGATGACAAATCGCTCATTAGGATCGTAGGCGCAGGTTCCCGGCGCGCCTGGGCACGGCACGGTGCTTGCGATGGGCACATGGGGGTCGTTGAGGCCTCCTATGAATAAATTGGCGTACCCATCGTCGTAGCGCGCTTTATCTTCCGTGTACCTTGCGCCCAAGGTAAACACGAGTTTCGAGGTGATATTGAAATCACCTTGAATAAATACAGCCGATGAGTGACGCAGTTGCCGATAATTCTGGAAGAACCCACCGTCGACTCCAGGACCGAGTGCACTGCCGATATTGAAAGTATTGTCGGTGTTGGTCTGGTCCCATCCGTAATAAACGCCACCGACGAGGTTCAGCCCAGTCACTGAATAATTGACTCGGGCCTCCTCGCTGTACTGCCTGAAGTGAGATTGCCAATCGATATCTAAGACATTCAGTGGCGATCCGTCGGCCGCCTGCTGTAGTTCCTGCCGCCCGACATCAAATGAGGAAATTGACGTCAAGGTAAGAGCCGGCGTCAATGCAAGCGATACGGCGGCCGCGACTCCGGAGGCTGACGTTTGATTTTCTCCAATCCTGTTTTCATTGACTTGGAAAAAATCTAAGCCTTGCCGGTAGGGTACGATCCCGTGAACAGCGGCTTGGGTTGGATTGTCGCGGCCTGCGTAGGCACGTATTTTTACATCCAGTGGGCCGTCGCCCGGTTTGAACCGCACGGAAAGACGAACCTGCCGCGAGTCCTGGGAATTAGGATCTTCGCCGCCCGGGTAGATGTTTTCGATCTGACCGTTGCCTCTTACATAATTGGCCGCGAATCGGAGACCCAACTGGCCGTCGACCAGTGTTTCTTCAATCGCGCCTTGCGCCGTAAAGGTATTAAAGTTGCCGTACCCGGCCTCGGCATAGCCATTGGAACCGGAGAGTGAAGGGCTTTTAGTAATGAAGTTGATAGCCCCACCCGTTGTGTTGCGTCCGAACAAGGTACCCTGCGGCCCGCGCAGCACTTCCACGCGGTCGAGATCGAACAAGCCCATGCCTTGGCTCGTACGCGCGGCGATATAGACATCGTCGATATAGACACCGATTGGCGATGCCTGGTTGGAATTGTATTCGTTAGCAACGCTCACGCCCCGCAATGAGAAATTGGGCTGGGTACTGCCGTACGGGCTGCTTACCTGAAGATTCGGTACCGCTGAGGCAAGATCGGCAGAGTTGTTGATGCCCTGTTTGGCTAAGGTATCGCCGGCTATGGCTGTAATCGCTATGGGTACATCCATGATGGACTGGGCGCGGCGCTGCGCTGTCACGATGATCTCATCCAGTGCTCCGCCTGCGCTGGCCTCAACGGCTACCTGTTGCGCGTTCGCCACACCTGCCGAAACGAGCAAAATGATTGCCGAAAGCCACACTCGCTCGCTATCTGTACGCATACTTTTGCCACTCCCGGGAAGTTGCCTCAACACGCTGGCCTTCTCGGCCAATCTCTTGATGGAAAGCTTAGAGCAAACTTGAGCCGGCACTTTCACCGGGTTGATGGCACTTTTGACATTCCTTGCTCTCGACTTGCGCTCAAGTCACGAATTGCATGAGATGCGCGTGACGGGGCAACCGAGTCCGTGGGTTGAGGTACACCCTTCGGAAGGAACCACAAGCAAGGAATGGTCATGCAGCACCTCCCACCAATGGCGAGTTTTTCTGACAAGCCGGCTTGCGTTGGCGCGAAGTCGGGAAGCATCTTGACTTATCGAGCGCTAGACGAACTGGCGAATCAAGGCGCGCATCTTCTGCGCGCACTTGGCCTCACGCGCGGTGACGTGATCGCGGTCCTGCTCGACAATGACTTCGACGTATTCGAGATCGCGTGGGCAGCTCAGCGGATCGGGCTGTATCTCACAACGATTTCTACGAAGCAGAGCGCAGCGGCCATCAGCTACATCATTGAGGATTCAGGCGCAAAAATCGTCATCGCGTCTAGTCGACTGGCCCCATTGACGATGGCCGCTTTGCACAATAAGCCACACGTCCGAGGCTTCTTTACTGACTGCGCGTCAGGCGACATTTTGAATTGGCGAACCGCAAGAGCGCCTTTCCCCACCGGCATGATCGCGCATCCAAGTCCGGGCGCCGACATGCTGTATTCCTCCGGCACCACGGGTCGACCGAAAGGCGTCAAGCCGCTACTCCCGGACGGTTCCATTGATGCCCCTACGCCTCTCACACAGATGGGTGAGACGCTGTACGGAATGAATGCCGACAGCGTATATCTCTCAACCTCGCCTCTTTACCATGCCGCACCGCTCCGATGGGCGCTGACAATTCAGCGCCTCGGCGGGACAGTCATCTTTATGGATCAATTCGATGCGCAGGAGTCGCTCACGCTCATCGAAAAGTACCGGGTGACCCACGCGACTTTCGTCCCTACTCATTTCGTCCGCCTTCTCAAATTACCGCTTGAGGTCAGACAAGCCGCAAACGTCTCGTCACTTAAGGCTGTCGTCCACGCTGCCGCGCCATGCCCGGTACCAATAAAGCACGAGATGATCGAATGGTGGGGTCCCATCGTCCATGAGTACTATTCCGGAACAGAAATGTGTGGCATTACGGCTTTATCCGCTAAAGAGTGGTTGGAAAAGCCGGGCTCAGTCGGGCGAGCAGTCCTCGGGACGGTTAAGATCACGGATGATTCTGGTCAAGAAGTTCCTACTGGCGAAATAGGCAACGTCTATTTCGCGGACGGCCCCACGTTTAAATATCACAACGATCCCAAAAAGACTGCAGACGCTTATGATCGGCACGGTTGGGCCACATTAGGCGATATTGGACGCCTCGACAGCGACGGTTATCTATTTTTAACCGATCGAAAGCACTTCATGGTCATTTCTGGAGGGGTTAACATCTACCCCCAAGAAGTCGAAAACTTCCTCATCACCCATCCGAAGGTCGCGGACGTCGCCGTCTTTGGTGCACCGGACGAAGAAATGGGGGAAAGGCTGGTTGCCGTGGTACAACCCTCCGATTGGAGTACCGCCGGAAATGAATTGGCCGAAGAGCTTCGCGACTATGCCCGGAACGGGTTAGGGCCCATTAAATGCCCTCGACAATTCGACTTTCGGCAGAGTCTCCCTCGCGAGCCAACCGGAAAACTAATGAAGCAGCCTCTCCGAGAGGAGTACCAAAAAAAGCAGGCGCCGCAATAGGCACCCCTGCGGCTACTCCCGACGCCCGCACGAGAATGAGTGGGCGGAGTCGACCGAGTCATTCCGCCATCGGCGGCAAACGGTCCGGCTGATGTCACTTGACGTAGACCGTGTCGGTCGGACCGTCCCCGGTAATGTAAACGAGTACGGGATCCGACCGGGTTTCCGCGAAATGCGCGACTCCGCCAGGTTCGGTATAGAAACTTCCCGCTGGAAGAGCTTTCTCTTGCGCTTCGCCGGCCACCGGACCGTAACCGAAGTACCAGACGCCCGAGACGACGACGGCAGTGCGGTTGTCGCGATGCGTATGCGCCTGGATCTTGGTGTTCGCCGGAATGCTCAGGCGGATCGTGTAAGGGCCGACCTTGGTCGGGTCCCCCGCGACCAAGGTGGTCCGAATGCCGGCGACTCCCGAAGTGCCAGCTCCCGAATCGTGCGCCTGCATCGAGTCGACCTCACTTGGCGTAACGCGAAGCTGCGGTGATGATAGAGGTGCGGCATACGCGGCCGTGAACAATAGCGATGCTAGAACGATACGCGCTTTCATTTGGCGAGAAACTCCGTGACGATTTTGACGGTTGCTTTCGGATTCTCTTCCATAATCCAGTGGCCGGAGTCAGGAACGATCCCGCCGCTGACATTGCTCGCGACAAACCGCAACTCATCCGCCATCCCGGCACCGAACGACTTCTCCGCGCCGATGGCCAGCACCGGCATCGTCAGTTTTCCTCCTTGAGCCAGAAGCGCCTTGTTGTCGATCGCATCTTGCGAAAAAGCGCCGAACTGCTCAAAGGCGTCGTGCATGGCGTGCGGCTTCGCGTAGAGCACGGCGTAGTGATCGCGTGTCTCGGTATCGATCCTGCTCGGGTCCGCGGATAACTCATTGTAAAATCGGTCAAGATAGATGCGCTCCCGTCCCGCCACGAGCCGCTCTTCATCGGCGCCACGGAAGTTGAAATGCCATAGCAAAGGGCTGCGAAGAATGCTGTCCCAATTGCCGATACCGGGTAGGGGCGCATCGATGACCGCCCATCGTGTAATGCGCCGCGGAAATTGAGCCGCCAGAGCATAGCCCACCATATTGCCGATGTCGTGGGTCACGAGATCGGCCCTCTTCACCTGCAGTGCGTCCATCACGCCCGCGATATCGACGGCCTGATTCTTCTTGGTGTAACCGCTCTCCGGATGCGCCGATAGGCCCATGCCGCGAAGGTCAGGTACGATGACGGTGTGGTCCTTTACCAATACGGTTGCTAACGGTGCCCACATATCCCCCGTATCCCCAAAGCCATGCAACAAGATAACTGCCGGCCCTTGCCCGCCGACGCGCACATAAAGGCTGGTCCCGTTGATCTGGACCATCTGAGTGTGAAAATTTCCCGGAAATGCCTCGATGCCCGCCAATGTTGGCGTGGCGAGAACTGCGGCGCCTGCGACGGCAGCAAGATACTTAAGCATGTAGTCTCCGATATTCTGCGACATCCACCAATCTATTCTGTCCGGCAATATAGTCCTCCTCATGAGGCGCGCGGTAGCCGATAATCAGCCGATTCGAATTTCGGAAAAACCGAACAATGCTCAAGCTCGAATCCATCGAGGCATTCGCCTCTATCGCCGAAACCGGCTCTATCACGAGTGCTGCGCGCCGCCTATCGATATCGAAGTCCGTTGTCAGCGAACGTCTATCGGAGCTGGAACGCGTACTGAGTACAAAGCTCGTGCGCCGAACGACACGTACGCTGGCGTTGACGGACGACGGCAATACATTTTATGAGCGCGCTAAGCGTATTCTTCGGGATGTTGACACTGCTGCCTCGGAACTCGCCGAGCGGCACGGCACGCTGATCGGCCCGCTACGCGTCTCGGCTCCCGTTAGTTTCGGAAGCCTGCACCTCGGGCCTGCGTTGTTCGGCTTTCTCGCGAAGAACCCAGGAATCGAGTTGACGCTGGAACTCGACGATCGTTTCGTGGATGTGGTGGGTGAAGGTTACGATGCCATTGTGCGTCACGGCCCTGTAGACGATGACCGGATCATCGTGAAGCGCCTCTCTGCCAGCAGACGCGTGTTGGTGGCGTCCGCCGATTATCTCAAACGCTCCGGCAAACCGGCTTCGCTTCAAGAGCTGGAGCAGCACCGGGGCATCATTTACGCGAATCGTGGCGCTGCCGACTGGCGCTTTCGAGTAGGCCGTAATTTCGTGATCGCGCGCCCGAAAGTGGCCCTCCGAGTCAACAACGGGATGCTCATGCGCGATGCAGCCATTGCCGGGCTTGGAATCGCTTTGTTGCCGACTTTCTTGCTGGAGGCCCCGCTAAAAAGACGGACACTCAAAGTACTCGACGTCAGAGCCGAGGCAGAAGGGGCACTGATCTACATCGCTTACCCTGAGCATTTGCGCTCATCGGGGAAAATTCGCGCATTGACTACCTGGCTCCAGAATTCCTTTGGCGACCCAGCCTATTGGGACGCCGCGTCATTTTGAGGTTGATGATTTTGCTCTGCCGTTCTTCGCGCGCGACATATCTGCAGGACAGGTTGGCGCCTCCCCGCTGGGCCGTAATTAGCGATGGTGGTCATGGCACGGACTCTTTGATAAAAGTGCGCCCGAGGGGACTCGAACCCCTGACCCCCTGGTTCGAAGCTCGCAGCACCGTCGAAAATGTCGCTCAATTACGGAATTCTCAATAGTCGCGGTCCACCACCACGGCAGATATTTCGAGGAGCGCCCCTGGCACCCCGAGCTGCGTCACCCCGACGCCCGTCCAGGCCGGGTGCGGCGGCCGGATCCGCGTCGCCTTTATGTCCACGAGTTCGCGCAACTGGCTGTGTAAGTCGCCGACGTGATAACTGCTCAGGCTCGCCACATCATCGAGCGTCGCCCCCGCCTCGTTGAGAATGGCTTCGAGCGTCGTAAAGACGTTCTCCGCCTGACTGCGAAAGTCGGGAGGAAGCCGTCCCTCGGCGTCGAACCCGACGATGCCGGAGATGAGGATCTGATCGCCGATCCGGACGGCCGGCGCAAACTGGTAAGTTTCGGAGGCCGCCTTCAACGAGAGTGGCACGATGGCTGTGAACGTCTTTGGCATTGGGTTTCTAGGCGGGAAGTTCGGTTTGGACATTTGCATCTCCTAACATAGCAAGTAGAGATATCGATTGCGGCATTCGGGCCAAACGGCACCTGCTTGGCTTCAGCCGTGCGCCAGGCTCGCTTCGCCGTGCTGGACCAACTTGAGCCCGGACAGCTTGCGCAGGCCGACATAGAACACCGGGGTCAGAAACAGACCGAACAGGGTCACTCCGATCATGCCGGCGAACACGGTGATACCGGTCGCCGAGCGCACCTCGGCGCCGGCACCGTGCGAGAGCACCAATGGCACCGTGCCGGCGATGAACGCAACGGAAGTCATCACGATCGGGCGCAGGCGCAGCCGGCAGGCTTCGAGCGCCGCCTCGACGATGCCTTTGCCCTGGAATTCGAGCTCG